>ERZ1066128.5-NODE-5-length-102946-cov-41.240682_pt1 | contig 102946 bp, 75 predicted proteins | sample MGYA00382775_ERZ1066128 | MGnify/ENA primary metagenome ERZ1066128 (study PRJEB33369, sample SAMEA5778358) | biofilm metagenome | biome: Industrial cooling water; feature: Water cooling tower basin; material: Biofilm | place: United Arab Emirates | collected...
TATCAACTATCAACTATCAACTATCAACTATCAACTATCAACTATCAACTGTTATTGGTGTTCTACTCGAAATACATTCGCATAAAGATTAGCCACTATTTGCCTTCCTTCCTGCGTCAAATCTAAGTAATTCAATGCTGGTTCGATGTAAGGAAAAACAACATTCCAGTAAAAATTCGGGTAATTTTGCCGCAAATCTCCGGGATTTTTGTAACCCAAATCTTTATTAATTCCTATTTCTTCAAACTCGTAAAATAGAGCAGCAATTTTTTTCAGATAGCGCGGATCGCTAAGTTGACCGATTAAATCGGCGGCGCGAACTAAACCGGGATAGTTAACAGTATCCTGATGATCTTCATCTGCCGGGACGGGAAACCGAGTTAACTCTATATTGCGCTTAATTGTTGCTGCATCAATCAATTTGTTACTGCCAAAGCGTTCTTCAATAAATAATTCTCCCCGGTCTACATGATAAGGGGTAAGGCTGGCATCTGTGCAGCCTAAAGGTAGACAAACCATCGTATTTTCTAGACCAGTAGCATAGAGTCTTTCGGCTGGCTGATCTTGCTGGCAAACGCCTTTAACGTATCCAATATCGTGGCACAGTAGGGAAATAATAAAATGCAGCCAATCTTCGCAAGTTACCCCACCCTCGCGAATGTGCTTGCCCCAAAGAATTTCCTGTCCGACTAAGGTAACAAAGATCGTATGTTCGACATTGTGATAAAGCGCATCGCTGTTAGCAATATTTTCTAGCGCCATATTTCCCGCCCAACCGATAATATCAGCGTAATTTGGCTTTAGACCGCCATAATTGCGACGATAACCAGCCTGCAAACTTTGAACAAAGCTATCAATCGTTCTTGCTGTGGGATTAAACATCGCTTTACCCTGAATAAACGATTAAGATTGCGGTGGTAATTGGTGATTGCCAATTGCTAATTGCTAATTGCTAATTGGATTAAAAGGCAGCGTACTCTTGACGAATAGCCATTAGCCATTACCATCGCAGCTATCTCTTAGTATTTTGCCCATTTTCTTAAGTAAAAACAACCAGAAAATCTCATGTATTTAAAAAATTTTCAAATTATCCTTTTTCAAAAACCTCATAAAATCTCAGTAAAGCTCAGTCAACCTGGCACAATATTATTTAATTTAAAAAAATTAAATTTATAATTTATCCTATTTTTGCTGAAAATTCATCCTTGGGTGAGATTGCTAGATCTGAACGAGGAATAAGTATAATAATTAAATTAAACGCCTAAGAAAAATTATAGCTAGGATATGGAAGTTGAAGAAGCATTAGAATTTGCAGATGAATTAATCTATTCCCAGACAGGGAAGCACCTCAACGATTTGGAAAGACAAGTATTTGTGGGGTCTTGGCTAGGACTGAATTATAGGAAAATTTACCCATTGAATCCTGAGTATATCGAAAAGGATGTCGGTTTTAAATTGTGGCAGAAGTTGTCGAAGGCTTTGGGAGAGAAGGTGGGTAAAAAAAATATTCGGGGGGCAATTGAGCGATCGCTTAAAGCCAAGATGAAAAAGAAAGTGTTTATTTGCTATCGCAACCAGGAACCAGACCTGAGTCTAGCGTTAAAATTTTACCAAGGGATCGAGGATGGAGGAGCGAGAGCTTTTATCGTTACCTTGGATTTTAACACTCCGACCGCAGTGCCACCAGCAGCGTTTGCAGAAATGGAAAACCGAGGCGCAGACTGGCTAACTCGCATCGATGCTGAATTAAAGCAATGCGACTACTTTTTGTTATTTTTATCTCCCGAAGTTGCGGTGAGTGAAATGGCAATCGAAATGTTACGGTGGATTAAAGAGTTGCAAACGAGGCACAATAAGCCCGTGGTGCTGCCTATCCGCGTTAATTGTCCTCAAAGCGTGCCATTGAATCACGATTTACGCTGTTACCTGAATGGAATTGGGCAGCGAGAGTGGAAATCGCCTGCCGATACGCCAATTTTGCTCCAAGAAGTCTTGAATTTATTGACAGGAAGCGAGAACAAAATATGGGCAGATGAGGATAATTTGAGCGTCTCATCACCTCACCAGTTTACTCCATCACTGCCGTTACCAGTAGCAGAACCAGAGTTACCTAGCGGACAAGTAAGACTGGCTTCGGCATTTTACATAGAGCGAGTTCCTTATGAGGCGCAATGTTACAGAGAAATTTTACAACCGGGGGCATTAATTCGGATTAAAGCACCGAGACAAATGGGCAAAACTTCGTTAATGGCAAGAATTCTTTATCATGCCAAAGAAGAGCAAGGATACCGCACAGTGCCCTTGAGTTTTCAACATGCAGATACAGCAGTTTTTACGAATTTAACTCAACTTTTGCGGTGGTTTTGTGCCAAAATTTCTCGCAAGTTGCGGGTGTCGCATCAATTAGACGATTATTGGAGCGATACTTATGGCAGCAAAGATAACTGCACGGCTTATTTTGAAGATTGCTTGCTGTCAAATTCAGACCAACCATTGGTATTAGGTTTAGATGAAGTCGATCGGGTTTTTCAATATCCTAAAATTGCGGATGATTTTTTTGGTTTGCTGCGGGCTTGGTATGAGGAAGCTGGATATGGAGATAAAGACAGCAATTTGTGGGAAAAACTACGATTGGTAGTCGTACATTCAACAGAAGTTTACGTGCCGATGAATGTAAATCAGTCGCCGTTTAATGTTGGGTTGCCTATAGAATTGCCTGAGTTTAGTTTAGAACAGGTGCTTTCTTTAACAGAACGGCACGGGTTAAATTGGCACGCGAACCAGATTGAAAAATTAATGGCTTTGGTAGGGGGACATCCGTATTTGGTGCGGTTGGGGCTGTATCACATCGCACAGGAGCAAATAACTCTGGAGCAGCTATTGCAAACTTCTGTTACCGAGGCGGGGCTTTACGATGACCATTTGCGAAGACATTTGTGGACGTTAAAACAGTACCCGGATTTGGCAAATGCTTTTGCTAAAGTAGTGAGAGCTAATTCACCTGTGGAGTTGGAATCGTTGCAAGCGTTTAAGTTACACAGTATGGGTTTGGTTAAGTTTGAGGGGAATCAGGTGATTCCTCGGTTTGATTTGTACAGGATTTATTTTCGCGATCGCTTGTCAAATTCCTAGCCGCCCAATTACCAATTAGCCATTACCAATTACCAAAAAATCAGGCGCATTTTATGATTTACAAAGTCGGCGGACATTTACCTTTAGATGCTCCTAGTTATGTAGTGCGACAAGCAGATAGAGAACTTTATGAAGGATTAAAAGCAGGGGAGTTTTGTTACGTCTTAAATGCGCGGCAGATGGGAAAAACCAGCTTGCGGGTGCGGACAATGCACAAATTGCAAGCAGAGGGTTTTGCTTGTGCGGCGATCGATTTAACCAAAATTGGTTCTCAAGATATCACTCCCGATCAGTGGTATGCGGGGATGATGCGACGGTTGGTGACGAGTTTCCAACTATCCTCAAAGATTAACTTGCAGAGTTGGTTGAGCGATCGCGCGTATCTCCCCCCCGTTTCCCGATTAAGTGAGTTTATCGAACAAGTTCTGCTCGAATCAATTAGCGATAAAATTGCGATCTTTATTGATGAAATTGATAGCGTTCTCAGCTTAAGTTTTAATACCGATGATTTTTTTGGTTTTATTCGCGGTTGTAATGAATACGGTAGGTTAACCTTTGCTTTGTTGGGGGTAGCAACTCCTTCTGATTTAATTCAAGATAAAAACCGCACGCCGTTTAATATTGGTCGTGCGGTTGAATTACACGGCTTTCAATTAGAGGAAGCTCAACCGCTGGCTCAAGGTTTGAAAGGCAAAGTCAGCGATTCGCAAGCGGTTTTAAAAGCAATTTTAGACTGGACAGGCGGACAACCTTTTTTAACCCAAAAGTTATGTAACCTGGTTTTGCAAGCAGCGGATATGACTGGAGATGCGATCGCGCAAATAGAAAAGTTAGTGCGATCGCGTCTAATCGAAAACTGGGAAGCTTCCGATGAACCACCCCATCTGAAAACAATCCGCGATCGCATTCTCAGAGTGGGACAACATAAAAAATTGTTGCTCGATCTTTATCAGCAAATTTTGCTGCTAGGTGAAGTCTCGGCGGACGACAGTCGAGAACAAATGGAATTGCAGTTATCGGGTTTAGTCGTTAAACAGCAGGGAAAGTTAAAGGTTTGCAATCGAATTTATGCTGCTGTATTTAACCGCAGTTGGGTGAACAAAGCATTAGCAGACTTGCAGGCAGATTTTATGCAAGTTATTGTCACCCAAGAACAAAAACTGCTATCCATGTTGATTGTGATGGAAAGCAAGGGTTTTGATTATATTTTGCATGAAATTTTTGGTTCTATTACCCTCAAACTGGGGGCATTAATGCGGGTAGATCAAACTAAAATCATCTTTCTTGATGAAGAAAAATTTGAATTATGGTCGATTAGTACTAGGGATGGAGGTAGTAACTATCCCAATATTGAAATTATAGCGCAAAAAGAAACAAAAGCTCGCTTAGCCTATTTTAAAACATTTCTCAATCAGCCGTTCATCTTTTCTAACGAAGGAACCCAATTGTTAGCAGAAGTTCCACAGAAAGAAAATTTATATCCTACTTATAATGAGTTAGTTTTACCGTTATTGGGCGAAAATGGAGATTTAGTGGCGATCGTTCAATTAGTGAATAAACTAAAACCTTCTAGCAATCCTCAAGCGCGTTTAGCAGAAAAAATTGACAAACAGGGCTTCACAGAATCAGATCAAAAACAGTTTGCCGACTATGCACCGGATATTCGTAGAATTCTGCAAAGATGCCAGTATTGTTATAAGTTAACCCAAAGATTGCAAGCTTCGGAAGCGCTGACAGAAGCCACGCGATCGCTTGCTCAAAGCAGTCTCGATGCGGAAGAAGTTCTGGCTAGAGTAATGGATGCAGCGAAGAAACTGATGAATGCAGATCGCAGCACCCTATGGCTCATAGATAAAGAACAACAAGAACTGTGGACAAAAATACCCTTTGAAGACGGTTCTGTTAGAGAATTGCGCGTCAAAATCGGGCAAGGTTTTGCTGGCAAAGTTGCTCAAACAGGAGAACCTTTAAATATTCCCTTTGACCTCTACAATAGCCCAGATGCAGAGACAGCAAAGCAAACCGATCAAAAAACAGGTTATCGCACTTGCAGCTTACTTTGTATGCCCGTTTTTAGTCCCGATGGCGAGTTGCTGGGCGTAACTCAATTAGTTAACAAAAAAAGACTGGGAGAATTCCCCAAATATAATCCCGAAGATTGGCCCCAAGCACCCGAATGTTTTAAAGCTAGCTTTGACGATCAGAGTCAAAAATACATGCAAATATTTAATTCTCAAGCGGGTGTAGCGCTGCAAAATGCGAGAATGTTTGCCAGCGTCAAGCAAGAAGCAGAAATCCAGCATAAAAATAATGTCGTAAGTCAAACCCTAGCCATGCTCAATAGCGTTATGGATAATCAAGGGTTTGATGATATTGTCGATGCCACTTTACGCTCTATTACTATTAAAATGGGGAAATCCCTTAATGCAGACCGCACCAGCATTTTCTTATTAGATGAAGAGAAAAACGAATTTTGGTCAATAGTTGCCGAAACCGACGGCGATGGTTTTCTAGAAATTCGGATTCCCGCGAATAAAGGCATCGTCGGAGAGGTGGCAGCTACCAAACAACTGATTAATATACCCTTCGATTTTTATGACGATCCGCGCTCAAAAACGGCGCAAGAACAAGACAAAAAAAATGGCTACCGTACCTACACTATGTTAGCCTTACCGCTGTTAAACGAGGAAGGAAATTTAGTCGCCGTTGTGCAGTTACTTAACAAGTTAAAGCCACGTAATAACCGCACTGCTGCTTTAGCAGAAAGAATCGATACCCAGGGTTTTACTAAAGGGGATGAAGAAAAATTTGCCGAAAGCGCGCCGATGATTCAAATGATTTTAGAAAGTTTCCGTTCTTATCATAAAACTGCCAGGGGACAAAGAGTAGCGGCAGCACTAATGGCAGCGACGAGATCTGTTAGTCAAAGCAGTTTGGAATTAGAAGAAATTCTCCAAAGGGTGATGGAAGCGGCAAAAAAATTAATTAATGCCGATCGCAGCACGCTGTGGTTATTGGATAATCAAACAAGGGAATTGTGGACGAAAATTGCGTTTGGAGATGGTAAGGTGAGAGAAATACGAGTTCCTATAGGGCAAGGTTATGCGGGTACGGTAGCAGTAACGGGTAAACCTTTAAATATTCCATTTGATTTGTACGAGCATCCCAATTCAGAAACAGCCAAGAAAACCGATCAAAAAACGGGATATCGCACTTGCAGTTTACTGTGTATGCCAGTGTTTAGTCCGGATGGGGATTTGATTGGGGTAACTCAATTAATTAACAAGCGGAAACCAGGGGACTTTTCCGACTATAATCCTGGGTGCGAGGAGAATGTACCAGATTATTTCCAGGTTAGTTTTGATGAAAGCGACCAAAAATCTATGCAGATTTTTAACAATCAAGCTGGTATAATTCTTCAGAATGCCGAACTGTTGGCAGCGTTGAAGAGGCAGGAGCGATCGCTTCGAGATCGTCTGAATTAATTGTTATATTATTTGAGGTTAAAAAACAGTGAACTTACCATTTGTAACCGAAGTAATTAAAAAGTTAGTTCCTCAGATAGGAGCCACAGTTTTAATTGAGCCAGAATACGGTTTTGTCGGACAGATTACTTTTAAAAACGGCAAGCAAACCTTTTTTCGTAACACTAGATTTGAGATTAACAATCATGCTTCGGTAGCCATCGTGCAAGATAAAGGTTACGCTAGTTTCTTTCTTAAACAATTTGGATACAAGGTTCCTCAAGAACAAACATTTTTCAGCGATAAACTTTGCAGTAAGCTGATTAAAAAGAGAACTATTGATGATGGTTACGCTTTCGCCAAAAATCTTGGCTTTCCTATAATCGTCAAACCCAACGATCTAAGTAAAGGAATTTTGGTTGCTAAAGTTTATAACAAAGAGGAATACTATCAAACAGCCCAACAAATATTTTCAAATACTTCCGTACTACTGGTTCAAAAATTTTACTCTGGTAACGACTACAGAGTTGTGGTTTTAGATGGCGAGATCGTCTCTGCCTATCAAAGAATGCCACTATCTGCAATCGGGGATGGCAAATCTAATATTTTGGAGATTATTGAACAAAAAAAGAAAACAATTTTACAAGAGAACAGAGATGTCACTATAGATTTAGATGATTTTAGAATAGCGGCTAAACTGCAAAAGCAGGGGCTAACTCTTAATAGCATTATTCCGAAAAATACTAGAATAAATCTTTTAGATAATGCTAATTTATCAAATGGAGGTGAAGCAATAGATGTAACAAAACAAATCCATCCTGATTTTCAAAAGCTAGCAATAAGCGTCACCAAAGATATAGGGTTGAGGTTAGGCGGCGTGGATATTATTACCAGTGACATTACGCAGCCTATGCAGGATTATGCGATTATTGAAATCAATGGCGCTCCTGGTTTAGAACATTACGCTGCAATTGGGGAACAACAAATGAAGGTTGTAGAAGAGTTGTATTTGAAAATTCTTAAAGCAATTGAAATGGGTAATGGGTAATAGGTAATGGGTAATTGTCAAGACTACACTGCCTTTTAATCCTATTTCCTGAAGTTTCAACTAAATTTCATCCACGCCTGTAAATGTTACTGTTTTAATTTTAGCGATCGCTCTCAAATCCCTATTTCGTTACCCTGGTATCTTTAATCACTCCCACCGCGTAGGAAATACCGCAGCCGCCACTGTCCGCGCGATCGCACAAAACTAACTCGGTAATCTCTGTTTTGATAATATACAAACCTGTTTTGCACCCAACCCCTTCTACCATCGTTGAGAATTACTGGCGTCCAACCTTCGATCTCGTTAATTGACTCTTGCTCGCTTACGGGTAAATTCGTAAATGTTTCGGTATCAAATTGTACCATCTCTTTGGAAAGAACGACGATGATATCGCTGCGGGTGTTGGGTTGCGATCGCACGTTGACGTTTTCTCCTAAAATTCCCACTTGTGCTTGTCCTGCGCTGTTACTGATGGGATTAAGCGCCATATCTGGACATACCCAAACGTCTGAATCTGCGTCTTTTTCAGCGACGTTGGCGTTCGGTTCTATCGCACAACCTGCGCCAACGGCTTTTTCCATTGCTTGCCAAAAATTAGATTCTGAATCATCAATTTTATAAGTTTCTATATCAATTGTACCGCTGCGGCTCCATTTGGTTTGCGGAGTAGAAACGGCGCGAATAAAATTAGCGTCGCGGCGTTTTACCGATTCTAAAAAACGCTGGCGAAACTGGGTAAATTCGCTGGCATTTTGTTTTCTTTGCAGGGTTATTGGTTGTTCAAAGCTCGGATTTTGGGTCGCACTTCCACCCTGGAACAAAACTAATGGATTTTGGTTAATCCTGCCAGATTGTCTGCGGTTGAGATAAGCAACTGTTGCCAGGGTTGATCCAGTCACCGCCCCAAGTACAATCATTATCACCATTAGAATTTGTGCGGGTTTCATAGCAGCTAGGGGTTAGGGGTTAGGGGTTAGGGGTTAGGGGCATCAAAAAATTCAAATTTCAGATTAATTGTCAAATCTGAAATCTGAAATCTGAAATCTGAAATCTACAATTCCCTACTAACAATAGCTGGGTTCGTTGCCTGGTTTCCATTTAATGTTGCAACCAATGCTGGGTTTTTGTTCTTGGGTAATCGGTTGATCGACTAAAAGTGTTTCTATTGCCAAGCGCAAGTGTTTAGCAGTAACGGGTATGCCGTTGCTGGGGCGACTGTCATCTAATTGCCCGCGATAAACTAACTTGCGTTCGGCATTAAATAGGAAAAAATCGGGAGTACAAGCGGCGGTGTAAGCTTTAGCAGTTTCTTGGGTTTCGTCGTAGCAGAAGGGAAAGGTAAATCCTAGTTCTTCTGCCATTTGTTTGAGTTTCTCCGGCGCATCTTCTGGATATTGAGCGGCGTTGTTGGCGCTAATGGCGACGATGCCGATGTTTTTTTCTTGGTAGTCTTTGCCCAATATTGCGAGATCGGTTTGAATGTGTTTCACAAACGGACAATGGCGGCAGATGAACATTACCAACAATGCTTTTTTACCCACAAAGGTATCTAATGAAATCGTTTTGCCAGAAACAACATCAGGTAGCTGGAATTCAGGTGCTTTAGTATTCAATTCCAACATTGTAGAAGCAGTCAAAGCCATTGGGATTTTTTCCTTTTAATCGACAGGGAGAGGAGAGTTGGGGGAGTTGGGGAAGCTGGGGGAGTTGGGGGAGCTGAGGAAGCTGGGGAAGAAATTAGTTCTATTTCAATAGTCTTCCTTGTCTCCCTTGTCTTCTTCATCTCCGTCACCTCCAGTTGAAAAACTGGCAAGGGTTGCCAACCTATTACGATTAGCTCAAGCTAATCTAAGATCGGCTATAAGTTATGTTTGATTGAGCCAAAGCCGATGACCCGCATTTATTGCAGCAAAGGACACGAAAACGCTCCCGATAATATGTATTGTCAATGGTGCGGTGAGAAGTTGAGTCAACACCAACCTGTTGGCAAGGGGATTTATCCGGGGATGCTGTTGGGCGATCGCTATCGCATCGTGCGCCTGCTGGGGCAAGGTGGCTTTGGTCGCACCTATCTAGCTGAAGATATTAACCGATTTTCTGAACCCTGCGTATTAAAGGAATTTGCGCCGCAAGTGCGGGGTACTTACGCGCTGCAAAAAGCCGAACAATTGTTTGAGCGCGAGGCTGGTACTCTTTATAAGCTGCAACATCCCCAAATTCCCCGTTTTCGCGAATTATTCCGCGTTAAGCTCCAAGATGAAGGGCATTTATTCCTGGTACAGGACTATGTAGATGGGCAAACTTATCGGGCATTATTAGATACGCGGAAACGGCAAGGACAGCGGTTTAATGAGGCAGAGGTTCAGCAGCTATTGGTGCAAATTCTGCCTGTGTTGGATTACGTCCACTCGATGGGTGTGATTCACCGGGATATCTCGCCGGATAATTTAATTTGGCGAAGTTCCGACTCGATGCCGATACTGATCGACTTTGGTGGGGTGAAGCAAGTCGCAGCAGAGGCAGAATCTCAGTTTACTCAAGCTGCACCCGGACAGGTGCCCTCGTTTGCTACCAGGTTGGGTAAAGTTGGTTATGCTCCCAACGAACAAATGCAAATGGGGATGGTTTCTCCCCACAGCGATTTGTATGCTTTAGCGGCGACGGCGTTGGTATTGCTGACGGGAAAAGAACCGCAGCAGTTGATCGACCAACATTCGATGAGTTGGAATTGGCGGCGGGAAGTTAATCTGAGTCCGCATTTCAGCGCGATTTTGGATAAAATGCTGAGTTATCGACCGAGCGATCGCTTTCAATCCGCCCGCGAAGTGATGCAAGCATTAGGCGGAACTATCCCTCCCGTCGCTACTTTACCTCCAACTCAGCCTCCCGCCCCTCCTACCCAACCTTTTTCACCCCCCACCCCACCACCTCAACAGCCACCAACGGGTGTAACGTTACCTGTAGCACCAGGTCACAGATCGATACCGAATCATCCCCCCGTTGTTCAAACGCCGCCTGTTACTCCGGCTAACAATTCGGGGAGGGGTTGGGGATCTTTGCTATTAACTAATATCTTTGTAATTGCGATCGCTGTTGCTGGTATTGCCGGTGTTGGTTGGGTGGTAAATGGCCTCGTCCGCAATATATCATCTCGCCCGCAACCTACAGAAAGACCTGTTCCACCTAAAACCCCAGATCCAGAACCAGCACCCGATCCAAAGTTTTCCCCAGCAGAACAAGCACGCAAAGAAAGATTGCGCGATATCCGTCGTCAACTGGGAATTGATTATAACTTTTATGTGTCTCTGGTAAATGAAGCATTTTGGGACAGAAATCCCAATTTACGCGGACGCACTCTCAGCGATGAACCCAGAGATGAAGCTTTGCGGGCAAGATGGGATGCGATCGCTTCTGAATTACTCGATAAACTTAGATTTTTGAGTGCATCGGCGCGTCAGCGTTTGGGAAGTTACGGACAAGCAGATCGCGATCGCTTTAAAGCGGATGTGAACGCGCTGCGCCTTTCCAGTCGCGCCCTCAATGATATAGTCGATGGGGAATTCTTTTATCGGTTTCCAGAACAGCAAGGGAAAAATTTTCTCGCCAAACCAAGCGGTCAAGTTTGGAGCGCGATCGCTGATGATAAAGTTAACGCCATCAAATCTCAAACCGCCCTCAAAAGAATAGTATTCGACCCAGGTGCAACTGGAAAACAAGTCAGCGGTACCCTCGAACCTGGAAAAGGCATTGCTTACATTGCCGGTCTTGCAGCCGGTCAACAAATGCGGGTAAATTTAGATGCTGAACGCACTACTTTATTGTCCATCTATCCGCCTACTAGCAATCAAAAAGCGCTTTTAGAAGATTCTACTAAACGCAATTGGTCGGGGGATTTATCCCAAGATGGTTTTTATGAATTTGTCATTGTTTCCAAAGCATCTAAACCAATTAATTATCGACTCAATCTGACGGCGGAAAATCCCGCCCCTTCTCCAACACCCGAACCGACACCAACTGAAACTCCCACACCCACACCCACCGAAACTGCTACACCTACACCCACCGAAACTGCTACACCTGAACCCACACCAACCGAAACTGCTACACCTGAACCCACACCAACTGAAACTGCATCACCCGAACCCACACCAACTGAAACTGCATCACCCGAACCCACACCAACTGAAACTGCATCACCCGAACCGTTATGAAGGTTAGTTTAAGGCTAAAGCAACAGCTTAAACATGGGAAAGGGAGCGAGCGATCGCTCTCGTACATTGCGAAAAAATTACAATCAAAGAACAGAGGCAAGTTTAATATGTTTGAATGCATTACTTTTAATCCAAAAATTATGGGAGGACGAGCTTGTATTCGAGGAATGCGAATCACCGTTTCTCTAGCGATCGGTTTAGTTGCAAATGGCATGACTGTGGACGAAATTTTGAAAGCTTATCCCTACTTATAACCAGAAGATATTAAAGCTAGTTTGCAGTACGCCGCTTTTTTAGCTAACGACGAAGTTCGCCCCTTTTCCTCACTTCAAGCATGAAACGACTGCCAATTCAACCTCTGGGAAATTAATCCAGGGTGGTAGACACTTGCTTTTTCCTTTTTTCCAAATTATTAAAATTTGTTTAATTAATTTTTAAGTTTTAAAGTTACAGATATAATCTCATTATTTAAAAGCTGCTCAAGCACAGCGCCTAGCTCAGAACTTTTTCGCATAAAAGCAATAAAAACTGGGGATTGGATATGACTAGCAATTTAGCACAGCCCGAAGTGACGCCCAGCAGATATGTTACTTGCAATCTTTGCGGCAGCGATGATTATAAAATTTTGTTTGAGTCTGGAGTTGCCCAAATTAATCAAATAGTCAAATGTAACTGCTGCGGGTTGATGTATGCTAACCCTAGAGCGAAAGAACCAGATTGCGTAGAGATAGAACAGTACGATTCAGACTTTGTTCTTTCTAGCCTCCGGGATATATATAGCTGGAGGACTGAAAAAGAAGCACTCCAGGTTAGAGATTACGAAACAACCAAAGCCGATCTCAGCCAACATTATCCTCAAAAAGGTAAATTAGTTGAAATTGGCAGCGGTTTGGGTTATTTATTAAACTTCTTTAAGCGAGATGGGTGGGATGTGCTGGGAGTTGAACCGAATGTAGGTATGTGCAAATATGCCGAAATAGAATTGGGGATAAAAGCTATCCCAACAATTCTAGAAAAAGCTGAACTACCAGATGAGTCAGCAGACGCGGTTTTAATGATGCACGTAATCGAACACGTACCCGATCCTTTGGAGACGCTAAAAGCAGTTTATCGGATATTGAAACCCGGTGGAACCTTCGTTTTAGAAACGCCACGTTACGATACGTTGATGTTCAAATTGTTGGGGAAAAGGGAAAGAAGTTTAAGTTGCGAGGGACACATTTACTTTTTTACCACCGACACGCTAAAAACAATGGTAAGTAAGGCAGGGTTTGCGGTGGAAAAAGTGGATTATGTCGGGCGATCGCTTACACTAGACAGGTTATTCTATAATTTGGGGACGATCGGCAAGAGCCAGATCTTGAAGCGATCGCTGGCATCCATATCCAAAAAGCTGCATTTAAATCAAGTTTGGCTCGAAATAAACGTGCGGGATATGCAGCGCTTTTATTTGAAGAAAGATTAGCACCAAATAGCATCTGGCAGGGCGGGTTTATTTAAGTTATCCGTCGCAGGTATGCCCCTAGAAAAACTTGTGGTGTACCTCATGCGCGCAAACCGCGATAAACACCGCCCTAACAAGAAATAAAAAACAAAAAAATAGCTAAGTTGACGAAATACTAAAAATTAAGAACAAATTATATCATGTCCGGTAGCAAAGGTTGTGTTTAATTTTTGATATTGTAGGGGCGGGTTTTACCAACAATTAAGTCGAACCATGAGATATCTCAATAAACCCTTCCTTTGCTGACGCTATACACAACCGATGCTATCGGACACGATATTAAAGGCTCTTTTGGAATTGGTATGCTAATGTTCATAATGAACATTTTTACTCTTCTTCTCCCCCAGCTCCCCCAGCTCCTGAAAGCATCCTAAAAATGGAAGAGCCAAAATTTATACGATCAACCTTCAAAGCGGTAGTGCTACCCACAAGCACAGATTTGAGCGTAAAAGTGGGTTTGGAGGTTACAAAAAGTAAAAATATAGCTATAAAAAAATAAAAAGAATTAAACTTAATTGTCACCTATGTGTTTTTTATGGACAAGCAGTTATTTACGGAATATCCCGAACAGGATGAACGCAAATATTACGATCTCCTTCTTGAGCAAGTCAAGAAACGCATGGATAACCTTTACAAAAACTCGCAACGGGCGCTGCGGGATACCCATACCAAAACCCATGCTGGCGTTAAAGCCACTCTGGAAATATTCGACATCGATGAGGATGGGATTAAACAAGAATTGAGCAAACGCAGTTCGATTGCGGCTTCCCAGCTCAATGGTATTTCTATTAAACAAGGTTTGCTCGCCAAGGCAAAACAATATCCGGTTTGGCTGCGATTTGCCAACGGGCGCACCAAAGTGGAAAACGATTATGTTTCCGATACGCGCTCAATGGCGGTGAAAGTGATGGGAGTAGAAGGGGAAAGACTGGGGCAAAGCCACGAGTCAAATACCCAGGACATCATCGTGCAAAATGCCGAAATCTTCTTTATCAAAACGATTAAAAACTACTACGGCTTTTTTGGTGCGATCGCAACCTGGGAACCCTCAGCGCTTTTGTGGTTGTTCGCACATCCCAAGCAACTTTCAGCCCTCAAAACCATTACCAGCCGCAATCCCAAGAGTTTGCTAAGCGAACGATACTGGAGTGGTTCAGCTTATGGATTGGGTCTTAACCCCAATTTTGATCCATTACAACCTGGTGTGGTTCCGGTTAAATATCCGGCTGTGGTTAAATATGCCTTTACTCCGGTTGCAAGTCAAGCACCCCACTCGCGGCTTGCGATTGAGTCTAGATCGGAAAGCGATCGCGATCGAGCTAAAGCAACAGCAAAAAGTAGCAATCAACCAGATAATTATTACCGGGACGAGCTAATCGCAGCTTTAGCCAAACCAGATGCTTGCTACTGTTGGGATTTTGGCATCCAGTTTCAAACCAACCCCAAAATGTCCATCGACGATGTGACCATTGTTTGGGAAGAAAGCGAATCACCTTTCTTCACAGTCGGTCGTCTTACCGTCCAGCATCAGATAATTAATTTTGACAAACAGTTCGATTTCATTGAAAACCTGCGGATTTCTCCCTGGAATGGTTTAGCCGTGCATCGTCCAGTTGGGGCGCTGAATCGATTACGCAGTTTTGTTTACCCCGTTGTGGCTTCTTATCGCCATCAGAAACGAGGTTTGGTTTATCAAGAACCAACAGGAAATGAAACTTTTTGAAACAGGACTGACGCAAATGTCACAATCAAAATATCAATAAATGTTCGTAGTAGGCACTTTAGTGCCAATCTTTAAGCGCTGAATAGCTTACTACGAACAAACCGATACTTTAGCGGTATTTCGTTGAGAAAGCGCCATGATTCAAACCATACCTAAACCAGTCACATTTGACGAATTCATCGCCTGGTATCCAGAAAACTCTCCCCACCGCTACGAACTGCACGATGGAGAAATTATTGAAATGCCCTTACCAACTGGCAAGCATTCCAAAGTAGCGGGTTTTACAGCCTTTAAACTTGGCTCTGAAATTGAACGGGTTGGTTTTCCTTATTTCATCCCCAAGCAATGCATTATTAAACCCAATAACAACTTATCAGGGTATGACCCCGATATCATAGTGCTAGACGAGCAAGCCCTTGGAGATGAACCGCGATGGGAACGAGAATCTATCATCACCAAAGGAACTTCTATTCCCCTAGTAATCGAAGTCGTTTCAACCAACTGGAGCGATGATTATGCTTTGAAGTTGGAAGAATACGAAGCTTTCGGCATTAGAGAATACTGGATTGTAGATTATCTAGGATTGGGTGGGAAACGTTTTATAGGTAACCCAAAACAAGCCACTATTACAGTTAATCAGCTAGTCAACGGGGAATACCAAGCTGAGAGGTTCACTGTAGGGGCAAGCATCAAATCTTTTGTCTTTCCAGAATTAGCCTTGACAACAGACGAGATTTTTCAACGAGGTAGATAAGTCCTGTTATTATTCAAAACCTTGATTAATCTTCATCCAACAATCGCTCTCAGTCCATCTCGAAAAACCTGAAAGCTTCTAGATAAGTTATTTTCCACATCCATGTGCGGAGAAACTCTAGCAGCAAACTCACTTTTTTGCAAGCCTGTTTCATATCCGTAATTTTTTAATATCCCATCCAATTGTTCCCAGGTTCCTCCTTTGATCGCATCTGGATTCCGAAACTTAGCTTTTTGGGATAGCGAAATGGGAATTTTTTCATATTCAGCGCGTATTGCTGGTACATCACCCAAAAACCAAGACTCTAACTCTTCTACAGCAATTCGATGCAGAACAATATTACCTTTTTGCTGAGTAACTACACTGCTAGCCTCACAGAGTTTTTGCTTTAACTCTAGACAATTATCCCGATCTTGATCTACTAGAATTACGATACGCCAATCATCTTGCACTAATTTACTATAAGACTGCATTCGCTCTTTAAGTCGCTTTAAAAGTCTATCTTTATTTTGAAAGTTATGAATTCTGAATGTATGATCGCTGCCAATTATTTTAGGAACAATAACACTTAAAGTAACTTCGGTTGAATATTCTTCTACCAGAAACTCCACGTGCATGGTTGCTCCAATTAGTAAGGTAATCCTGTAAGATATCCTTCAGACCAGAGATCGCCTAAGCCTGCCTGAGATTCTATAAAATATTTGGCATTAGGGATTTGATCGGCTCTTGTAACAGTTGTATAGCCCCTATCTTCTCGTTGAAAAATCCAGAGTTGTTTGGGATCTTTAATAGTATTAACAAAAAATGGTGAGTGAGTTGACACAAACACTTGAGCGCGTTGAGAGTAAGCTAATAGTTCTTCGCTAAGCGGTTCCAGCAGACGATGGTGAAGTCCATTTTCAGGTTCTTCAATGCAGAGCAATTGGGGCGGATTAGGATCGTTTAATAAAATTAAGTATGCCAATAGCTTGAGAGTTCCATCTGAAGCAAATCTGGCAAGAAATGGTTTGCTAAATGGCCCATCTTTAAACAATAAAGCGAGTCTGCCATCAATCGTTTGCTCGGAATTAACCCTTTCTAATTGAGGAACGCGGTGAGTCAGCTTCTTAAGGATTTTAGATAACGTTTCTGGATGTTCCTCAGCCAGATATTGAACCACATTAGCAATATTGTCACCTTCGCGCGAAAGATGTTCCATTGCACCGACAACTGATAACTGACGGGCTTGATCGGGTATAAAATAGGAAAGAAACCACCCCTCAATGAAACGTCGCAAGCTAGCCACTCTTGGATAGTCTGACAACTGACCAATGGTTTTAATAGCAAGGGAACTTGGATCGTCCATTTGATAGGAAATTCTGCGGTAATTGATTTCAGGATTTTCACCGCTAATTACCTCGCCGCTACCATTTTCAAACTTAAGAAAGTCAAAAGGTCTGCCATCAGATCCTCGTTCCCATTGCATAGTTTCTCTGGAAACAATTGGCGAGCCGTTTTGTAGACTAATAGCAATAGTATAGGTAATTAATGGCGTCTTCTTTTCCTCACGGTACTTAATGATAATTTCAATTTCTTGCCTTTTACAGTCACGAGAAATAACTTCTTGAAAGCGTCCCCGCTTTTCTAAAGCCTTGCGAACATTAGTAATTAGGCAATCTGATAAAAAACCTATGACATCAAAAAATGTGGTCTTACCGCTACCATTGGGACCAAGAAAAACGGAGAAAGGTTGGATATCTTTCAGGTTGATATTTTGCAGAACGCGATAGTTTTTTACCGAAATTTGTTCAATTCTTGCCATGAGGCTGTCACCTCCTCAAATTTGAGGGTGTATTGCCAGTGATATCAACAAACAATAGTAAGGGCACGGTGAACCGTACCCTTACTAAATTTGTCAGAAATTAGCGGATTTTTACAGTCGCTTAAGAGGTAATCTTCTTAAGCTTCATCGAGTGCGGCAATACCGGGTAATACCTTACCTTCGAGTAATTCCAGACTCGCGCCGCCGCCGGTAGAAATGTGGCTCATTTGATCTGCCACGCCGACTTTTTCGACTGCTGCTACTGAGTCGCCGCCGCCGATGATGGTGTCGGTGCCGGTTTTGGTAAGATCGGCTAGAGTGCGCGCGATCGCTTCCGTACCCACGGCAAATTTATCAAACTCGAATACCCCCATCGGGCCATTCCACAACACCGACTTGCAATCAGCCAGCGCTGCTTGGAACATTTTCACCGATTCGGGGCCGATATCCAACCCCATCCAACCATCGGGGATATTTTCAATGCTGACAATTTGCGAGTTGGCATCGGCAGCAAAATTATCTGCAACTACCACATCGGTAGGCAACAACAATTGTACGCCCCGTTCTTTGGCCTTTGCGTCCAAAGATTTCGCCAATTCCAGCTTGTCTTCTTCCACCAAAGACTTACCAACGCTCAAACCGCGCGCTTTGTAGAAGGTGAAGATCATGCCGCCACCCAGGAGCAGCTTATCGCATTTTTCCAACAAAGTTTCGATGACGCCAATCTTGCTGGAAACCTTGGAACCGCCGATAATTGCCGCTAAAGGACGTTTGGGATTTTCAATCGCATTTTGCAGGTATTGCAGTTCCTTCTCGATCAGGTATCCTGCTACAGAAGGGCTGAGATACTTGGTTACGCCTTCGGTGGAAGCGTGGGCGCGGTGTGCCGTACCAAAAGCATCGTTGACGTATAAATCTGCATTCGCAGCTAACTGCTTGGCGAATTCAGGGTCGTTTTTCTCTTCTTCTTTGTGGAAGCGGACGTTTTCCAACAACAAAACTTGACCGTTTTGCATTGCCGCTACCGCAGCAGCAACTTCATCGCCGATGCAGTCGCTGGGTTTTGCCACTTCTTGCCCCAATAATTCCGACAGCCGCTTGGCGACGGGGGTGAGGCGATACTTCTCATCCACGCCTTTGGGACGCCCGAAGTGGGAGGAGAGGATGACCTTAGCACCCTTCGAGGTTAAATCTTGAATCGTTGGCAGCGCTGCCCGAATGCGGGTATCGTCGGTAATGTTACCCGCGTCATCTAGGGGTACGTTAAAATCTGCCCGTACCAATACCCGTTTTCCAGATAAATCTGACGACGACAAATTTGCTACAGTTTTTTTGGACACGTAACAGCCTCCTAAATGCTTTTTTCAACGAATCAACGGGTTATTGGTTGTCCGTTATTTTTACGCCGTCCACATTTTACCGAGAAACGGGGATCGATCAGGTGCTGTAATGTTCAAGACAGTTTTATTTCCTATAGATGGTAGTCCAGAAGCCCGCGAAGCGACTGATGCTGCGATCAATATCGTGCAAACCTACAATAGTCGCTTGATTCTGCTGTCGGTTGTTGAAGAACAACTGGCTACAGAGGAAGATCCGACGATACCGGATATGATGGCATCGCCGGAAGCGATCGCTCAACTCCTCCAAAAAGCTCAAGCATTGTTCCGAGAGCGGGGCATCCAAGCCGAAGCCGTCGAACGCCAAGGCAAACCCGCTTTCACGATTTGCGATGTCGCCGACGAAATGGATGCAGATTTAATTATCATGGGCTGTCGCGGCATGGGACTAACCGAGCAAGGACTAGCCGACAGCGTCACCAACCGGGTGATTAATCTGTCTCCCTGTCCGGTGTTGATTGTCCCATAAAGCTAATTGGTAATTGGTAATTGGTAATTGGTCAAGTGTAACTTTTATGACAATTACCTATGACCCATTACCGATTACCGATGACCGATTACTCGTTAAACATCGTACATCCGCGCTTCCATTGCTTCTGGAAACTCCTCGCAGTACTCCTCGAAGGCTGTTTTTTCTAGCGTCTTAGCCCGTTGGTGGGCGGCTTCCGCTTGCAGTTCTTCGACGATATCCCACGCTGCGGCACATTCTCTGGAAGTTGGGCCTTTTTCAGTGCAGATGGCGCGGGCACTGGCGATCGCTTTTTGAATTTCTGCCGCTAGAGTGCTTTCTTTGGGCTGTTCGACAAAGTCGCTCTTGGTGAGAATATCGGTAACCGAGATAATCCCCAGCAGCTTACCCTGGATTACAGGGGCGCGACGGATGCCGGTATTGGCAAACAACCGCGCCACGTATTCTACGCCCAAATCGGGATTGATCGCGATGCAAGGTTTGGTCATAATTTCATACACCCGCACCTTTTTGGGATCTTTCCCAAAAGCAGCTACATTGTAGACAATATCAGTCTCGGTAACGATGCCGTAGGCGTCTTGGTCGTGGCGACGTTCCACAATTAAAGCACGCAAGCTTCTTTCTTTCATTAGCTTAACTGCGTCAGCTACCGTCGCAGAGCCGCGAATGGTAACCACATCGGTGGTCATAATGTCTGCTGCTTTGAGCATAGTTCTCCTTGTTATCTAACTTTTTTCGATCCCAAGCTTCACCATGAATATTAAAGGACAAAGCACGATCCAATGGTATCCAGGTCACATCGCCAAAGCTGAAAAAGACCTCAAGGAACAGCTTAAGCGCGTTGATGTCGTGCTGGAAGTACGCGATGCCCGCATTCCCCTGACTACGCAGCATCCCAGAATTCAAGATTGGGTGGGGAGTAAGAGTCGGGTTTTAGTTATCAATCGCGTCGATATGATCCCGCCTCAGATGCAGCAATTGTGGACAAAATGGTTCCACGCCCAAGGGGAAGTGCCGTATTTTACCGATGCTCAACACGGCAAAGGCGTGACGGCGATCGCGAAAGCGGCGTCTGCTGCGGGGGTGGAACTGAATCAAAAAAGACGCGATCGCGGTATGTTACCCCGTCCCGTCCGCGCTGTCGTGATAGGCTTTCCTAATGTCGGCAAATCGGCGCTAATCAATCGCTTATTAGGAAAAAGAGTCGTTGAAAGCGCCCGTCGCGCTGGCGTCACCAAACAACTGCGCTGGATCAGAATTTCCGACACGATTGAATTATTAGACGCACCCGGAGTCATTCCCGCCAAACTCGACGACCAAGAAATGGCGATTAAGTTAGCCATCTGCGATGATATTGGCGAAGCATCTTACGACAATCAAAGAGTCGCTGCCGAGTTAGTAGAATTACTCAAATATTTAGAAGCAGTTGCGAGTAATTTCTTACCCGCATCTCCGTTAAAGTCTCGTTATGAATTAGATGCCGTAGATATGACAGGGGAAGATTACTTAGTCGCCTTAGCAAAATTAAAACATCAGGGAGATGTAGAACGCACCGCAAGGCAATTGTTGAATGATTTCCGCACGGGTATGTTAGGGAAAATTCCTTTGGAATTGCCACCTGGTTGAAGATTTTTAAAGGTGCTTTAAATTATCCCTTGGTTTTTAGACTGCCGGTAAAAATGCAGATTCCTGTCTGCGATCGCGCTTTTTGGTCAAAAAAGTTATATTTTTGCAAAGAAAATCGGGAAAACTAGATGAGAGCCTTGTTTTGACCTATGGATGACCCTTGGGGTATTTCCATCCAGGTTGGTTAGACTGGGGTCGTAGCAATAGTTACGTGCGATACGGCTGACGCCACGCTTCGCGATCGCACGGTTTATTCTATTATTGCTCATCAGGGTGTCTACTCAAAAAAACCACATGAAACAAAATCAAGAGTATGACAGAGCTTAAACTGTGCCTCTACATAGAAGACACTATCGAAAAAACCGTCACCGTCAACCAAGATAAATTTATCCTGGGACGGTTACCCGACTGCGATTTATACTTGCCTTACATTGGCATTTCTCGTCACCAAGCTCGCATTTTTAAAACCCCTGAATGCGAATGGTTTATTGAGGATATGGGTAGCAAAAATGGCACCCTCTTAAACGGAGAATTCCTCACAGAGCCTCACCTACTTACTCAAGATGACCTGATTGGAATCGGAACTATTTCCCTGCGAGTATTTATAGTAAATGGTAATACCGTTACCCAAAACAGGACAGATATTCAATCCGAAGAAATTACCATCATTCGCAATGTCCAATATTTACAACAACAGTGGATACCTTCGGAACGCCAAGGCGAGGCAACGATTAGCCAAGAACTAGCCATTGTCCGGTTAAAAGACCTGTTAGAAATCGCTAAAAAACTCAATTCTGCTGAATCTATAGAAGCCATTTTTAAAGCAGCCCAAACCGTTGTTTTCCGTTACATTAAAAGTATTGAGCGCTTAGCATTATTAATTGATGTCAGCGGTGCGGGTAAACTTTCTTTATTCAATGCTGCTGGCAGAGATATTGCCGATGGTCAATCTTTAAAAGATAATCCATCTTGGATTAGCCGCACTATCTGTTACAAAGTATTTGCCGAAAAAATTGCCCTGCAAACCTCAGATGCCCAACGAGACGAAAGATTTAACAACGAACAAAGCATTATAGACAAAGGCATTCATAACGTGATGGCGGTGCCTTTATGGGATGAAAATAATGTTGTAGGCGTTCTGTATGCCGATAGCTATAAAAAGTTTAACGATTCATTTTATGAGAGTGAAGAAGATATCAGTTTTTTCTCGACCTTAGCTAACCTAGTCGCTGCTAGCGTACAACGTTGGCTGTTAACGCGCAAACTCAGAACCGAAGAAATTAGTCGGCAAAGACTACAGCGCTATCTCTCTCCTGCGGTGGTACAACAGACAATGATGGCAGGAACTCTAGAAAATGGTCGCTTAGCACCTCAAGAAAGCGAAATCAGCATTTTATTTGCCGATATCGTCGGATTTACTGAGCTTTCAGAACGTTTGACTCCGGCTCAAATTGCCGAATTACTCAATAGTTTTTTCGAGGAAATGTTGCAGGAAATTTTTGCGGCAAATGGCACCCTGGATAAATTTATTGGCGATTGTATCATGGCTTTTTTTGGCGCACCAGAACCGCAAGAAGACCATGCAGAACGCGCTTTAAACGTCGCCAAAGCAATGTTAGAACGGCTGGAAAATCTCAACAATCATCAAGTTTTAAGCGAACCGCTGCAATTGCGAATTGCGATTAACAGCGGTAAAGCGGTAGTGGGAGATGTAGGCAGCAGTCAGCGGGTAGATTACACCGTGTTAGGAACGACGATCAATTTGGCCTCGCGCATCCAATCAGTTTGCTTGCCCGGTCGATGCGTTATCAGCGAAAATACTTATAATTTGCTGCGACCTTCTCAACGATTGCTGTTAGATGATATTGGGGAAAGGCGTTTCAAAGGTATTGAAAAACCTGTGAGGATTTATCAAACAATGAAGCGCGGCATTCTTGATTAATTAAACTCAAAGTTTTATTTCATCTCCTACCTGCACCATTTTTCCGGCCTCGGATGCGGGAACTTTTGTATTGACGCTTAAGCGATAAAAATGATTGAAACGGGATAAATTAACCCAAGCTGGTAAGGTTTCCTCGCGCTTTTGGGAAAACAGTTTTTGAAAGTTAGGATAGCTGGCTCCCGTTTGGGAATTGCGCGTAGGAACGATGCAGCGCTGACAGGGATTAATGCCTTCAAACAGTACTTCACCGATTTTAAATTGAACCATCTCGCCCTCATTGGCAAATAGTTGGTCTTCCCAAAAAGCAGGGACGCCGCCAATTTCGATATTGGCGCGCAAGCGTTGCCGCATTTCTGCTACCGTAATTCCGGGAAACCAAGAAGCAACTGCTTCTAACGTAGCGGTACTGATAATCGTTGGCCCGGATGCGATGGTATCATCTGGAAAGCCTGTGAGCGAGTTTCTAGCGAGCTGGACAGAAAAACCGAAATATTCGCTTAAAGTAGCTTCTAATTCGCTGCGGTTGTTTTCCAAATCAAAGACTTGTTTTTCTTCTGTTCCTTCGATTTGTAGGGTCAAGGTTTTTGCTGTCTCGTCCCAGTGCGATCGCAATAAATGCACTTTAGCATTGCGCTTGCCATTTACAAATCGACCCCGATCGTCTAAGATTGCAAACTCGCGATCGCTTTCCAATGCCCCACTAGCTAAAACCTTGGCCCGATTTACTCCTACTCCATCGAGCGACTTAATCGGGTAAATCAAAATACTTGCAATATATGGCTTCATTCAGACTGCTTCGACCCACCCCGTAAACTTTCTTATAATATTTTAATTTAATTTAGCAAACTAAATAATAAATGTAATGTAGTATACATAACTTGGTAAGATAAACACCCATCCCAAAAGTGAAACAGTAGGGTGAGAGAGAGCATGAGTCGAATTAATGGTTTTATTGGTCGGAGGAATTTGCTAAAGTTAGCCGGTGCATCGGGACTGGGTTTAGCTGCGACTAGCGCGGGTTGATTTCTCTGGGGCGCACAGCAAGCTGTGGTTCCCCAATCAGCTCAAGCGCAAGAAAGACCCCCAGCAATCGATCCGGATTCAGCGCTGAAAAGACTTCTCGACGGAAATAAACGCTTTGTAGAAGACAAACGTCAAAACTTGCAAGCAAAATTGCGCTTGCAAGAAACTGCCGCAGCACAGTTTCCGTTTGCATCCATCTTGGGCTGTGCCGATTCGCGGTTTCCAGCAGAAATTGTTCTAGATCAAGGACTGGGGGATTTATTCGTTGTGCGCGTAGCGGGTAACATCGCCAGTCAGACAGCAATTGGCAGTTTGGAATTTTCTACCGCAGTATTGGGGACTCAGCTAATCTTAGTGATCGGTCACGAACGATGCGGTGCGATCGCCGCAGCAGTGGAAGGCAACCCTTTACCTGGAAGAATTGGTTCTGTTGTGGAAGAAATCAAACCCGCCGTGCGACGGGTGAGAAACAAACCAGGCGATGCCGTTGATAATGCAGTCATAGCCAACATTCAATATCAGGTGGAAAGGTTGAAGGAAGCCTCGACAATTTTGTCTAACTTAATGCGAGACGGCAAATTAAAAATTGTCGGCGGTCGTTACGATTTGGATTCTGGGGAATTACTGATTGTCACCTAATTAACGTAAGTTGCTAGTTACATCGAGCGTTACTGGTAATTGGTAATGGGTAATCGGTAATTGTCAAAACGGCAAAAACCTGTGAATCCAATTACCAATTACCAATGACCTATAATAGAATTATTAAGAAATCCTAGTTTGGTTGAATTTAACCGGAAAATAGCATAAGAGAGTTGTTTCACAGAGGCTGTTATGCCTTACGTATGCGAACTAGGCAAAGGCCAAAGAGTCTACCTCGATCATCAGGGAACGCAGACCATTGTTACAACTGCTAGTAGTAGTCCGGGACAACAACAACAATCTAGTAGCAGTTTTAACACGGGAAGCTGGACTGCACCGCCGGAAATATTCCAAACTCCGAACGGTATTACGGTCAAGATTACAACAGCAGCAGGATCTAGCTTTATCCAAATTCAAGGCAACAGCATCAGCGTCTCTGCTGTAGCACCGTCCCAAACCAGTTCCCAACAGTTACAAATACAGCAAGTAGATAGCATCCCGGCATCATCTATGCAACCAATGCAACCAATGCAACCAATGCAACCGATGAAGCCAATGGAACCGATGCAACCGATGAAGCCGATAGAACCGATGAACATGGGGAACATGCAAATGAGTATGAACCCAATGGAAATGCGGATGGGAAATATGGAAATGCGGATGGGTTCCCCAATATCTGTTTCAAGTTCAACCCCAGGAGAGAGGCGCTTTTGTCCGCAATGCGGTAATCAATTGGCATTGAGCGATCGCTTTTGTTCTAGCTGCGGTCATCGTCTGATTTAATCCATAGAAACCAGTGATTTCGCCAACCAGACAGGGATTAGCTTTGATCGAGTTAATCCCTTTCTACTTATATATTTTTTCTGCAAACAGACTCAACTATAAAATTATATGATGTCGGTTATACGACCGCAAGCAGCGATGAAACAGGGAATTAAAACAATAGTCATTACGACTTCAACAGGATTTAATTAACACAAAGTTTTATAAAGAGATCCAGAAAGTCTCTGAGTTTTATTGAAGGGATATACATAACAATTTCAGATCAAATCCGGTTTGATAAACCTTTTTGCCCAGAGGTAATAGGTCAATTTTACTTGGCTAATCAACCCAAATCTCAGGTTTTGAGATTGAAAAATAGTCAAACAAAAGCTAATAACAACCGGACGATCGAATGGAATTGTTGTAGATCCTAGTCAGTCGAATAATTCAGAAAAGAATCTTCGATCTGCAAGATAAAATTCAGGAGATAGACAATGTTACGAGTTACCATCGATGTTTTTTCAGGTCGTCCTAACCCTTCCTATCTGTTAGACGAGAACGAAGCCAAAGAAGTTCTCAAAGAAATTGCCAACAATCGAGCCGTAGTTGCCAATACGGAATCTGGGTATCAAGGTTTGGGATATCGGGGAATTCTGGTCGAATTACTCACCGATGATACTGTGGAACAATATAGCCTGCCCGCAGTTTTTAAGATTGCTAATGGGGCATCGCTTTATGAATCAAAGGGATTGGAAATTGCCGAACGATTGATTACCGGCATGTCAAGGGTTACAGCGGTAAGCAGTTTCATGGAAACTCCCCAACTTTTGGAGGAAGATTTACAGCGACAACTGTTAGATCATTTAGGTAGTTTGCCAAGCATTGGGCAACAAAGTGAAGTAGATGGTGGTGATGCTAGCATCATGGCAGCCGAACCAGCTGCGAGTTGTAAAATTGAACTGGGCGCATTTAATCCCGGTTTTTGGAACGATGTGGCGCACGTGTACAAAAACAACTGTTATAACTATGCTACGAACCGGCGCACCGATACCTTTGCCCAACCAGGCAGGGCAACAGGAAAAGAGGCAAATAACATGAATTGTGCTGAAGTCACCGCAGGGGCATTATCGGATGGGGCGCACAAACGCTATGATTGCCTGCCCGATTCAGAAAAGCCTCGCTATTTAGTGGCAATGGTAGTTGCGCCGGGAGTAGATTATCACTGGTATCGCAAGCAAAAAGAAGGTTTCTGGGGTCATAAACCGGGCGGTACTCCTGCCAAAAATACCGATAACAGCGGTAAGATAATTACCAACCCCGAAACATGCGATCGCACTTCTGGATGGCCTAGCTATAGCAATTTCTGCGGCTACTTCTACACCGCAAAAAGCATGAAGGTTAAATAACATAGGAATAGGACTTACGCAAAGCCCCCCTTGTCAAGGGGAGTTTGGGGGGAGCGACAATGCCTGAAACCTCGAAATTACCTAACAGCTGCGTAAGTCCTATAACAGCTGAGATCGTGAAAAGCGATATAGCTATCCTATAACCAGCAGCGGGTTGTAGACCAGAAACCGGGTTTATTCCTAGATCTATAGTTTCCAAAGCAAAGATTGTTCATAGAAACCCGGTTTCTTTGCGCCGTCTAAAACCCGCCCTTACTCCAGAAAAATTTGTGGAGGAGAAAATGAAATTGCTCAGCCGATGCCAAACAATTCCTCAAAAAATTATAGGTTTGACATTGCTACTGGTTGTGGCAATCTGGGGATGTTCTACAACAGCGATAGGAGATGTGCCAATGCAAGTAGAATTAGATGTATTTAGCGGCAGACCTAACCCCCATTGGAACTTAACTCCCCAAGAAGCAAATGAATTTATCAGCTTATTACAAGCATTACCCCAAACCCCAACACAAGCTTTGGTAAAAGAAGGACTCGGTTACCGAGGATTGATTGTAACAGACCCAGATCAAACAATTGCCGGTTACGATCGAATAGTAATATCTAATGGGGTGGTGCTGGCTCAACGGAACAGTCAATTAAGGCAATTTCCCGATCGAGAACGCCGTTTAGAAAGATGGTTGTTCCAAACTGGTAGAGGTCGGTTAGATGTGGAATTATATCGCCAAGTCGGTCAGGCGGCGCAGTTGGATTAAGACCATTGATTGCCAGCTTCTGGCTCTAAAATCAAATCCATTGCTGTTTTGATCGTCTCTTCTCGGTTCACCATTGAAGCAAGCTGTTCAGCTTCGTATATCCCTTCAAAAGCTTCTAATGCTGCATTTCTCAAAGCCGATTCATAGGCATCCTGTAGAGTTTCTTCTAGTTCTTCCTCAGTCAGATAAGTTCCTTTTGACTTGTGCCGCTTATTGGTACGTTGAATTAGCTTAATCGCATTTTGAATAGAAGCTTCCCAAGACTTAGTTGTGCGATTTTCAGCAGATTTTTTAATCAGATGCAATAACAAAATAATTGCATAACTAAAGATTTTGTTGAGTTTATCTGACTTACTCATTTCTTCGAGTTGTTCTACCAGTTCTATTGCTTCTGGAATCTTGCCTTGGTATAGTAATTCTTTGAGATAAATCAATTCTTCCATTAGATATTATTCCTCCATAATTTGGCGTTGTTAACTCTACTCATAGTATATTCGCAGTCTTAAAACCCCAGCATCGGCATCGCAGGGGAGCAGGTTAAATCAGAGCTGGCACCATTATCAACAAGCCTGAAAAAACCGGGTTTCTTGCTAGGATCTCTGGTTGCAAAGCGACGATTTTTGATAGAAATCCGGTTTTTAGCGTTGGCGACAGATGTGAGTTGCTCGATACAACTCGCTATCGAGCAAAGTTATTTGGTAAAACCGAACCCTACAAGACTAAGCTGTTACGCATTTAATTTGTACATGGGGAGCTGGGGGAGCCAGGGAGAGGGATTGGCAGTTTTATCCCGATATTAGAAATATATAAATTAGCTGCGCGTTAGCTTATTAACCATAGGAGTCTGATACTACTGAACTCGATAGCCCCTAGCCTTTAGTCTCTAGCTATACCTTGATATTGCAGCGATTTCAGCATTTTTCAGTTAAATGACGCCTAAGCTTTGGTGTGGGAGGCATAATCTCGGTTAGTTAAAAAAACCGGCATTGGCATTCTTAATTATAACTATTTAGAGATGAAAGCGGGTAGAGGATGAGGGGTGATACACTCTATGGAAAAATAAAAACTTTATGTAAAATACGTACTTGCGGATACAAGTTTCTCTTCATCGGCTTTCACCCGAACAGCTTCTCCGTAAAAATGCTGAATGTGCGTTTAGCTTCACCGATTTTTTCAGAAAAAATACTGAAGTTGTTTTAACGGAATTTTCAGAACAACCACTGAGGCTTCAGCCCCAAATAAACTCTATACTTCAGGGTCATTATGACTAAATGTACACTTAGATGTGCGGCTCGCTTTGAGCAGTAACTTCCATCAAAAACTATGTCCGATTTATTTAGCTCCAGAGTGAAACAAGCGCGATCGCACTACCCCGCTAACGCTCGCATAAATCAACCTGCTCCCTACCGCCAGGTTAAGCCCGTCAATACACAATTTGCTAAAGCTGCGCCAGTTAGAATTTTTGAATATGAAATCAGTGCTGGGTTTACTCGACTGCATTATAATCCACCGCTGTGGCTGGATATTCATCCCCATGACTTTAGGGTGACTTTACACCTAGAATCGCCTTGCTATGCCACCGATCTTTACGGTTTGGACATGGTGGAAGCGGAAAACCTTCTGAAATTAGCCATTGCGGATTTGCCACCAGTGGTCAACGATGCACCAGACTGTCCAGATGGAACAACAGAACAACTCTGCCAATACTTTGCCAAAATTCAGTTCCCCGACCCTGAGATTCGCATCAAAACGGTTAAAGTGAATGAATGTCCCGAACGGGCAACTATTTTAAGGTTATTTTAATCAAATAGCACATGGTTGAATGAGTGCTGCCAATGGCTCTTGCGATTGGGTTCGGGTGAGCGATCGCTCTTTCCTTGGGTCTAATTGTGGGCATGGAAGGAGGCTAGGAGAGTCGAGAATGCCCCAGAAGCTTTTCCTATTGTAATCACAAGTTTTTGGGTTTTTAGGGCTGTTTGAGCGCGTATAGGCACGATTGGCGGGGCAGTTTGGTGGTAACGTGCTGGCGGTTGCGATCGCTAGCAGCAATACTCAGAACTTTGGGCTTTGGTGCAGTTGTGAACCTTTAGTTTATTCTTGTGCGTGCATTTGAAAGCTGATTTAGCATTGCAGGTATCTATATACTCTCAGGCATTGCGGGAATTACTGGTGTAGGCGCGGTAAGACTCTCCCTAGCTCCACCAAAGCGCACAAACTTGCCTCTATCAGTGGGAGCGACTGAAATTTTAAAAGCGCTGCTGGCAACCTTTACCGGGAAATGGCAGTTGGCTCGATGGTGTGCAACGATTTTGTTAAGCGCATCGGGATTAAGCCTAATGGCAGAGATTCCGATTCATCAGTGAAGGTTACACTAGAATATGGTGCAAATTCTACGACGGTTTGATATTTAGTTGATAAAATTACAGAATTTTTCAAATGCCTGCTAGCACTATTGATAGTCGATTAATGAGCTTTGGCGAATTACTTGGGGGTAACAACTCCTATTCTGTGCCGCTCTTCCAAAGAGATTATTCTTGGACAGACGAACAAGTTGACCAGCTTTGCCAAGATATTACTGAAACCTTAGACGAGAACCGCAGCGAACACTTTATTGGCTCAATCGTCGTTAACAGTTCTGAAAAGCCTAAGCTGATGTTGATAGATGGGCAACAGCGAGTAGCAACAATTTCGATATTGATGTGCGTACTCAGGGACATAGCTAAAGAAAAAGGAGATTCACAGTTAGCCGATACCATCTCCCAAAAGTATTTGGGTTCATTAAATCTGAGAACCCGCAAGATAGAATCAAAGCTAGTACTCAGCGAGAAAAACAATCAATTCTTTCAAGACAATATTGTTGAATCAAAAGACTTAGCTTTCCTCAACCAGCTATCTAGGGGGTTATCTAAAAAAAAAGATACAGATAATAAATCAAACAAGCTCATAGTTGATGCCTATCTATCACTACACAAATGGGTTCAGGCTAGAATCGAGAATGTAGAACAGTTTGAAGAGGTTATACTAGAGCTAGAAGAGTGTGTCAAAAATAAGCTGATCTCAATTTTGATTTCAGTCGCCGATGAAGCTAATTCATATTTGATTTTCGAGACATTAAATGATAGAGGCTTGGATTTATCTGTGGCGGATCTATTAAAAAATTATTTGTTTTCCAGAGCCGCTGATAAATTGAAAGAGGTGCAAAGGAAGTGGGATGAAATCAATCGTTTAGCTAATAAATTTGAATTAAAAACTTTCATTAGACACTACTGGATGTCTAAATATGAAGTCGTGCCTGAAAAGGAATTATATCGTAAAATTTCAGAGAAATTCAAAAGCTCATCTGAGGTATTTGGCTTTGTTAAAGAACTGAGTGAAGCTGCTGAACTTTATAACGCACTTGAAGATTCTCGAAGTCCAGTTTGGGATGACTACAGTCAAGACGTGAGAGCTGATATCGAGCGGCTCGATCTTTTCCAAGTCAGTCAATGTTACTCTGTTTTAATGGCTGCTAAGGAAAATTTACCAAACGAACTATTTCCAAAAATTTTGAGGATGATGGTTATTGTGTCATTCCGTTATAACATTATTTGTGAATTGAATCCTATTAAGCCTCTAACTATTTATAGCAAGGTAGCTAAATATATTCGATCGGAAAAGCCAAAATTTGCCAAAGCTATATTCGATCTGTTACCAGAAATTTATCCCAACGATAGAGAGTTTGAGGACGATTTTGCAGCGAAAACGATACCCACAAGAAATGCAAAGCTGGCACGATATATCTTGAGCGAAATTGAAAGTTACTACAGAGGCAGTAATAAAGAATTGATCGCAAACCCAAATGCGACGCAGGTGAATTTAGAGCATATTATGCCCCAAAAACCAAAGGATGAGTGGCTGGTAGAGTTTCCCAAGAAAGAGTACGATCAATATGTTGATAGACTCGGTAACATGACTTTACTGTCTTCACCAATTAACCGTAAAGTAGGCAATGCTTCATTTAAGCAAAAGTGTACAGCAGCTTTCGCTCAATCAGAGCTAAAAATTACACAAGAGATTTTAGAATATCCAGTTTGGAGTCCAAAGCAGATTGAGGAAAGACAGAGGAAAATGGCTAAGGTAGCGTGCCGAATATGGCGTCTTGATTATTAGAGATTTAGATGTATTGCATTACTTCTTCAATTGCATTTTCGATTTCTTCAATAGCCACATCTGAGCGATCGCCTTCTGCCAAAGTCACGCCATTTTTCCAAAGCTCATACTCACTCAGATCGATATCTTCATTCCACACAATCCCATAGCCTCCTTGCTCAATGTTAAAGTTCTTGAAAAATGCAGGTTGACGAAGTGGAGCAAACACGGGATTTTCTAAAAGATGGATAATATCATATTTTTTGATTTCTTGATTGGTAAATTTAATCACCAAGGTGCGATCGTTAATTGCTTTTGCCTTGTAAATTCGAGGGCATATCATACTATTTTTACTCTACTTTAGAGGAGGTAATTTACGAAATTATTGAGTATTCCACATCTGCAAAAGAGCTTGTTGGTATAAAGTTGCCCACTCTAGAACTAATTTCTGAGCGCGACTTGGCAGATCTCCTTCAATTATTTCCAGTCATTCAATGTTCACTAACGCATTGTAATCACCATAGATTGCATGAAAATGAGGCGGAGGGCGCTCCCCAAAAAACACCTTAATCACAATTCCATAGAATCTTGCAATCTCTGGCATAATTCATTCAAGCACGACTATTGACTTAGCCTAATTCTATCAAATCTCGGCTGATGATTATGAGTAATTTTAAGGACATGATATCAATAGTTAAGCGCGAAGTTGAAACACTTCGGGATTGACGCAATTGGGTAAAACTTCGCCCTTCAATCCGGCGATTAAGTTTGCGATCGCCATCGCTGCCATTTTGGATCGCGTCTTGTAGCTAGCGCTGCCAATGTGCGGTGCAACAATCAAATTATCCAAGTTTAGCAACGGACTATCGATCGGAATTGGTTCGGGTTCGGTTACATCTATTGCCGCACCGGCAATCTTACCGTTACTCAAGGCACGATATAAAGCATCTGGATCGATAATGCTTCCCCTGGCGGTATTAATTAGGATCGCAGTTGGCTTCATCAAGGCAAACTGGCGATCGCTCACTAAATGATAAGTTTCCTCACTTAAAGGCGTATGAATAGTCACAAAGTCTGATGCTTGCAGCAATTGCTCCAAGTCGGCGAATTCCACGCCTAAAGATTGTTCGGATGTGCGATCGCATCGCTGTCTGCTGGCATACAAAATTCGCATTTCAAAACCCTTAGCGCGACGCGCCACGGCTTGACCAATGCGCCCAAAGCCAACAATTCCCAGAGTAGCACCCGCCATGTCTGCCCCTAACAATAAATCGGGTTCCCAAGTGCGCCACTCACCCGCACGAGTAAATCGATCTGCCTCCACCACTCGCCTTGCTGCTGCCATTAATAACGCCCAGGTAAAATCCGCCGTTGCATCGGTTAAAACGCCAGGAGTGTTACCGACTGGAATCCCCCTTGCCGTAGCAGCAGCAATGTCGATGTTGTCATAACCTACTGCCATCTGGCTGATAACTTTTACAGAAGTTCCGGCTGCAATTAATTGGCGATCGATTTTGTCAGTTAGCAGGCACAACAAACCATCAATTTCTTGAATCTTTTCCAGTAAAACATCGTCAGGGGGCGGCTGACGTTCTCCCCACACTTCTACTGTAGCGATTTGTTGCAGTTGGTCTAATTCGCTCGGCAGGCGACGAGTAATAAATACTTTAGGCTTCGACATGGCGATTCACTCCTCTAAAATTGAAGTCTGACAAACTTGTTGGATTGCACGCTGTAAATTTCGCACAATTTGTGAAGTATTATGTTTACGATAGATCAGTGCGAAGGAATTCTTGAGCTTAATAGGTTGCTTGCTTTTGATATCCAGGATGTCTTTGTATCCGCTTCGATTACCCCTTTTATGGCTAACGACTAAAGTCGCGCCTACACAACCAAAGACCGCCTACGCGGTCTAAGCGCTCAAGGGGGTATTAAACCCAGATTTGGTATCATTGGTGATGCACCCGATTTATATTATGGTTGATTTGCTAAACATCATATCAAGTCGTTGGAAGCAGGCGCGAGCAAAAAAAGTTAAACAAATTTATCATCAAATGCGTTTTGCTTCTAACCCAAACTATCTTATTCAGGACTTACGCACGGCGAATTCATCACCTTAGTTTCTTCGTATATCTCTGGTTTCTAAACCAACGATTTTTCATAAAAACCCGGAATATAAGCCTAAGTACCAAGGTTCAGATCTTGCACCATTATCAACAAGCCTTCAAACCCTTGTTTCTTGACGACAAATCTAGGCTTTCAAGCTGAGCTATTTGCCAGAAACTAAGGTTTAGCCAAGGTGCAAGATGTGAGAAGGTCTATAGCGGAGTTTTGACCCTCGTAGCCAAGATTACACATATGCAGAACCCAGGCGCGACGATCCTAGAAACCTGGTTTCTTTGCCTAAGTCCTGGGGGAATTACCTCGAGCGGGTGGAAGTTTGACAAAATATAAAGTCCGCTCGACATTTTGGAATTTTGTAGGAAGATTGTAGATCGCATTGTTGGCCCACCGAGCCGCAGCTACTAAATTCCTTTTGGACTCTGACGATGACCAATCAACAAAACTTAACTTGGAAAGCCGCTTTAGCAGACAAAATACCTCCTCAGATGGCGGAGGAAATCGATACGTTTGAAAATCAAATGACCTTACGCTGTCAGGGGAAGCTGGACGAAAAAGTGTTTGCGGAATTGCGCCTGCGGCGGGGTGCCTACGGTCAACGGTATGATAATGGTTTCCGTTACGATGGCGAAAAGTCCCAGGAAATTGCTTTTCCCCGCAAAGCATTGACGAAAGGTCCGGAAACTAAATGGGAAGCCCCTGGGATGCAGCGGATTAAAATTCCCTACGGGGGCATGACTGCCGAACAAATGGAAGTGCTGGCTGATGTGGCGGAGGAGTATTCGGATTCGATTCTCCACGTGACGACGCGCCAGGATTTTCAACTCCATTTCATTTCCATCGAGGATACTCCCGACATGCATCGCCGTTTGGCTGCGGTAGGTATTACTACTCGCGAAGCCTGCGGTAATTCGGTGCGAAATGTTACCGCTTGTCCCCTAGCTGGCGTCTGCCACGATGAAGCCTTTGATGTCACGGGATATGCCGATGGCATAACTCGTTATTTCTTGGGACACCGGGATGTGCAGGACTTTGGACGCAAGTTTAAGATTGCCTTCTCCGGTTGTTCGCAGCACCCCTGCGGTTTGACTTATATGCACGACATGGGGTTGATTGCGACAACAAAGGTGGTGGATGGCGTCGAGAAACAAGGCTTTGAAATGTATGTGGGTGGCGGTTTGGGCGCTGTGCCTCATCTCGCCAAACTGTTGGATGAATTTGTGCCGACGGAAGAACTTATGCCTTTGTCCCAAGCCGTCGCTAGGGTATATGCGCGCTTGGGTGAGAAGAAAAACCGCAACAAAGCGCGGATTAAGTTTCTGGTTTCTAAGCTGGGAATTGAAGAATTCCGTCGCTTGGTGAAAGAAGAACGCGCAGCTTTGGAATATGACCCCAAATGGACGGAATTTCTCCAAAGTTTGTCTAAATTTGAAGAATCTGGATTGCCTGAGCCTGTTTCTGCCGGACAATCTATAGATTTAGGTGCAGACGCAGCAGCGTTTGAGCAATGGAAGTCTACTAACCTTTACCAGCAGCGACAAGCAGGTTTTGTTTGCGTGGCGATCGCTCTCCCTTTAGGTGACCTAACTTCGCAGCAAATGCGCGGTTTAGCCGACATCACTCGCCGCTTCACTCGCGATACTATCCGCACCACCGTAGAACAAAATATCCTGTTGCGCTGGATTCACGAATCCGATTTACCTGCGCTTTATTTGGCGCTCAAAGCAATCAACTTGCACGCGGCGGGCGCACATTCAATCGTCGATATTACCGCTTGTCCCGGTACGGATACTTGCAAATTGGGGATTTCGAGTTCGCGGGGATTGGCGGGTGAATTACGCGATCGCTTAGCTGTAAAAGGCTGGCAATACGACACCTCGCTCAAAGATATTCGGATCAAAATCAGCGGTTGTTTCAACTCCTGCGGTCAGCACATGGTAGCCGAAATTGGCTTCTATGGCGCAAATCGCCTGATCGATCGCCACCGGGTTCCCCACTTCCATCTAGTTCTAGGCGGCGAATGGGATAACAACGCGATTCAATACGGACAATCGCTAGGTGTAATTCCTTCCAAGCGCGTGCCAGAGGTGGTGGAATTCCTCGTTGATTTGTACCTGAAAGAACGGCAAAATGGAGAGAAATTTCCCCAATTTGTCAACCGTATCGGTAAAAAAGAAATCAAAGATCGGGTACAACCATTTACTGAAGTTCCAGCTTACGCCGTTGACAAATCCTTCTACGTCGATTGGGGCGATGCGCGGGAATACACCATTGGCGATATCGGCATTGGAGAATGTGCGGGTGAAGTTGTTTCCCTCACCGATTTCGGCGTAGCAGCAGCAGAAAGTATTTACTTTGATGCGACGTTACTGCTAGAAGGAAATTCAACCAATGGGAACGTCAAGAAAGCCGCAGACAAAGCACTCGAAGCAATGCTGAATGCGGCGCAAGCGCTGGTGAAAGTGCAAAACGTGGATATTGCCAACAATCCGGAAGCGATCGTGAGCGAGTTCCGCAAATATTTCTACGAGACGGAGTTATTCTTTGACCCCTACGCCAAAGGAAAGTTTGCCAGCTACCTATTCAATGCTTACGAACACCGCAACGATGACAGCAATTTAGACCGCGCTAAGCAATTAATTGAAGAAGCGCGTTTGTTTATCGAAGCGGCGCATGAATGCAATACCCGCATGGTGCAAGCTGGTATTACCAATCCTGGCAGCTTCAAAAAGTGGCTGATGGAACGGGAAATGCAATTGGCTAATGGTTAATTCGTAATGGGTAATGGGTAATTGGTAATGGCTTTTTTTACGTTAAAAGGCACAATCTGGTAATTGCTAAGGGCTTTTTACTATTAGCAATTACCAATTACCAATTACCAATTACCAATTAGCTAAAATAATTTGAAGGAACACACACAAATGAATCTGAATCGTTTTTGCATTAAATTCTTTGCTCGTCCGGAAACAACCATCGATGAAACTACTTTTATCCCTGTTTTTCACGAATGGATTCGCTTAGGCAAACTGAAGGGGACTTTGATTGATGTCGCCGATTATAGTCACGTGCCGAATGGCCCTGGCATCATGTTGATTACCCATGAAATCAACTATGCAATGGATCGTGCCAATGGAGAGTTTGGTTTGCAAGCTCAACGCAAGTTAGGCGAAGGCGAAACCCATCAAGATCGGATTGTAGATTTGGCTAGGGCGACTGCAACTTTTGGGGCATTGCTGGAGGGAGATAACCGCGTTGCCGGAAAATTGAGTTTGGAAGGCGGTAAATTTTATTACATGGCGAACGATCGCTTAAACGCCCCCAATACCCCAGAAGCCTTTGCCGCCATCCAACCCGATTTAGCAGCAGCAGCAGAGAAACTGTATCCGGGACAACAAGTATCGATTGCGCGGCTGGAAAATGACCCGCGCGATCGCTTAACCGCTATTGTTCAGGTAGAAAATTCAGTGGATATCGGTAGTTTAGCCGCAGCCGCATAATTGTAGAGGCACGGCGGCAACCAACCTTCTCGGGGAGCATGTCAACTTTGTAGCCGACACCCGCGCATGGTGTCGCTACACAAACAAAGCCTGCCGAAGGCAGGCTTTAAAAGCTTTAGCCCGCGAAGGATGGCTCGCGTTTGTATAGCCGCGCCCTTTAGGGTGTCGGCGTAAATTTACAAAGCTGAGATGCTCCCCCTTCTCGCCAGCGTCAAAGCTGATTGATGCCGTGCCCCTACTGATTGATAGCACCATTGCTTCCCAGGCAATTTAATACCTAAGTAAGTAACTCAATCTTTATCAGAATGGTTAATCGCTAGCTTTCAGAAATATTAGCTTCAACAACATTTTCTGCAAAGCTCTTGTAGGCGCTACCAATTTGCTTCGCCATTGAACCAGGGAAGACATGAAAATCTCCAACTTTCAGGGCTGCTAAAATAGCGTCCGCAACCAGTGAAGGTGGCTCTGCAATCTCAGTTAACCCTGCTGCATCTCCCATATCCGTAGCAATTGGACCGGGATGAACGCTTAATACAATGGTTCCCTGTTTGCTCAGCAAATCCTGTAATGCTTGTGTGATGGAATATGCAGCGGCTTTTGATGCAGAATAGGTGGCAAATTTGGCAAAACTTTTCATTGAAACAACAGAATTTAGCTGAATAAAAGCCCCTCCTCCGTTGGTTTTGAGAACGGGAGCAAATGCTTGAGCCATGTAAATCAGACCATAAACATTGATATTCATCTCCAATTCGAGTGTAGCGATCGCATTATCTTCCAGCGGAGTAGAGTTTTTGAGAATTCCCGCATTGTTAACAACGATTTCTACATCCTTTGCCGTTTCAGCAGCTGTAAAAATCGATTGTGGATTGCCCAAATCAATATGAACCGGAACAACTTTATTTCCGTATTTTTCCACCAGTGGGAAGGCACTTTCTAATACACGTACAGCCGCATATACTTTCGCTGCTCCCTGTTCGATAAATGAATCAACCAGCACTTTACCAATACCCCGATTTGCTCCTGTGATCAGAACAACTTTGTCTTTGATGTCGTAGTTCATTTTTAGCACTCCTTTTTTTTGCCGTAAGAGGTATCAAAACCTAAGACAACGAAACCTTAACTAGCCAGCAAACCTGTATAGTTATCCGGCATCATTCCCGTTTGTTAGTTCAATCGTCGGGAACTGTATAACTTTACTAATTTAACTTAAGTGTAGCTGTGCTAACGAATCTACCTGCGGCGATCGCGTCATTTTTTCTGATGTTGTTCCAGAGACTCAATTCGAGTACGCAATCGCATAAGTTCCTCTTCAAGTGCCGTAATGCGGTGTGACATTGTTGACGTGGTTTCTTCCACTGAATAACTAATGATGTGTCCAATAGCCAACAATATAAGACCAATCACACCGATTCTGAAAGCTATTTCTTCGATGCCTCCATACAAACCCGGCGGAAAATTAAAGCTAAAACGGAGGATAACCAAAACAATAAAAGGAATAAGTGTCAAACTAGCGAACCAAGCGCCTACAGTCCACAGTGCTTTGCCAAAACGCTTCAAATTCATTGTGTACTTCATTGTGTACCTACTTCAACTTAGTGTTATATAAACTAGCTATCTATCAGTAACAACTGACCAGAGTTTAATATCACTTCCGTTTACCTACTCACAGTGACATCTCCTACACCAACCTGAGTACAGGTATGGTGTAGGCTTCGCAACCAATCCGGCTATCGCGCGCGGAGGCGTTGCGCTTTAAGGACTGGATGCCCCTCAGCCCTGTTTCTGATATTTATTGCTGCGTTCTGGTCACGGTCTAGACTGCACCCACAATGAGGGCAGTCATGCCAACGAATATGCAGCTTCTTTTTTCCTTTGAAAATGCTACACATCAACATGTAACTATTGTAGGGGCGGGTTTTACCAGTTATTTTGGCAAAAAACTTTCAATTTCTCTAAACCCGCCCCCAAGTGTGGCGCATTCATGGGAAAACGGTATAAAAAATCCCCTGCCGACTGGCAGGGGATTTTTTAGTTACCTAAAACTAGACGATTCAGCGAAATACATCAACCGAACTTACTAGCAGTAGAGGCAATCAGGAACGCTGCGTAGGTGAGGACATAGCCAACGGTGAAGTGAGCTAGACCAACCAAACGACCTTGGACGATGGACATAGCAACGGGCTTGTCTTTCCAGCGAACCAGGTTCGCTAAAGGAGTGCGCTCGTGCGCCCATACCAGGGTTTCGATCAACTCTTGCCAGTAACCGCGCCAGCTAATCAGGAACATGAAGCCGGTAGCCCAAACCAGGTGTCCGAAGAGGAACATCCAAGCCCAGACAGACAGGTTGTTCATGCCGTAGGGGTTGTAACCGTTGATTAATTGGCTGGAGTTCAACCAGAGGTAATCGCGGAACCAACCCATCAGGTAGGTAGAAGACTCATTGAATTGAGCCACGTTACCTTGCCATACGCACAGATGCTTCCAGTGCCAGTAGAAGGTTACCCAACCAAGGGTGTTCAGCATCCAGAACATTGCCAGGTAGAAAGCGTCCCATCCAGAGATGTCGCAAGTACCGCCACGACCGGGACCGTCGCAAGGGAAGGCGTAGCCGAAGTCCTTTTTATCGGGCATCAGCTTGGAGCCGCGAGCATCCAAGGCACCTTTGACCAGAATCAAAGTGGTGGTGTGCAGACCTAGCGCGATCGCATGGTGTACCAGGAAATCGCCAGGGCCAATCGTTAAGAACAGAGAGTTAGTACCAGCATTGATCGCATCCAACCAGCCGGGTAACCAAACGTTACCGCTGTTGGGCCATGCAGTGGTAGCAATGCTATCTGGGTTAGACAGCAGGGTGTTGAAGCCGTACAGCACCTTACCGTGGGAAGCCTGAATGAACTGGGCAAACACCGGCTCGATCAGGATTTGCTTTTCAGGAGTACCGAAAGCAACTACTACGTCGTTGTGGACGTACAGACCCAGGGTGTGGAAGCCCAAGAACAAGGACACCCAAGACAGGTGAGAAATGATCGCTTCTTTGTGTTGCAGTACCCGATCCAGTACGTTGCCTTTGTTAGCTTCCGTATCGTAGTCGCGCACCCAGAAGATAGCAGCGTGGGCGAACGCACCGACCATCAGGAAACCAGCGATGTACTGGTGGTGGGTATACAGGGCTGCCTGAGTTGTGTAGTCCTGTGCCAGGAAGGCATAGGGAGGCAGCGAATACATGTGTTGAGCGACCAGGGAGGTGACGACGCCCAGCGCAGCCAGTGCCAAAGACAGCTGGAAGTGCAGCGAGTTGTTGATGGTGTCGTACAGACCTTGGTGAGGCAGGTTGAATTGCCCTTCGCTCTTGCCACCGACCAAACCGGACTTCGAGTTCAGCATTTCTTTGATGCTGTGACCGATGCCGAAGTTGGTGCGGTACATGTGACCGGCGATGATGAAGATGACAGCGATCGCTAGGTGGTGGTGAGCCATATCGGTCAACCACAGCGATTGCGTTTCTGGGTGGAAGCCACCCAAGAACGTCAGAATTGCCGTTCCTGCACCGTCAGCCGTACCAAACAGGTGAGCGGTGGTATCCGGATTCTCAGCGTAAACGCCCCAGTTTCCGGTAAAGAAAGGAGCCAAACCCGCTGGGTGAGGCATGGTGGACAAGAAGTTGTCCCAACCCACGTGCTGACCGCGAGATTCGGGGATCGCAACGTGAACCAGGTGACCCGTCCAAGCCAAGGAACTGACGCCGAACAAACCAGCTAAGTGGTGGTTGAGGCGGGGTTCAGCGCTCTTGAACCAAGACAAGGAAGGACGGAACTTGGGTTGCAAGTGGAGCCAACCAGCAAACAGCATTACTGCTGCCAGAATCAGGAGGAAGATCGAACCTTGATATAGGTCTTGGTTCGTCCGCATCCCGATGGTGTACCACCACTGATACAGACCCGAGTAAGAAATGTTCACCGGATAAGCAGTAGTCGATTGAGTGAACGCATCGACTGCTGGTTGACCGAAGTGAGGGTCCCAAATCGCGTGAGCAATGGGACGGACGTTCAGGGGATCTTTGATCCACTGTTCAAAGTTGCCTTGCCAAGCTACGTGGAACTGGTTGCCCGAAGCCCAGAGGAAAATGATCGCGATGTGACCGAAGTGAGAGGCGAAGATCTTTTGGTAAAGATTTTCCTCTGTCATGCCATCATGGCTTTCAAAGTCGTGAGCCGTAGCGATCCCGTACCAAATCCGACGAGTAGTCGGGTCTTGAGCGAGGTCTTGGCTAAACTTGGGGAATTTGGTTGCCATAGTCTTACTAAATCCTCCTCGCCCTTATAGAGAAAGCGACCGAGCCAGGAAGAATGCCCATGTAGTAGCAATTCCTCCCAACAAGTAGTGAGCTACACCCACCGCACGTCCCTGAATGATGCTCAGAGCGCGAGGTTGGATAGAAGGTGCCACTTTCAACTTGTTGTGCGCCCAGACGATCGACTCAATTAATTCTTGCCAGTAGCCGCGACCGCTGAACAAGAACATCAAGCTAAACGCCCACACAAAGTGCGCTCCTAAGAACATCAGGCCATACGCCGACAGCGCCGAGCCGTAGGAGTTGATTACCTGGGAAGCTTGCGCCCACAGGAAGTCCCGCAGCCATCCATTAATCGTGATGGCGCTAGCTGCGAAATTACCGCCAGTGACGTGCGATACGGTGCCATCGCTGGCAACGGTTCCCCACACGTCTGATTGCATCTTCCAGCTGAAGTGGAAAATTACAATCGATAGCGAGTTATACATCCAGAACAGACCCAAGAAGACGTGGTCCCAACCAGAAACTTGGCAGGTGCCGCCCCGTCCCGGACCGTCGCAGGGGAAGCGGAAGCCCAGATTTGCTTTATCTGGAATCAGGCGCGAGCTGCGAGCAAACAGCACGCCTTTGAGGAGAATCAAAGCCGTAACGTGGATGGTGAAAGCGTGGATGTGGTGAACCATAAAGTCCGCCGTTCCCAACGCAATCGGCATCATTGCCACCTTACCGGCTACGGCGACTACATCGCCACCGAAGGCAGGGCTAACCGAAGCCAGCGCATTAGGCGCTGTATTGCCGGGAGCCAGGGTGTGGATATTTTGTACCCACTGAGCGAATACGGGTTGCAGTTGAATTGCCGTATCCGAGAACATGTCTTGAGGACGACCCAAGGCACGCATCGTATCGTTGTGGATGTATAAACCGAAGCTATGGAAGCCCAGGAAAATACATACCCAGTTTAGGTGGGAGATGATAGCATCCCGGTGACGAATCACCCGATCCAGCAGGTTATTAACATTCTTAGCCGGATCGTAGTCACGCACCATGAAGATAGCGCCGTGAGCTGCACCGCCGACGATGCAGAAGCCGCCGATCCATACGTGGTGGGTGAAGATGGATAGTTGGGTTGCGTAGTCCGTCGCCAGGTATGGATACGGAGGCATCGCATACATATGATGGGCAACGATGATCGAGAGCGAACCCAGCATGGCTAGGTTAATAGCCAGTTGAGCGTGCCAAGAGGTGGTGAGGATTTCGTAGAGACCTTTGTGGCCTTCTCCGGTGAAGGGGCCTTTGTGGTTCTCTAGAATTTCCTTCATGCTGTGACCGATGCCCCAGTTCGTCCGGTACATGTGTCCGGCGATAATGAACAGGACAGCTAAAGCCAGGTGATGGTGTGCCGTATCCGACAACCATAAGCTGCCGGTAACTGGGTTCAGACCGCCTTTGAAGGTGAGGAAATCTGCATAAGCGCCCCAGTTGAGCGTGAAGAACGGCTTCAACCCTTGAGCGAAGCTGGGGTAAATATCAGTCATCAAGCTAGGATTCAAAATCCACTCGTGGGGCAAAGGAATATCTCCCACCGTCTTGATGACTTTACCGCCAACGGTCAATGGGTTTCCAGCATCGATCGCATCCAGGCAAGCAGTAATTGGCAGCGACACGTGGATTTGCTGTCCGGCATAACCCAAGCACCCGCATCCCAGCAACACAGCTAGGTGGTGGTTCATCATCGACTCCACGTTCTGGAACCATTCCAGTTTGGGAGCGCGCTTGTGGTAGTGGAACCAACCTGCGAACAGCATTAAGCCTGCCATTACCAGCCCACCGATAGCGGTGCAATACAGCTGGTAGCTGTTGGTGATGCCGTTGGCGCGCCACCAGTAAAACAGACCAGATGTGATCTGAATCCCGTGGAACCCACCGCCGACATCAGCGTTGAGGATTTCTTGACCTACGATCGGCCAAACAACCTGGGCGCTGGGTTTAATCCCAGTCGGGTTGGTCAGCCAAGCTTCGTAGTTGGAGAATTTAGCGCCATGAAAATACATGCCGCTAAGCCAAACGAAAATAACTGCGAGGTGCCCGAAGTGCGCGCTGAAGATTTTGCGCGATACATCTTCTAGGTCACTGGTATGACTGTCGAAATCATGGGCGTTGGCGTGGAGATTCCAAATCCAGGTGGTGGTTTTGGGTCCCCGTGCTAGGGTGCGGTCGAAATGACCTGGTTGACCCCATTTTTCAAATGAGGTAGCTACCGGATCTTTATCGACGACTACCCTTACCTTTGCCTCACGCTCCGGAGGACTAATCGTCATGTAAGACTCTCCTCTCTCTAGCTTTACAAGGATCGAGAGTAAACCCGTCAAGGTCGGGTTGTTGGGGTTTGTTGATCGAAACCCTCCGCTTATTAGGCAATATAACGGCGGTTACACAATTTAGCAAATTGTTACCCCTGGTTACATCGCTAGCAAAGGTTTCTGTTGATGAATTATAGGACTAGCGTTCCAATCTATTTCGCAAATGTTAACAATAATTCAAAGAAGCTCAACCTTAAGTATGTCCAGGCTTGTAGCTGTATGTCATGGCACAAAAGTCAAGGGGGGTTTTGATTGAGTTTACAAAACTCAACGATTGACATAAATTAATCTTCACACTGTGTGGAATGGGGCGATCGCTCTGAGGCGAGTAGATACATCAATCGCACTGGCATAATGGCTCAAACCCAAGCTTTGAAGCCATTCTTCCCCTAGCCCCTACCTATAAAGGTGAGGAAGGTAGAGCCTTTTGGGCTATAGTCGGCTATGGACGGCTTGTAGAGCGGGTTAGATCGAGAAAGATTGACTGAATAAATGACAGCGACGGGGTGGGTAGGTGTTGATTATTGCCGCTTACCGCCTCAAATTTTTGGGCAGCTAAACCAGACTCTACAGCGTTGTGGTTCTATATTGGTCGTTTAGGAGTAAGAGCAGCGTGATTGATATAAACTGGCGGCGGCAGCTTTGGCGATCGCTACTAACATCAATAATGGCAGTCGTTATTATATTTAGCGCCTTTGGGTGCAGTTCGCGCACTGCCACACCCCCACCCCCCGAAGTTCCCAAATCTGCACCTGCGAAAGTTCAACCCAACATATCGGAAGCTTCGCCTCCCGCAGTCATTCAACAATTGCGTCAGCAACTGGATAACTACCAGCCGCAAGTCAAAATACTGAGTCCTCAACCCGACGAGGTGCTGCAAGATAATACTGTCACCGTCCAATTCCAGGTTCAAGATCTGCCCATCTTCAAAAATGCAGATCTAGGTTTGGGGCCGCATCTCCACGTCTTCCTAGACAATCAACCTTACCAGGCGGTTTATAATGCTTCGGAACCTCTGGTATTTGAAGATTTACCTCCCGGCACCCATACGTTAAGGGTTTTTGCTTCCCGTCCCTGGCACGAAAGCTTTAAAAACGAGGCAGCTTATGCCCAAACCACATTTCACATTTTCACCAAAACCGAGGAAAACAATCCCAACCCAACCCAGCCGCTGTTGACTTACAGCCGTCCTCAAGCGAGTTATGGAGCCGAGCCAATCATGCTCGACTTCTACCTTACCAATCTGCCCCCCCTCGCAGCTGGAGAAAATCCCGATATTGGTCAAGTGCAAATTCGCTGCACGATTAACGGCGAAAGCTTTACCCTCGACCAATGGCAGCCAATTTATCTCAAAGGCTTTCAGCCAGGAAAGAACTGGGTACAGCTAGAGTTACTAGATGAACAGGGCAACCCAATCAAAAATACCTTTAACAATACGATTCGCGTCATTAGCTACAACCCAGAAGGCAAAGATACTCTGGCTCAGCTAGTGCGGGGAGAATTGTCAGCTGATGATGCTCGTGGCATAGTCGATCCTGGCTACGTTGCCAAAGAACCAGAGCCTACTCCAGTACCAGAGGCAACACCTACACCAACTCCAAGCGAAACCCCAACCCCAGCACCAGAGGCAACAGAAACACCTGCACCAGCCCCTTCACCTGCGCCTACCGTTGAAGAAACACCAGCAGTTGAACCACCCCAAGAAGAATTGCCTCAAGTTGAGTCAACCAAACCATCTGAAACAGAGCCAACGGTTTCTGAACCAATAGAAGCGCCAAAATCGGGCGGATTTTATAGTAGCTCCCCCCGTCCAACTGCTAGCGAAGCCACTTCTTCACCCGCACCGCTGGTAACACAACCCAAACAAGTGGAAAAACCAAAATTCGGCGGGTTCTTTAATCGCTTCCGACGTCTACCTGTTGTTGCACCTTCACCGGCGCCCAGTTTGCCACCAACGTTACCGGAAGTAATTGTTACACCTGCACCGGAACCCATCGCACCTAAAGCAGAGCCAGAAGTCAATCCTTCTATTTCTCCCCAGCCGTCTTTAGAACTAACAACTCCTGTAGAAGAAAAACAGGCAGCTGAAAAAGCAAGTGAAACTAATACCCCTACCGATAAAAAGGAGACAATTCAGCCTGCACCAGAAGCAACACCAGAGTCAGAGTTGGAGGTTTCCAGCGAATTAACAGAGCCATCTCCACCAGCTACGGAACCAGAAGCATCAACAACACCAGAACCATCAGAAACTCAGACACCTGAAAAAACAACGGGTGTTTTAACGGAGAGTTAATTAGAGCGGATTGCATGTGAGTGAGGTACAGCAAAATGAAGATGAGGAAGATAAGGAGGTACAGCATTTTTGCTTCGTTTGTGTAGCGGCAGCATTAATGCTGCCCGCACACCGCTGCCGGTGTACCTCATCCGACTGCAATTCGCTATATTGCCAAAACCGATGAAAATTACCCGCGTCAGAGCGCCAGAACTCCCCCAGCAATATCCCTGGCTCAATACCGAATATCCTCTATCTCTCCAACAGCTGAAAGGGCGATTTGTACTGCTTGACTTTTGGACTTATTGCTGCATCAACTGTTTGCACGTTCTACCTGACTTAAAGTACCTAGAACAAAAATATCAAGACAGTCTTACAGTTATTGGCATCCACTCTGCCAAATTCGACAACGAAAGAGAAGTAGAAAACATCCGTCAAGCAATTCTGCGCTACGACATCGAACATCCAATCCTAGTCGATAGCGGTTTTAATGTTTGGGAACAGTATGCTGTGCGCGGATGGCCTACTTTAGTATTAATTGACCCGCAGGGATATTACCTTGGTAGCGTTTCTGGTGAAGGTCATCGAGATGAATTAGATGAGCTGCTTTCCCAACTAATTCCAGCTTATCAAGAGCAAGGAAAGATTAATTTTCAAGAATTCAGCCTTACCTTAGAGAAACAAAAGCAGCCTTTAATAACGCCTTTAGCTTTCCCCGGTAAAGTTTTAGCAGATGAAGAAGGGAATCGGCTTTTTATTGCTGATTCTGGTCATCATCGGATTGTTGTTACCACATTAAACGGAGAAATTCTTCATCTCATAGGTACGGGTAAATCGGGGCTAACTGATGGTTCTTTCAGCGAGGCTCAATTTTTTTCGCCCCAAGGAATGGCACTCGATGCCGAGAATGAAATTCTCTTCATTGCCGATACTGAAAATCATGCTGTACGTCAAATTGATCTGAAACAAGAGATAGTAGAAACAATTGCCGGAAATGGGAAACAAAGCCACTATATCCGCCCTCACTGCGGCCTTGGTGGGGAAATTTCTCTCAATTCTCCTTGGGATTTGGTAAAAGTAAGAAATTGCTTATTTATAGCAATGGCTGGTTGTCACCAAATCTGGGAAATGCAACTAGAAACTGGAACGATCCAAACTTATGCTGGTAGTGGAGCAGAAGCTTGTCTGGATGGTGAGTTAACTGAATCTGCTTTTGCCCAACCCAGCGGCATTACTACCGATGGTCAAGAACTATACATTGCGGATAGCGAAGTTAGTTCAATTCGCTCAGTTGGTATAGCTGAAAATCCACAAGTGCGAACCGTTTGCGGTAACGGCGCATTATTTGGTTTTGGCGATATAGATGGCAGTGGTTTAGATGTGCGACTTCAGCATTGTTTGGGCGTGGAATATGCCCAAAATTACCTCTGGGTTGCTGATACTTACAACCACAAAATTAAGCGAGTTGAAATCAAAACTAGTATCTGTCATACCTTGTTAGGAGACGGACAAGTTGGTCATCAAGATGGCGAAGGTATCAACACTCGCTTTTGCGAACCCAGTGGATTGAGTGCTACTACCTCTCATCTCTATATTGCCGATACGAATAATCATGCTATCCGTCAGGTTGAGTTAGAGAGTCTAAAGGTTACAACCTTAAAATTTCAAGCTTTGTGTGCCCCGGATGTTTGCGTGCCCGGATAACCTTTATAGTCAAGCATCTGGAGGAATTAACAGACGTAAAATTTTTTCTACATCGTCAATTTCACCGACTATCTTTCGTATAGGTCGAGGCCAAATTTTGACAATCGTAGGTGTAGCAGATACCTGAGCGGCTTCTGCTTGATCCGGATGCTTTAAAACATCAATCACTTTTAAAGTATATGGTTGATGCAGAGACTGTTCCAAAAGCTGGTGCAAATTTTGCAGAATTCGCTCAGTAGAGGCATTGTAACCAGAAACAAAAAGGCGCAGCACATATCCAGGAGTTTCCGGGATTTCAGGCAGTTGCGAGTATTGTTCTAGTTCCCAGCGGGGATAAAAACCGTTTTTTTCAAATTGCACTACCAAGTCATGTTCTTCCCACAATTGAGGGAATTGCTTGCGATAAGTTCCCAATACCATAGGATCGCAATGTTCCTCTTGCCAAGGGGCAGTTTGCCAGACTAAATCCCCCATTTGAAAAATAGCATTTAGCAGTGCTTGATGGCGCATCACAGGTGGGTAAGCTTCAGCAAAAGTTTGCACTTGTTGGGTGCGATGATTTAACGATCGATCGATTGTAGCGGTGTAACAAGGTACTAAAAAATGTGGTGGTTCTGGTAGAGATAAAATTTCCTGCAACGCTGCACACAAATGCAGGTGCCATCGATTTTGTTTGTTGGAATCGATACAGTAAATTAAATCTCCCCCTGGCGTGAACAGGGCGATGCCTTTAAAAAATTGTTCTTTGTCAGTAGCCATTAGTGAATTGTTAATTGTGCAGGAGTAATATCATGTCCGGTAGCATCGGTAGCTGCACGTCCGGGGCGGGTTTAATAAAATACTCGTGATTCCCCAGCATGGCTGGTAAAACCCGCCCCTACAGCATCAAAAAATTATACACAACCTAAGCTAGCGGACATCATATAAGTTTGACCAAATATCGGTATACTCACATCTTGCACCTTGGCTAAACCTTAGTTTCTTGCAAATTTCGTCAACAAACCCGGCTTTTGAAGGCTGGTTGATAGTGGTGCAATATCTGAGTATAAATAAATAGATTGTTATTTGGATAAAATAACCCCAGGCGCGGTACCTGGGGTTATTTGCTGACAAGAGCGATAATTACACGCGACCTCGGAGGAACTGAGCCATCTCGTTGGGAGTCGGTGACATTTCCAGGGCGATTTCTTCGGTGATGCGGCCTTCTTGATAAAGCTTAAGCAGAGATTTATTCATGGTGGTCATACCGTCGAATTCAGAGCGGTTCATGATCAGAGTAATTTCATCGTACTGACCCTCTTTGATGTATTCTTTGACAGATTCTGTATTGATCAGAATGTCGTGGAAAGCTGCACGCTTACCATCGGTGGTTTTGCACAATCCTTGGGCAATTACTGCTACCAAGGATTCAGACAAGGCAACTCGCATTGAATGCTGCTCTTCCGCCGAGTAAAGATTGAGAATCCGTTCGATGGTTTTAACGGCGCTGTTGGTGTGCAGCGTTCCCATTACTAAGTGACCCGTCTGGGCTGCTTTGAGGGCGGTGTTGACGGTTTCTTTATCCCGCATTTCCCCCACCAGAATTAAATCTGGGTCTTCCCGCAATGCGGCTTTGAGGGCGTTGTCAAACTTGAGGGTATGCATCCCCACTTCTCGTTGCTTAATCAGCGACTTGCGGCTTTGATGCACAAATTCGATTGGGTCTTCAATGGTGATGATGTGCTTCGGCATCTCTTTATTGATATAGTCGATCATCGCCGCCATTGTGGTGGATTTACCAGAACCTGTTGGCCCGGTGACCAGAATTAGACCCTTGTGATAGTGGCAGACATCTTTGAACACCGCAGGTAAGTTTAACTGTTCCATCGTCAAAATTTTGACCGGAATCAGTCGCATTACCATTGCTGGGCCGCGCAGGGTTCCAAAGATGTTAATCCGCACGCGGGCGAAGTCGTATTGTGTAGCACCGTCAAAGTCTAAGTGGTCTTGAAAGCGACGAATTTCGTCGTCGGTTAAGACTTCTCGCAGCCAACAGGAAAAGGTCGCCTCATCGGTTACAGGCCATTCTGTGGGGATAATGTCCCCGCGATGGCGGTAGCGGGGTGCTTCTGCTACGCCGAGGTGAATGTCTGAATATCCCTGCTCAAAGGCTTTTTTTACAATTGTCTCTAGAGTCGGTTGCCCTGGTGGAAGGCTTGCTGTTTTAGGTGTTGCTTTGGCGGTTGCGGGGGCTGCGGCTGGGGGAGGTGCAGCTTGTTTAACTGCGGCAGCTGGGGCTGTTTGTGCGGTTGGAGGTGATGTGGGTGGAGGTGTGGCTGCGCCTGGTGTGCGGGGCATGGTGGGCGGTATACCCATCGTGTTAGCTGCATTCGGATTTCGAGGTATTCCGGGGGGTGGGGGCGGCGGGGGGGTAGCTCCTGGCATTTGCCGCATGGGCATGGTGACGGTGCGATCGCTTGCCTGCTGATTCGGGTTACCAGATCCATCGGGAGTCGGGCGAGGTGGGGGAGGCGGCGGTACGGGCGGAACGCTACGGTATCCAGGTGGGGGCGATATGGGTGGACGCTGTGAATCTGTCATAGATTTATTTCTTTAGTACACTGTGCAATTTTCTATCTTTCGGGGTACGGCAAATTGGCTCGTATTTTGCTAACTTCAGTTTTCCCATAAATTGGGGTCAAACATCATTTCCGGTAGAACATTTTGAAATTTATACAGGTTGTTGTTTGTGCCATAGCTTACTGCAAAGCACCGGCTGGATGCCAGGATAGTGCGGCACAAGGTGAGGAATAATATCGTCTCGGGTTGAAGCTGTAATTATTACAACCGCAGAGGGGCTTCAGGTGCAGAGGAGAAAAACTAACAATTCCGATGCAGATCGATTTGCTCTCGTATCGTGTCTGCTTGTATCGGCATCGCGCTAAGCGCGGGTTGATGAATACAATTGGCTATCAATCAAATGTATCTGGTGAAACCCGCCCCTTGTATCTTGAGAGAGTCCGATGCAACCAGACGCAATATCGCCTCAACTGTCACAATCGGTTTTTACCTGTTTTTATCAAAAAATAAAGCTATAAATTATACATTTATCTTTGATATTCACATATGATGACAATGCCCCTCTGATGCTGATGGCTTTGGCTGTTTAATCGTCTTCATATTCCACCCAACTACTGGGCGTTTCCGACACAGCGACCTTTAACTTTACTCCTTCAGGTAGACGTTTCTTCGTCTGGTCGTAAATATACTGAGCAATCATCTCTGCTGTGGTTTCATATTCGGGCGGTAGCACCTCATTCAAAACGCAGTGATCCAATCCGCCCTTGGTCACATCCTGTTTCGCCCAGCGGAGCGTCCTGAAATCTGCCACCATTACTTTGTTAGGAACGAATTCTGAGGCATACAGTCGTGAGGCAGTTGCCTCAATTTTGATCCGGTATGTATGACCGTGCAGCCGACCGCAGGGGCCTTTGTAGTCGTTGATATAGTGGGCGCTATCAATAGAAAATTCAGTGACTAATTTCCAGCGAGGCATATCTTTTCAGTTGATATTTTTGATTCTTGATTGTTGCTTAAATTGTCTGTTTTCAAGAATTTTATCGTCTTTGAAACCTTAAATGTCTGTACTTAACGGTTGATTTATCAGTATTTTTAGCTTAGCGCCAGCTTTTCGGTTCGCATTTTGTCGATTTTATTTAGCTATTTTTACTGGGATTATACATGATTTTTAAGGTAAACGGTAAATAAATTTGCCTTCAATTTTTCCTGGGTTTTAAAATGGTGAAAGTACTGAGATATAAATTGTATTGTTGATATAAAAATTAGTTGTTCAGTAATATTACTGAACTGTCAATCAGCCATCAGCTTGGTTCTTTTCTAGATAGGCTTCAAGAGTAAGGGGATGTTTGTAGAAGCGGATTACGTATAATTACTGAGCTAAAGTAAAAAGTCTTGCTTTTGGGGCATGATATGATGTCCGGTGGCATCGGTAGCGTCAGCAAAGGAAGGGTTTATAGAGATCTAGGGAAGCATCTTTGCAATCTGTTGGCGGTTTAGGTGAAGTACTGGCAGAATTGCGGGATCTGGTGGCTTTACCGCTTAAACGTCCGGATTGGCTGGCAAAATTGGGTTTAGAGCCGCCCCGTGGGGTTTTGCTCGTTGGGCCGCCGGGAACGGGGAAAACCTTGACCGTTCGCGCTCTGGCAGCAGAATTGGGTGTAAATTATATTGCGATCGCTGGCTCGGAAATCATCGGCAAGTACTATGGTGAGGCAGAGTTGCGCCTGCGTCAGGTGTTTCAAAAAGCCGCAAATTCCGCTCCTTGTCTGATTTTTATCGCCGAAATTGATAGCCTCGCACCAGAACGCAGCAAGGTCGAAGGTGAAGTCGAAAAGCGGGATTTACAGTTAAAGGTGGACTTGCCTGATATTACCAGCCGGTTTGAAATCTTGCGCGTTCACAATCGCGATCGCCCATTAGCAGAAGACGTTAACCTGATTTCGCGGAATTCCCCATCCCTCTACAGGGTGGGGATGGATAGCGCGGTAATGACGAAACCATCTTTGACCGATGGCGAAGCCGAGAGAGAAGATGTTTGAGGAATTACCAAGTATTTCCTTCAATAGTGTTACTATAATGCCTATGCGGTGGGGTAGTTCACTCTGGCAGCTTGGGCTGTGCGTACAGAAGGATGGAACGGTGCCGAAGTCGCACTACTGTGCAATCAAGCTACCTTGCAAGCGATTCGACGGTATCGCGCCCAAGGATTTACCAACGCAACTGGTTTGTGCGCGATCGCACTCGATTTTGAAATTGTCTATCAATCTCTGCTAGAACGTCGATTCAGAGAGAATTATTCATATAAATAATCACAGGCTTTCAAATACGATCGTAGGTAATATCAGCTCAAAGTTCGGCAAGCACGAAAACTATGTATCGTCGCGCTTGTCCGAATTTGTCGCATGGTGCGAATCAGGATCATTTCAGCCAGGTCAGGTTTAGCCGATGTTGAGCTACCAATCGCAAAAGATTCGTCAGCTAGAGCTGAAACTTCCTCTTCTTCTTTGTTCAAAAAATACACAATGAGCAAGCCGGTAATCATGCGACTGATTTATTCATGGTCTGAGGAAACTGTCAAGATTTCAATCTTTCCTTTGTAGTAAGCCAGTCGAATTCCAGGTGAGTCGGCAAAGCTTTCTTGAAGTAACTTGAACTGTTGCCAACTCATTCCAGAGTGGACTAGCCGTTGGTCTTTTGTTGTTTCTAGCGCTATTGTCATTGGGTTACCTGGAGCGAGTTTTGATCGTTGGAGGGCAATCTATCCGATCAACGATGCTAGCAATGCAACGACCTTTTCAACAAGGTGCTATATCTGGGTTAACGAGCGAGACTATCTGGATTGACTCCGAGCGATCGCAATCTTTCCACTAACTGCTGAACCCGTTGACGTTCCTCAGCTAGAGACATTTCTATCTGCTCAGCACGTTGACGTTCCTCCTCAGCACGTTGGCGTTCTTGTTCAGCGCGAAGACGTTCATCTTCAGCACGCTGGCGTTCCTGTTCAGCTCGTTCTGCTAGCGTCGGTATCCAACCATTCTCATCGTACCAACGCAGCCACAAACCCGTTGTTTCCTGATAGTTACCCTGCCACAATCCCAAACCCAATTGCATTTCTTCTAGCCACAAAAGTCCCTCTGGCAAGGATAAAGCTTCGTAACGAGTACCGTTTAAACGAAAGGCACGCAATAGGTTTTCATAGCGATCGTAGATAACATAGTAGGGAATTCTTAAAATCCGCTCGTATACTTCCCATTTGGTCGGCGGTTGATTGACTATTCTAACAGTTTGTCCCAAATCTTCTTCTTCAGTTCCAGGCGAGAGTAATTCAACAATTAAAAATGGGTTCACTCCTTCTTGCCAAACCAGATAGCTTAAGCGTAAATTTTGCTGTTGGGTAAAACGGGAAACACCTAAAACTAGATACCAATCAGGACGTTTATACCAGTTGGGATGACGGATGTCATAATAAAGATTGAGGTCGCTAGCAGTAAAAACCTCATCTGGTTGCCAATTAGGCGGTTGGCAAGTTTCGCTCAGCATCTCAGATTGAATGCGATGAAATTCGTCGGGCAATCCTGATTCTCCTACTAATTCGCTAGGGAGATCGTACATCGTCGGCATGGTTTCTTTAGGCGATCGCGGCTGCAATTCCTCTGGCAGATCTGGATCGTTAGGATCTTCACTGGGCAAGTCGTAAATTGTTGGCAGAGTTTCCGAAGGCGGGCGGGGGGGATTGGATGGGTGCATAGTATTAGATATGCGCTCGAATTGACTCTAGTTTATCTCGAACCATTACTGGGGCTTGGGATTTGGTGTTGGTAAATAGGCGATCGCATCGCATCCATAACCAATCGCCAACCAAAGCGATCGCCCTCCCCATCTCTCCCCGACTCTGCTTTGCAATGTGCATTAAGAATTTTTCGTGGATTATGGTTCTCCAGGACATGTTATGCCAAACTATCAGTTAAATGCCAATGTAGTAAAGCTCTTTTGGCAAAATTGTCGAAATTTTTAAAACCGAAAGCACAACGTTTTAAAACTTTTAAGCGATTATTTATTCCTTCAACCATAGCATTAGTAGTTTTCTGCTCAAAGTAACCGACTATTTCTCCAAACCAGTTTTTGATTGTTTTTACTGTTTTTGGTAAAAAAGGTGTAGCTTTTAACAGCCAATCAGCTAACTTTAAAGTGCCTTCACCTAGATTCTTACTTTGGTCAAAAATCTTGGTAAACTCTTCTTTCAGGTCGTGCATCATTTTAATTGACGCTGAAGCTTCTTTGAGTACGGGCGAAGCATTTGCGTCAAATATTTTTGCCGGTTTCAATAAATTTATGCCGCAAATGCTTCGCCCCTACTTATTTCATCTATACCTAATCTTTTGAGAAATTTTAAACTAATTGGTAAGGTAAGTTGAGCAACATAATTAATCATTGATTCCACTTGTGATTCTGTTAAGTTATTCTGAATTGCTACATTACGTAAATCACTTTTAATGACTTTTTCTATAATTGAAACTGCGTATCTTTTGGTATATTTCTGCCTTTTCCCCACAAAATCTAATGACTCACTAAAAGGTTTTCGACAGTTAGTGCATTTAAATTGTCGTCGATTAATTTTTAAAAATACTTCTTTTTCTCCCCAAGGTAGATCTTTAATTAAAGAGAAATGGTTTTGATGTAAGCGCCGACTAACGCAATTACATACAGGACAAGGAGCTGTTTTGTCGCGCTTTTCTACCTCTAAAATTATAGTTTGGTTAAAAATTTTCTGTTCTTTAACGATGACTCCAGGCAAATCGAGTATTTCAGTTAGTTGGTGTTTCACTGTTGGTTTTTTTGAGAGTTTAACTAATATTTTAGCATAATATGTCCTGGAGAACCGATTTTTGACCTGACAGTAACTCCCCTCAATCTCACCGGCACCTCCAAAGCAGATAACCTTTCCGGAACAGCTAGCAACAACACGATTAATGGGTTAGCGGGTAACGATACGATTGTCGGTAATCAAGGTAACGACTCTTTAATCGGTGGCGGCTCTCAGGATAAATTTATCTACAAGTTGGGCGATGGTACCGATACTATTGCCGATTTCGGTGGTGTGGGTAAAGGGGTAAAGCCATCGGCAGCCACGATTGCTGAAGCTGATACGCTGCAATTCATTGGTGCTGGTTTAACTGCACGCAATTTGCTGCTAACTCAGAATGGTAGCAATTTAGAAATTGCATTTGAAAATGTGGCGAACAGTCCCAAGGTCATCTTGCAAAACTTCCAGTTAGAAAACTTGGATAATCTGCGGAAATCTACGGGAGCTAGCGTCGATTTGGGGAACATCTTGTTTGATGGGCAAACGAGTATTCAAGATAGTTTTGATGTGTTCGATGCTAACTCAAATTCCTGCGATCTCTTCAACAGGAACTCGGTGACTTTCCTGAATGACTTGAACAACAATGTCAACGGGTTTGACAACTCGGCTGATGTGATTAACGCTCAAGGAGGTAATGACGTTATTCACGGTAATGGTGGCAACGATTTGCTGCGGGGTGGTGCAGGTAATGATACGCTCAACGGCGGTGCTGGTAGCGATACTTTGATTGGCGGTGTGGGTAACGATTCGCTGGTTGGGGGTAATGGGGCTGATGTTTTTGTGGTCGGTGCTGGTTTGGGAACCGATACAGCGAAGGATTTTGTTAAGGGTACCGATTTGATTGGTTTGTCTGCTGGTTTAACTTTTGGTCAGCTGACTTTGTCGGGTAATAGTATTATCTTTGGCTCTGAAACTTTGGTGGTTTTAACTGGGGTGAATACTACTTCTTTGACTGCGGCTAATTTTGTTTCTGTTTAGGTAATTTGGGGCGACGGCAAGGGCTAAGTTATCTATGAGTCATTGATAGCTTTTTCCCGTGCCCGTACTGTAATACCAAATCCGCTTTCATATCATGTCCGGTAGCATCGGTAGCTGCAAGTCGGGGCGGGTTTAAAAAATTCCTCGCGATTTTCCAGCATGGCTGGTAAAACCCGCCCCTACTCCCGTCAAAAATTATACACAACCTAAGCTAGCGGACATCATATAAGGGGCTTAGTGCAAGTATCAACTAATACCCCTACTCTACCGTCACAGATTTTGCCAAATTGCGGGGCTGATCCACATCCAAACCGCGACGGGCAGCGATGTGATACGCCAATAATTGCAGCGGAATCACAGTTAAAATCGGGGAAAGCAACTCATCAACTGGCGGGATAGGCAACAAGTCATTAAAGACTTCCCCTGCTTCGCCATCGTTGATTTGAGTCACGCCAATCAATCTGGAATCTCGCGCCTTGGCTTCTTGGGCGTTGGAGAGGACTTTTTCGTAGACAGTTCCAGAGACTGCGATCGCAACCACCGGCACTTTAGCATCTAACAACGCGATGGGCCCGTGTTTCATCTCCCCTGCGGGATATCCTTCGGCATGGATATAACTAATTTCCTTCAGTTTCAGCGCCCCTTCCAAGGCTATCGGAAAATTAATGCCCCTGCCCACAAAAATAAAATCTTGCGTTTCTACAAAATCGTGAGCTAATTCTTCGAGGGACTTTTCTTGATTGCCCAACAGCATTTCTATCTGCGCGGGTAACAAGTGCAATCCGGTAATGATTTCTTCAATTCTGGATAAAGACAGCGTCTGCCGTCGATAAGCTAAATCCAAAGCCAAACAGTAAAACGCCATTAATTGAGCGACAAAAGATTTAGTTGCCGCCACCCCAATTTCAATTCCTGCATGAGTGTCGATCAAATCGGGGACAATTCCAGCCAAGGAACTTTCGGGACGATTGGTAATTCCTAGCAACTTTGGCTCAAATTTACCGCCTTTTTCCAGCCGACGTTGCTTTTCCATTGCCAACGCGGCTAGAGTATCGGCTGTTTCTCCCGATTGGGTAATGCCGATGGTGAGAGTATGGGCAGTTAAAGGCGGAGGTGCGTAGCGAAATTCCGATGCATATTGCACCGAGGTCGGAATTTCTGCTAACTGTTCTAACAGGTATTTTCCGACTAATCCGGCGTGCCAGGACGTACCGCAGGCGACGATTTCAATTTGTTCTAAATTTTCGTAGAGAGATGGCGCCAGTTTCAGATTAACGGGTGGTTCTTTGGTGGCGGCGTTCCAATTGGGATTGATATAAGCTTCTAAGCAAGCCCTTACCACGGCGGGTTGTTCGTAAATTTCTTTGACCATGAAGTGGCGGAAGCCCTGTTTCTCCACCAAAATCGGGTTCAAAGAAAGTAACTTGGGTGTTTTTTTGAGGCGCTTACCGGCGAAGTTGTAAATTTCTACTCCCAAATGGGTTAACAACGCCATTTCCCCATTATCCAAGGGTAGTACGGCGCGGGTATGGGAAACGATCGCAGGCGTATCCGAAGCGCAGAAAAATTCCCCTTGACCAAATCCCACCACTAGGGGGGCTTGTTGCCTGACGGCAACGATTTCATCTGGATAGTCGGCGCTGACGACTGCGAGGGCAAATGCCCCTTGTAGTTTACTCACAGCTTGTCGGACGGCTTCTAGTAAAGGTGAAGGGTGATAAACATCCGAAAGTTGAGTTTTAGCTAAAAATTCAGCAATTAAATGGGGGATAACTTCTGTATCCGTATCCGAGCGAAACTTGTGACCGCGTTGCTTTAATTCTTCGCGCAACTCGCGATAATTTTCCACTATGCCATTTTGCACCACCGCCACGCGCATCGCCGTATCCATGTGCGGATGGGCATTATATTCTTCTGGCTTACCGTGGGTAGCCCAGCGCGTGTGTCCGATACCCACAGAGGCTGGATTTTCCATCCCTGCTAGTTTATCGCGCAGGTTATCGAGTTTCCCTTTGGCGCGAACGCAGTGAACTTCACCTTCCCACACCGTGGCGATTCCGGCGGAATCATAACCCCGGTATTCGAGTTTCTCTAAACCAGAAAGCAAAATTTCGCTTGCCGCTTGAGTGCCGATATAGCCAACGATTCCGCACATTTAGCTCATCACTCCTTAGTGGTTCGGTCAAGAACTAACAACCACGTTGCCCAGGTAGAATAACACAACTGGTATGAGGGCGGTTGAGCAAAAATACAGGGCTGGGTTACTGGGACAAGGGAGACAAGGGGGACAAGGGGGACAAGGGGGACAAGGGGGACAAGGGGGACAAGGGGGACAAGGAACAAGTAAGCGATCGCCAATCGCGAGCCATAGACTGATGTATGGGCAAAGCATTGCGGAAACAAAACCCTCACCATAAATGCAGAGTTTAATTGCCGCAATGCTTTGCCCTTAGTTACTGCTGACGCAGGACTAGCTTAGTAAGCCAGACCCATACTGCGGGTGGTTTCAGCGCCCAGGTAAACCCGGATGCTCAAAAAGTCAGTAGGACAAGCAGTTTCGCAACGTTTGCAGCCGACGCAGTCTTCGGTGCGAGGAGAAGAGGCAATCTGACCGGCTTTGCAGCCATCCCAGGGAACCATCTCCAGCACGTCTAGCGGGCAAGCGCGGACGCACTGAGTGCAGCCAATGCAGGTGTCGTAGATTTTAACGGTATGAGACATGGAATAAAGACTCCAAATGAAAGCTGAACAACTAAAATATCTGCAAAAAGCAGATAGAGGTGAGCTTTTCCGGATCAAAGTTAGTTTACCGCAGTGGCTTAAATTACTTGTGCAAAAGTCTGCAAAACTTTAAAGAACTTGACAATTTGAGGGAATAGGGAATGGGGAATGGGGAATGGGTAATTGGTTAGTTTACCAATTTGTGGGGGATGGGGGAAAGATTACGCTGTGCAGCGCCAGATCTTAATTGTCCGGTCATCGCTACCGCTGGCGATCGCATTTCCGTCTGGACTAATGGCGACGGAACGAATCGGGTCTTGATGTCCCCAGAGAATATCGATTAGCTTACCGCTGCAAAGGTGCCAGAGAGCGATCGCGCAGTCTGTGCTACCACTAATTAGCATCTCACTATCTGGGCTGATACAAAGGGCATTAACTGCTGCTGAATGTTGAGTCAGGGTGTGCAACAGTACCCCGCTGCCCAAATGCCAAAGTTGAATCGTCTTGTCTGCGCCACCGCTGGCTAAAATCTTCCCATCCGGACTGACGGCAACGGTAAAAACTGCCCCGGCATGACCGCGTATGGTATCTAGCAGTTTCCCGCTACCTGGATGCCAAAGCTTCACTGTAGTGTCAGAATTGCCGCTAACTAGGGTTTCTCCGTCTGGACTAAAGGCGACTTGGTGAACTGCGCTTCCGACATCTAGGGTATGCAGCAATTGTTCGGTTGGTAAATGCCAAATTTGAATCTGGTTGTCTCCCATCCCGGAGGCGAGAGTTTTTCCGTCTGGACTGATAACGGCGAATTTAACCGCTTGGGAATCTCCGCTTACAGATTGCACCAGTTGACCGCTGCTTAAATGCCAGAGTTTTAAAGTTTTATCATCGCTATTACTGGCGATTGTTTGTCCATCGGGACTAAAGGTAACTTGCTCGATTTTGCCAATGGCGCTGAAGGTATGCACGCATCGCCATCTGAGTTCGCCTGCTTGCAGGTCTTTGATAGCTTCAGCCGCAGATTGATAGCGTTCTTTTAGCGAATCTTTAATTAATTTATCCAATATTTGACTCAGATGGTCGCTGATATCAAAACCTTTATTTCTCAAGTATTCTCGCCAGATCCAAACTCCTTGCTCTGCATCGTAAATTTCGTCTATTGCCGCGCCTACAAGTAATTGAATGCAGGTCATACCTAAACTGTACAGATCGCTGGCAGGATAAACTTTACCGCGAGTTTGTTCGATCGGCGCGTATCCTTCTGTGCCGTATCTAGAGCCGGTTTTACCGAAATCGGTTGGCTGCAATTTCTTGGCGAGTCCGAAGTCAATTAAAACTAATTTGCCGTTGCTTTGGCGGCGAATAATATTCATCGGTTTGATATCGCGATGAATGATATTATGACTTTGAATTAACTGCAAAACGGGTAATAAATCGTTTAACACATCTCGGATTTTTTGTTCGCTGAAGATGCCTTGATCTAATAATTCTTGTAATAAATTCTGCCCTTGAATATATTCTTGAACGATATAAAGGCGTCGATCTTGTTCAAAACAAGCTAATAGGGTGGGGATTTGCGGGTGAGTTCCCAGTTGTAGAAGTAAAGATGCTTCTTGTTCAAAAGCGCGCCTTGCCTTTGCCATTGCTTCGGCTTGGTCTTGCACTTTTCGCCACTTAAACAATTGCTTGATAACGCAGCGATCGCGCAATCTATCCGCATCTTCACATAATAAAGTGCGCCCAAAATTCCCTTCTTCTATTATTTGTAACGCTCGATAGCGATTTCTCAACCACAGCGCCGAGTTGCAACTCTGGCAAAACTCCACGCCGTCTGGATTTTGAGGATTTTCGCAAACTGGATTGAAGCAATAGGTCATAGGGATAAGCGATGAGGGATAATAACTGGGGCTTTCAACGGCATTTTAGCTTTTACGCCCCAAAATGCCGAGAAAGCAAACTTAGCTGCTATAGGGCGATCGCTTGCATCGATCATCTGCCTTTAGGCATAAAATAAAAAAAATGTGAGTTTATATACTTTTATTTTGCGGATATTACGGGGAAGTCAGAATTCGGTCAATAACTTATATGATTCCCCATCAAAGGGTAAAAGTTCCCATCAGGTTAAAAAAATTAATAGCGGGAATTTGGGAACCTAGTCATATAAAATACAGTCAGTAAGGAGGAAAGCATCTACCTCGCCTGTTTTCTAGAGTACAGATACACCAGTCCTTGACTGATTTCAGGAGAAAGATTCCATGACATTGAACTTAGACAACTGCTTCGACGAACAGTTTTACATCAAAGGAAACGAGGACGTTGCAAAGGCAGTCAAAGAAGGCCAAATCAAAAGCGGCAGGGAACACTACGAAAAATTCGGTAAATACGAGAACCGCAACCCTGGTATTGCTTTTGATGCCAAACAATACTTGGAGGAAAACAAGGATGTTAAAGAGGCGGTAGAAAAAAGCAGTGGCAAATTTACAGCCATCGATCACTTCCTGACTTATGGGGACAGAGAAGGCCGTAGTGGCAACACAGAATTCTTTAATGTTGGAGCATACTTAGAAACAAATAAGGATGTAGCGAAGGAAGTTTCTAACAAAAAAATTGGTGCATTTGAACACGCGCTGATTTATGGTGCCAAAGAGGGACGCGAAATCAACATTCTGTACAGCGACAAATTCTATGCCAAGAGTACAGAGGTACAGCAAGCGATCGCTTCCGGCAAAGTCAAGAGTTCGTTAGAATACTTCGTCACCCAGGGTGCAGGCAAGGGCGAAGCTCCCTCTCCTGTCTTCGATAAAGATTTCTACTTAGAGAAAAATAAAGACGTTGCAAAAGCGATTGAAACAGGGAAAATTGCCAGCGCCTACGAACACTTTATCGAGTACGGAATTAACGAAAAGGGTCGTAGCTTCAACGCTCTTTACGATGAAACCGAATATCTGGCGGCAAATAAGGATGTAGCCCAGGCAATAGAAAAAGGCACCTTCAAAAGTGGCGCCGCACATTTCCTGATTTATGGTGTCGAAGAAGGCCGCAACCCTAGTACTAAGTTTGACAGCAAACTCTACCTCGCCCTCAATCCAGAGGTAAAAGATGAACTGACTGGCGGTGCTTATAGCAGCGCCTTTGAGCAATACCTGGCAGTAGGAAAAGAGCAAGGTTTAATCGCTTCTTCAGTATCCTTCGGTACCAACAAAGACGATCTGCTTTTGGGTAAAGCAGTTGCCGATTTCTTAGATGGTAAAGCTGGAATGGATATCGTTTCCGGCAGCGGTGGGGATGATTACGTCCTCGGTGGCGACGGGAATGACTACGTGTTCGGCGATGGAGGCGGCGATGTCGTCAAAGGTGGCAAAGGCAACGATTTAGTCTTCGGCGGTATCGGGGACGATATTGTCGAAGGCGGTGCCGATGACGACATCATCATTGGCGAAGCCGGAAACGACCTCTGCCTTGGCGGCGAAGGCAATGATTTTCTTTACGGTGGTGAAGGAGATGACGACCTGATCGGCGGCCCAGGTAAAGATATTATTGCTGGTGGTGACGGGAAGGATAGGCTCTATGGCGGCGACGGCGAGGACTTGCTGTTCGGCGGCGACGGAGACGACTTCTTGTATGGAGGTGCAGGTAAAGATACCCTCGTCGGCGGCGCTGGTAAAGATACCTTCGTGATCGATTCGATAGCGTTAGGCACTGGCAAAGCTGGCGACACCGTCACAGGTGGCGGTTCTAAATCTGGCTTGGATGTGATTTACGATTTTAATGCCTCTGAAGACCGCATCCAGATAGCTGGCGATCTTGGTTTTGGTAACGCTCAAGATGTACTGAAGTCGGTCACGACAGGTACGACGAGTACGGGTACAAATTACACCGTCATCGCTTTCAGTCAGCAGTTCCGCATTGCTGTCTTTAGTAATTCTTCCCTGACGGTGAATAATTTTACTGTCGGTTTGGGCAATCTTCCTGGTTCAATTAACAGTTCAAATCTGCTTGGCCTGAGTAAAGTCAGCGGTATCAGTTCTGGACTGCTGGGCAAAGTGAATAAGGGTCTAAGTTCTGGAGGGTTTGGATCTGGCGGTTTTGGTGATGATGATGACTAGAGCATGATTAAATCGCCAAAAACTTAACTAAACTTAACCATATCTCCTCGCAACGAGGAGGTATTTTTGTGGTAAGTTAGACGGGTTGCCGAAAACCAAGGCACAAAAATCGCGAAACCTTTTTCGCAAAACCTCAATTTTTCGTGATATTCCGAGTACGCTCGGCTTGAGCGGAATTGACGCCTGTGGACAAGTAGGAGCCGACTCCCTTGATTGAAGCAGGAAGCAGACCCTCCAGAAACCGTTTCTGGTTGAATGGTAAACTTTAAGCAAGTTTAGCCAAGTTCTGTGAAGCAGATTAGTCGATCTCTAACTCAAGCAGAAACCCTGACTCAGAAAGCCAGTTTCTAGACAAAGCTAATTAGTTGGGTTGTATAGCTCAACAAAACCTACCAGCTAAAAAACCCGGTTTTTCCACAAAACCGGGTTTTTTAGCGAGAGTGAACCCAAATAGCTAAAAAATAATGGCTTTAGAGCGGATTGCAAGTTTCTACTCTTGCACCAGAGCCAACAGAAATAAATTTCTGGCTGAAAGCTAAAACCCGTTGAAACGGGTTAAAACCTTGATTATAGTTAGCTAAAGCTAACTTAAGCTTTCAGCCCCAAATTTATTTGGAGGCTGTTTATCGGGTAAGTGCAAGATGTGAGTTAACGCACATCTTGCACCAAGCCGAGAAATAAATTTCTCGCTGAAAGCTAAAACCCGTTGAAACGGGTTAAAACCTTGATTGTAGTTAGCTTTAGCTAACTTAAGCTTTCAGCCCCAAATTTATTTGGAGGCTGTTTATCGGGTAGGTGCAAGATGTGAGTTAACAAACTGTCAACTGTCAACTGTCCACTGTCAACTGTCCACTGTCCACTGTCCACTGTCCACTGTCCACTGTCAACTGTCAACTGTCCACTGTCCACTGTCCACTGTCCACTGTCCACTGTTGAAAACCCCTATCATGAGAAAAAGCCGCATCAACCAGTTAATCCATGCTTACTCGGATCAAACACTTAGCCACCAAACTCGCCCCCCGCTTGATTGAAATTCGCCGCCACATCCACGCCCATCCAGAATTAAGCGGTCAAGAATATCAAACTTCGGCATACGTCGCGGGTGTTTTATCTTCCTACGGTTTGCAAGTGCGCGAACAAGTGGGAAAAACCGGAGTTATTGCCCATCTCAACGGTGCGAATACCGATGATAGGCTGCTGGCAATTCGGACGGATATGGATGCTTTGCCAATTATCGAACGCACAAATTTAGAATATGCTTCCCGCGAATCTGGTGTGATGCACGCCTGCGGTCACGATGTTCATACTACAGTTGGTTTAGGCACGGCAATGGTTTTGGCTGAGTTGGGCGAACAATTGCCGGGATCGATGCGATTTATTTTCCAACCCGCTGAAGAAATTGCTCAAGGTGCGAGTTGGATGGTGGCGGATGGGGCGATGGAAAATGTGACGGGGATTTTATCGTTGCATGTTTTTCCTTCGATTCCAGGGGGTTCGGTGGGGATTCGCTACGGTGCTTTAACGGCGGCGGCAGATGAATTAGAGATTATTATTATCGGCGAATCGGGTCACGGGGCGCGCCCCCACGAAGCGATTGATGCGATTTGGATTGCGGCGCAAGCGATTACCGCGCTTCAGCAAGCGATTAGCCGGACGCAAAATCCCTTGCGTCCGGTGGTATTGACGGTTGGCAAAATTACCGGCGGACGGGCACCGAACGTGATTGCCGATCAGGTAAAGTTATTGGGAACGGTGCGATCGCTCCACCCAGAAACCCGCGCTGCTTTACCCCAATGGATCGAACAAATCGTCGCTAATATCTGTCAAACTTACGGCGCTAGCTACGAATTTAATTACAAACCGGGTGTCCCCTCAGTGCAAAATAATCCCGCACTGACGCAACTTTTGGAAGAATCCGCTAAAGAAGCATGGGGAAGCGATCGCGTTCAAATTATCACAGAACCTTCCCTCGGCGCTGAAGATTTTTCTTGCTATTTGGATTATGCCCCCGGTTCGATGTTTCGCCTCGGTGTCGGACGCGCCGATCAACCTAATTATCCCCTGCACCATCCTCAATTTGAAATCGATGAATCTGCCATCGTCACCGGCGTTGTTACTTTAGCTTATGCTGCCTATAAATATTGGCAAGAAAGTTACGGTCATAGATAATCCAGTTGACAGTTGACCAAAAAGGGGGAAAAGGGGAAAGGGAGAAAAGGGGAAAAGGGGAAAGGGGAAAAAGGGGGAAAGAGGATTTGGAAAAGCTAAAGCATGAGATATGTTGTCAAAGTCGATGACCACAGACCCACTTTTACCAAATATCTATTCCTCCCTGCCAATGTTTCCTCTTTCCCCCTTTTCCCCTTTACCCCTTTTTCCCCTTTTCCCTCTTTCCCCCTTTCCCCCTTTTCCCTATCGAGTGCCGTGTCCCAGCTGCTAATTATGGCTAATTTACCGGCTAAACCCTTTCCTAAGAGAGATGCTCTTACTAATAATTTGTTGTTAAATAAGACAATTAACTAACTATTAACTATGGCATCACCTACACCTTTACACGATACCGATTTAATCGATTGCGCCAAAGCTAATGCTAAAGATGGAGTGGAAACCGCTGCCTATTTATGTGGCTATGGCAAGGATATCAACACCTTTGAACGAGAACTGAAAAAAGCTTGCGATCGCATTGGCGTCAAATATAACGAACTGGGCGACTTGATTACCGACCAAGACACAATTATAGATCGAGGCGGAATTGAAATTGCTCCCGATACTCCATCAGAACTTTAAAAAATTAGCAATTGGCTAGGGCAAAGCATAAGCGATCTCAGGTTTGAGCCAAAAATTTAACAGCAGTCGCTCATGCTTGCTCCCATCCCACCATCAGATTATCTTCAATACAAATTCTTTCGATGGCAAGAGACTAGCCCTGAGTCAAGCAATCTAATAATTAAGAATTAATAAAAATGTAGCCAATCATCCTTGGCTCAAAAGCAGAAAATATGAGATAATGCGATCGGAAAGAGGTCAAGATAAATAGCTGAAAAAAAAATTAATGGAATCAACAGATTTGATGAATTGGATAGCGGGCGGTCTGGCGATCGCTATATTTATCAGCGGGTTGTTGATGATGTTCACCAATATTTGGACTACCAAAAAAACAAAATAAAGTCAAGTCCAAAACAGATCGCTAATAATCGAACACGAGTAAACAGCATGATCGACCTCAATACATTATCTGAGTTCTCGCGCAACCACTGCCTTGCTATTTGTGGGTTTTTAGTACCAGCTAACTTACTCGCAACATTGCAAACGCTGATTTTAGTAGGATTGAATCGTCCGCAATACAAGATCTACCGCGCGATCGCCATTGCCATTACCTGCGCTGTACTCATGATACTGCACGTTTACACTTGGTTTGCCGTCGGCGTCGTCATGGCACCCACATACATTTTGCTGTTATTGGGAAGTGTATGTTTGTGCTTGAATATGTGGGGATTATGGCATCGAGAAAGTATGATGCGATCGCTTCAAGCATTGTATTTGTCCGCATCTAGTCTACTGGGACAAATGACAACTGCTAAAAGATAAGTTATATCATGTCCGGTTGCATCGGTAGCGTAAGGCCAGGGCGTTCGCGCAGCGTGCCGGAGGCATTAGCATTCGGATACAAAACCTTGGGTTTATTATAGAAATTATCGCCCGAATGCTTCGCCCCTACAAATGCTACCGGACGCGATATTACTTCTTTCTAGTACTCCTGTCCGGCTCAAATAATAGTAATAAGTTGCAGATAAGCATCAACCCGGTTTTGTGAAAAAACTGGGTTTGTAATTAAGGAGGTAAGAAGGGAATCTTTTCGCACAAAGTTAGGGTTTTCGATCAAAATCTGTCTCCTGCCTCAATCTCGCCGCCAAATATTAATCGTACCATAGGCGCTGCCGCTGACCAGAATTTGTCCATCGGGACTGAGGGCGAGAGATATTACCGACTCTGGCGTATCTGCTGTCAAAATGCCCAGTTGTTTGTTGGTGGTTAAATGCCAAATTTGAATCGTGCCATCGGCGCTGGCGCTAATCAAGGTTTCTCCATCTGGACTAATAACGAGTGAAGTGACAGCACCTTGATGTCCTTTTAGCACCGCAATGCGATTTCCAGAGGGAATGTGCCACAATTTGACGGTTTTATCGCTGCTACCAGAGGCGAGAATTTGCCCGTTGGGAGAGAATGCGATCGCACCGATTGCCCCCAAATCCCCGCTCAAGGTTTGCAGTAGATTTTTGCGCTCCCAATCCCAAATTTTAATCGTGCCATCGGCGCTACCAGAAGCAAGAATTCCCCCTGCTTGCCCCCCGATGTTAGAGGGAATTGGGCTAAAAGCAACTGCCCCCACTGCCCCCGAATGTCCTTCTAAAGTTTCAATTAATTCTCTTGTTTCTAAATGCCAGATTTTAACTGTATGGTCAAAGTTACCGGAAGCGAGAATTCCGCCTTTGGTTTGTGCGTTGGGGTAAGTTGGGCTGAGGGCAACCGCTCTAACAGAGCCAGAATATTCCCAAAACGTATAAATTGATTTGCCGGTTTCCAGATCCCAGAGTTTAATTGTTTGATCTGAACTACCGCTGACAAGGGTTTTCCCATCTGGTTTTAATGCGATCGCATAAATTTCTCCCCCTCTTTCGCACAAGGGGCGAATTAGCTGTCCGTTTCTCAAATTCCAAAGTTTAATTGTTTGGTCAAAACTAGCACTAATTAACGTTTGTCCATCGTTAGCGATCGCTAAATCGCTCACCCAGTCAGAATGCGCTGGCAGGGTATGAATGCAACGCCAATTCTGTTGGGTAGGTTCGCTTTGAAATGCCCTGGAAGATACACTATATTGTGGCACGGGCGGGGCGGCTGTAATTCCAACTTCAGCAGCATATTGTGGGGGCGTCGCCATCTTTTCTGCTTTGCGTTGCAAGGCTTCCACCTGCTGAGAAATTGTGGCAATATTATCAGAGAGCTGTCCTAATGCCCGCTCCAAATACTCTACTTTAGGTCTGGGTTTTTCTTCTCTATCTCTATCCCTATCTCTATCTCTACTTCCTGCTTTCCGTTGAATGGCTTTCACCTGCTGTTTCAAATCGTCGATCTGATGTTGCACCGCCACATCAACTTGATCCGAAATAGCAGCAAGTCCTCGCGATAGGCGCGCCAATCCTTGCTCTAAATCCTCTATCCTTGTGGTGAGGGAAGAGCGGTTAAGATAATTGGCGATACTGGTGATAGATTCCTGCAAGTTGGCGCACTGCTGCTGAACTTGCACCAGATCTTCATAAATCGGATTGATATTCGCTTGAATTAAAGATGCGAGATGATCTGGCGCTGGCACCCAGCTACCGCCGCTGGATGAAGTGATGCTGCTGTAGTAGTTGGCAAAAGATTTGAGTTGCTCTGAAAATTCTCGTTCAACTTGTTCGATGGCGTCGCTAGTTTGGCGCTGCATCAGTAATTCAAAGCGACGGCGGTTGATCGAGTTGAGACATACCAATACCGAAAGCGGTGCGATCGCATATACTACCTGTTTAGCGATCGCCGCGACTATCAAGCCAATAATTAAGCCTACCAGGAATACAAATTCCGCTATTTCCAGGCGGTTCAGCTTGTTCGACATCGCAACACTTGCAAAAGCTATCGTGCTTGAATCATAGCAGGGATTCTAGGAGCTAGGGATTAGGGGTAACTATCAACTGTCAACTATCAACTGTCAACTGTCAACTATCAACTGTCAACTGTCAACTGTCAACTATCAACTGTTGAATTTACCAATTACCCTGGCGAGAATTACCCCCAATTGAACGCTAACCACTCCCAAAATCGCACTACCTGCCCAATAAAGACCTGCACTGAAAAACGCGCGATCGCGCAGCAAGTAAAGCGTTTCGATCCCGTAGGTAGAAAATGTGGTATAAGCGCCCAAAAATCCCGTTGCTACCAATAGCCGTACTTCTGGCGAAACCATCCCCACCCGATCTAACGCCAAGGTGGTGAAAAACCCCATCGCACAACAGCCGGTAACGTTGATCAAAAAAGTTCCGTAAGGAAACGCCGTACCGAAGCGTTGCACAAACCACACGGTGAGATAGTAACGACTCAGCGCACCAGCGATCGCTCCTAAACTTACAGCAATGGGATGGCGAATGGCAGGATCTTGCAGCATCTGGTCTGAAAATAGGGTGTCGGGTCTTTTTGTCCGATCTCAAAATACTTAACTTTTTTATCACATTTTTCTGGCTCACTTCTAACTTATTAAAGAAATATATCTTTTTTTCTCAAAACTTACAAAATATGCTTAGTTTTTAAATGAGGAAACTTTGAAAAAATATAGAGATTAAAAAAAAATTATACAGCTGGCATCTAGCTCCTGTTTGACTCTAGAATTTTAAGACGAAAATTTTATTTCAGTTACCGAGCCTTTAGCCCAAAAAGCCCCTAAAGGGGCTTTGTTTGTTTCAACCAAGGGGAATTCAGTCATGGAAGACAGTCGCAAGCCAGAAACCGATGGGATAAAGTCTAATTTTTTAGACAGGTTAACAGAGCTTTTTTCCAACCAAATGGATAGCATTATCTTAGCGGTTGAACTACTCAAATGCTCTGATTATATTTGGACAGAAACCGAAGAATACTATCTAGAGTTTGTCAAAAAATATGCGATTCAAATGGTTGAATTCATTAAAAATAAAACGATAATCATCAATCCGAATGAAACCGATTTAAAGTCACGCTTAGATTGTTTTGGCTTGGCTTGGTGGGTAGAAATTACCACAGTTAATCCCCGCAATAGCTACTATTTTGGGCCGTTTATTAGCGCCAAAGAAGCTGGAATTGCCCAACCGGGTTATATTGAAGCTATCGAACATCAGGGAGAACAAATACAAGGGGTTCGCATTCAACAGTATAAACCCACATTATTATCGATTTTTAACTGTGAATCGACAGCAAGTTGTCCAATTAAGATCGCTCATATTTTCAACCCCGATCTTAACTGATATCAAACTTGGTCATGACTTTTTGAAACCCGCGTTTAACAGTGGACAGTGGACAGTGGACAGTGGACAGTTGACAGTTGACAGTTGACAGTTGCCTCTTGCTCAAGCTTATTAGGATTGCAAGCTATGGGACAGAATTTTTTCTTTCGCTCTCAAAGGACAGGGCTAATTCATCTTCGTAGTAGAAAATTATTTTGGTAGGATTGGCTGTGAAAGAGTCGAAAAATTAGCTAATTTTCTCCCCAGCTCCCCCAGCTCTTCCAATTTTCTTTGATGACAATGAAGTAGCCCTGCCTCAAAGGGGGAGGCTTTAAACCAATTTTTTCTGGTAAAACGCTCTGCTTTCACTATTCCCTAGCTATACCAACAACAAAGTCTCTTCAATTTGCTGTCGCGCACCGTCAGTTAATTCACAGCCGCTATTAAGGCAATCTACCAGCAATTTATTTGCCTCATAATATTGCTGGAGTAATTGCTTTTGGAGATGGCTAAATTGCCAATGTCCGGCATGGCTGTGGGCAATCAGCAAAGCTTTTAACTCCTCTGCCCAAGCTTGACTGTTTGCTTGCCACCAGGTTTGAAAGCTTGCTGAATTTTCAGTTTCTTGAGGCAGTTTTTCTTTCAGTTGTTGTATGGAGTTATGCAATTTTAAGGCTAAGTCGCGTTCAAGTGCCAAGTCAAAGTTATGGACACAACTTAAAATTAATTCCAGCTGGTATAAGCGTTTCAAAGCTGGGTCAATTTTGCCATCGATTGCGCTTAATTTTTGGTCAAATTCGATAGCGAAAGTAAAGCCTGGTGTGGGGGAGAGGTTGGAGTCAAGCGTTTGAGCAAAGTTTAGGTAAAGCAGTAGGGGTAAGTCAGGCAATGGGGGAAACTCAACGCCAAGTTTGCCGATGTTTAAAGCAAAAGCTAAATAACTATCGAGGACACAGGCAAGGGAAAAATAAAAGGCTCGCACGGCAGCCGGTTTGAGATTTTCTTGAAATGACCAAGATTTTTGATTCACCCATTTTAAGAATTGCTGCAATGTTTCATCTTTTGCTAACAACCCATCAATTTGATGTTTCATCATCTGCAATAAAGGTGTAGCATTTGGCAACGTTTCGGCTGCACTTAAAAATACTGGGTGCCAACGTTTTTGAGTTATATAGGTAAGGGTATTGCCTTGTAGGGGCGGGTTTAGCCAAATATTTCCTGGTTCGACAGATTGATTGGTAAAACCTGCGCCGACTGATAAATCGGCATTAGCGATTTGTTTGGCTGTTAAATATACTTGAAAAGTGAGGTGAGAAAAAGCATAAATATTATGCGATCGCCAAACCAATAACCCATCTTGTGCTGCCATCTCTTGTAGCAAAGCAGCGCTGGTTAACTCCAATGCTTCCGGTGCGGTATCTACGTTTGGTAACTGACGCAAATAGTCAGAAATATATTGCTGAATTTTCGATTTTTCAAAAACAATCTCGCCCCGCTCAAACGTAATTGCTGCTAGATAATTTAAGAGCTTAGTTTTGCCGACTAAAGACAAATTAGGATAAATTTGATGGCGTTCAATTCCCCTAGCTGCATCCCATCGAAATAACAAAATATCCAACGCTTCTCGATAAATTTTAGATCTATGGCGGGGAAAGTTGGCTTTGCTATCAAACGCCAAGCAGGCGAGGTGGAGTAATAGCGGGGTAGCGGCAAGTTCTCGAATTAAGTAATTTTCCGGGAGTTTGAGCTGGTCAATAAATGCAGCGGCTTTGGCTATTCCTGCTGATGGGTTATTTTTAGCGACTGCCACAAACCACTTGTGAGCAAACTCTACGATTTGCTCTTGATTAAAATCGGCAATTTCGACTTCTGCGAAGCCTGCTAACTGGTATTTACAAGCGGCTGTTCTAGTAGCGATCGCATACTTATTTTTGTAATATTTCTGGGAAAAGGTACGGATTTCTTGCCAAACGGCATCGCTATCTTTTTGCCTAACTTCATCTAACCCATCCAGCAAAATCGGCATTCTGCCACTTTCCAACAAGGTTTCTACTTCTTTAATTCCTATGCCGTAAAGTTCTAACTCTTGGCTGATGTATTCTAGAAGCGATATGCCGTTGCTGGTATCTTCTGCCAAGTCTTGCAACCGGATAAAAATTGGCACCAGGGAATCTTGTAACTCGCCTCGCAGACAAGCGATCGCAAGATATTGTAAAAATATCGTTTTACCCGCTCCGGGCTTTCCCAATACGGTTAATTTGCCATACTTTGCCATAACTTCCAGCGCCGATACTCTTTCTGGAAGCATTGTTTCCCCATCAGAAAGCCAGTCAGATAATTCTAACCACCTGCGAGCTACTGGCTGTTCTAGAATCTTAACTTCAACGTAAATATTCTCTAAATTCACTGGATGGGTAATATCTAATAAGCGGACAGTACCGCACTGGTATTCAATTTTCTCCCCGTATTGCGATCGCACCCTTTCGACCTTAGCATCAATGTCCCAATCGTTACTTTCCTCAGAAATTGCCGCCCCTTTAGGTATATCGGCAATTTCTTGCCAATTCAAACCCAGTAATGAACACAGCTCGCTAAATATTTGACGATCTACAGGTTGACCTGCGAAAAATCTCCCAATCGGTTGGCGAGTTTTTATACCAGCTTCTCTGGCTAAATCTGCTTGCGTCCATCCCTTGTTGGTAAATGCCTGCTTTGCTTGCTTGATGCCTTCTGGGGATGCTTGGAGCGATCGCTTTGCCATAACTTACGCTTCGCCGCTATTTCGATCGTAATTCTATAAGTTTTTAACAAATAATACAAATCATACCTAAACTCAGATCTTGCACCATTATCAACAAGCATATTTTTTTGTAGGGTGCGTGACGCTGCGAAAATATTTGAACGTAGCCATGAAACTTTTGGCGTCACGCACCAACCACCGATTGTGACAGTTGCGTAAGTCCCGATCCAACCAGCTTTTATGGTAAAAAAGTTCTTTTTGAGCATTTATATCATGTCCAGTGGTATCGGTAGTCTATGAATGTCTAATGGCTAATTGGCTTCAGAGTAGCCATTAGCAGTTACACTAACGTTGCTTAAGCTTTCTAAGGGTTCCGGTTGCACCAGTCTTGTATAGTGGGGTGCGATCGCAACCAGTAGCATCTATGGTAATCGCTAATTGCTAACGATCGTCCCATTCAGTATTTCAAACTTCCCATTTTCTCCCGGTTCAAACGCCAGCACCTGAGTTACTGCATCAATATTCAACGCCCCATAAATGTGAGGAAATAGATCGCTATCAGCTGCTTCGTATTTAATTTCAGCTTGAACTTGTTCGGGTTCAATACACAACAGCACTAACTCTTTTTGGTTTTGAAAAAATCTGTTAGCAGTTCTGACAATTTGTTGGGGAGTCGAACAATGGATAAAACCTTCAGTATCTAGCGTATCGCTGCGATAGATTCCAACTTCTTTCGCTTGTTCCCATTGTTCGCGCTTGGTGATATGTAGAATCATACTAAATTTAGGTGGTTGAGATTGGGTGCGATCGCCACCCAAGTTATATGTTATAGCAACCGCCAAGCCAGTTAGCATTGATTGATTAGAGATTGATTAGACGCCCTTCTTCCTCTAGCCCCTACGCCCCAGCTATAAATGTTGTAGAATCAATGGCCTTACCAGCTGATAGATAATACCAAGGACGATCGGGATCAAAATCGGGATGCCTACTATCAGCCCCCATTTGCCAAACTGGATTTGTTGAGCATCCGACTTGAGGAGTGTAATTACAGCTATGACTCCCATCAGTATCCAGATACATCCGAAGGCAATAAAGATCGCAAATGCCGAGTCTTGCATTTTCTTTTCCTGTGCTTTCAGTCTCTATACTCTAGGCTGGCAAATCTGCTGAGTTGTTGGCATCATACATCGGGAGTATCTGTAACAGTTGACAGTGGACAGTTCACAGTGGACAGTTAGTCAAGCGTCCTTCTTGGACGAGGCTTAAAAGCCAGTTTTTGGTTAATAATTTTCCACTGTCCACTGAAGCGCTTGACTGACAAGGGTTGCAACCAACTAAAATCCCTATCGGGGATTGAAACGAGAATTAGCTGATTGTTGGCTTTGATGCGATCGCGCTTTATTTTATAGCCCGCGATCGCGCAGCGTACCGGAGGCATAGGCGGGCTTTTTCCGGCTTCTAAACCCCTTTATTTTATAGCCCGCGAAGGCGGGCTTTGTTTGTGTAGCCGCGACTTTAGTCGTTCGGCATCAAAGGGGCGCTCGAAGCGGATTTGGTATTACATCCAAAATCGATCCCCCCAAACCCCCAATGCCTTGGGGGGCTTAAAAGAGATTTAGAGAGATTCCCCGCCTTATTAAAAAATTTAGTCTCAGATATTGCATAACCAGCAACTTACATTATCTAACTTAGATAATTTTGGATTATGGCTTTACATCTGGTGGTAAAGGGAACGTACCACGGTTGTAGCCATCCCATACTTTGAACAGCAATTCGCGCCTTTCTTCAGCCGTATTAGTATAAGCTTGAATTTCAGATTGTAGCAACTTTTTCATTATTGGCTGCTTGGCTAAATCTAACAATTCTTTTAACTCTGTTTCGGAAAAATTTGCTTCAAGTTGAGCAATATAATTGGCTTCAACGTATTTCCATCCAGCTTCTCGCTCTAACAGCGACTGCATCCATGCCATAAATTTGGTATTTTTCGCTGTCTCTGGAGAGAAGCCAAAATCGAGAATGTAACTCAGGTAGCGATTGTAATTATTGGCAATTCCTGCTTCTAACAAAACAGCTTTGGCTAATTCTTGCTTGGCTCCACTTGTAGCAGCCGTTTCGGCATAAACTTCCTTAGAAAATGCTTGTTGATTATTATTTATGTATCCAACAAGCAAGACACAAAACACTAACAGAATATTGAGAAAAAACGACTTAAATTTAGCCATTTTAGCTCCAATAAATAAACTTTATGCGGAAAAGGTAAAAGCTCTAGCTAAAGAACTCTGGGAAACAAACTATATCAAATCAAGTTGCTGGCTGTTTACTTCTTTGACTAATTTCCTTAATCCTCATCACCTTTCCCCCTTTTCCCTTTTCCCCGTATTATCTCCCCTACACAAGAAAACCCCTGGCCCCCTTGTAAGGCCAGGAGAGGAGAGTCTAAACTTTTAAACTTTTCAATAATTGATTGGGAATAGGAGATGGGTAATCAGAATTACCCATTACCCATCTCAAAGACCTTAGCCGAACTTGCTAGCCGTAGAGGCAATCAAGAATGCCGCGTAGGTGACGAAGTAGCCAACGGTGAAGTGAGCTAGACCGACCACACGGGCTTGAACGATGGACAGAGCAACCGGCTTGTCTTTCCAGCGAACCAGGTTCGCCAGAGGAGTGCGCTCGTGTGCCCAGACCAAGGTTTCGATTAACTCTTGCCAGTAACCGCGCCAGCTAATCAGGAACATGAAACCAGTTGCCCAAACTAGGTGTCCTAACAGGAACATCCAAGCCCAGACGGACAGGTTATTCATGCCGTAGGGGTTGTAACCGTTGATTAATTGGCTGGAGTTCAACCAGAGGTAATCGCGGAACCAACCCATCAGGTAGGTAGAAGACTCATTGAATTGAGCCACGTTACCTTGCCATACGCACAGATGCTTCCAGTGCCAGTAGAAGGTGAGCCAACCAATGGTGTTCAGCATCCAGAACATAGACAGGTAGAAGGCGTCCCAAGCGGAGATGTCGCAAGTACCGCCACGACCTGGGCCATCGCAAGGGAAGGCATAGCCGAAGTCCTTTTTATCGGGCATCAGCTTCGAGCCGCGGGCATCCAAAGCACCTTTGACCAGAATCAAAGTGGTGGTGTGCAGACCTAGTGCGATCGCATGGTGTACCAGGAAATCGCCAGGGCCAATCGTCAAGAACAGCGAGTTGGTGCCAGAATTAATCGCATCCAACCAACCAGGTAACCAAACATTTCCGTAGTTAGGCCATGCGGTGGTAGCAATACTATCCGGGTTGGATAACAAAGCATTCATCCCGTACAGCGCTTTACCGTGGGAAGCCTGAATGAACTGGGCAAATACCGGCTCAATCAGGATTTGTTTTTCAGGTGTGCCAAAGGCTACCACTACGTCATTGTGTACGTACAAGCCGAGAGTGTGGAAGCCCAAGAATAACGACACCCAAGACAGGTGAGAAATGATGGCTTCTTTGTGTTGCAGCACTCGATCCAACACGTTGCCTTTATTCTGTTCGGGGTCGTAATCCCGTACTAGGAAGATGGCGCCGTGGGCGAATGCTCCCACCATGATGAATCCAGCAATGTACTGGTGGTGGGTATACAGCGCTGCTTGCGTTGTGTAATCCTGCGCCAAGAAAGCGTAGGGCGGCAGCGAGTACATGTGCTGTGCTACCAGCGAGGTGATTACACCCAGACATGCGAGGTGCCATCCCAACTGGAAGTGCAGCGAGTTGTTGTAGGTGTCGTAAATGCCTTGGTGAGGCATGTTGAACGGCCCTTCAACTGGTTTGCCAAAGAAAGTTTTGGCATTCATCATGTCTTTGATGCTGTGACCGATACCGAAGTTAGTCCGGTACATGTGTCCAGCAATGATGAAGATGACAGCGATCGCTAAGTGGTGATGAGCGTTATCGGTCAGCCACAAAGACTGGGATTGGGGATGGAATCCACCTAAGAAGGTCAGAATTGCTGTTCCCGCGCCTTGAGAAGACCCGAAAACATGGTTGACAGAATCCGGATTTTGTGCATATACGCCCCAATTTCCGGTGAAGAATGGTACCAATCCAGCGGGGTGAGGCTTAACCGACAAGAAGTTATCCCAACCTACGTGAACGCCGCGAGATTCGGGGATAGCAACGTGAACCAGGTGACCAGTCCAAGCCAGAGAGCTAACGCCGAACAAACCAGCTAAGTGGTGATTCAGACGAGACTCGGCATTCTTGAACCAGGACAAGCTGGGACGGAACTTCGGCTGTAAGTGCAGCCAACCCGCAAACAGCATCACCGCAGCCAAGATCAGGAGGAATATCGCACCTTGGTACAGGTCGGCATTCGTCCGCATCCCTTGGGTATACCACCACTGGTACACGCCAGAGTAGGAAATGTTGACCGGGAAGGGCGCTGTGGATTGAGTAAACGCATCAATCGCCGGTTTACCGAAGTGGGGGTCCCAAATCGCGTGAGCAATGGGACGGACATTGAGGGGATCTTTGATCCACTGTTCAAAGTTGCCTTGCCAAGCTACGTGGAACAGATTGCCAGAGGTCCACAAGAAGATGATTGCGATGTGACCGAAGTGGGAAGCGAAGATCTTTTGGTAAAGATTTTCTTCCGTCATTCCGTCATGGCTTTCAAAATCGTGAGCCGTGGCAATCCCATACCAGATCCGACGTGTAGTCGGGTCTTGGGCCAAATCTTGGCTAAATTTTGGGAATTTTGTTGCCATACTCGAATGTTGTTTTGAGTCTTGTCAACTTGTTTGTTTTTGGTAATGGCTAATTGGTAATTGGTAATTGGTAATTGGTAATTGCAGATTTCATATTGCAGATTTCAGATTTCAACTCAAATCTAAAATCTAAAATCTAAAATTACCCATTACCCATTACCCGTACCTATTAGCCCAGTGAAAGCGAACGAGCTAGGAAGAATGCCCAGGTTGTGGCAATTCCTCCCAACAAGTAGTGAGCTACACCTACCGCACGGCCTTGAATAATGCTCAAAGCGCGAGGTTGGATAGAAGGTGCCACTTTCAACTTGTTGTGTGCCCAGACTATCGACTCGATTAATTCTTGCCAGTAGCCGCGACCGCTGAACAAGAACATCAAGCTAAACGCCCACACAAAGTGCGCTCCTAAGAACATCAGGCCATACGCCGACAGCGCCGAGCCGTAGGAGTTGATTACCTGGGAAGCTTGCGCCCACAGGAAGTCCCGCAGCCATCCATTAATCGTGATGGCGCTAGCTGCGAAATTACCGCCAGTGACGTGCGATACGGTGCCATCGCTGGCAACGGTTCCCCACACGTCTGATTGCATCTTCCAGCTGAAGTGGAAAATTACAATCGATAGCGAGTTATACATCCAGAACAGACCCAAGAAGACGTGGTCCCAACCAGAAACTTGGCAGGTGCCGCCCCGTCCCGGACCGTCGCAGGGGAAGCGGAAGCCCAGATTTGCTTTATCTGGAATCAGGCGCGAGCTGCGAGCAAACAGCACGCCTTTGAGGAGAATCAAAGCCGTAACGTGGATGGTGAAAGCGTGGATGTGGTGAACCATAAAGTCCGCCGTTCCCAACGCAATCGGCATCATTGCCACCTTACCGGCTACGGCGACTACATCGCCACCGAAGGCAGGGCTAACCGAAGCCAGCGCATTAGGCGCTGTATTGCCGGGAGCCAGGGTGTGGATATTTTGTACCCACTGAGCGAATACGGGTTGCAGTTGAATTGCCGTATCCGAGAACATGTCTTGAGGACGACCCAAGGCACGCATCGTGTCGTTGTGGATGTATAAACCGAAACTGTGGAAGCCCAGGAATATACATACCCAGTTGAGGTGAGAAATAATGGCATCCCGGTGACGGATTACCCGATCCAACAGGTTATCTTGGTGAACTGCTGGGTCGTAGTCCCGTACCATGAAGATTGCCGCGTGGGCAGCAGCACCTACAATCAGGAAGCCGCCGATCCACACGTGGTGGGTGAATAAAGATAGCTGCGTCGCGTAATCGATCGCTTGATAAGGATAAGGCGGCATCGCATACATGTGGTGTGCCACGATGATGCTCAGCGAACCCATCCATTGCAGGTTCCACGACAGTTGGCAGTGCCAAGAAGTCGTGAAGATTTCGTACATCCCTTTGTGGCCTTCGCCAGTAAAGGGACCTTTGTGAGCTTCCAGCACTTCTTTGAAACTGTGACCGATGCCCCAGTTTGTGCGATAGAAGTGACCGGCAATGATGAACAGAACCGCTAATGCCAGGTGGTGGTGTGCGGTATCCGACAGCCACAAGCTACCTGTAACTGGATTCAAACCACCTTTGAAAGTCAAGAAGTCTGAATAAGCGCCCCAGTTGAGCGTGAAGAACGGCGTCAACCCCTTGGCGAAGCTGGGGTAAAGATCCGTCATCAAGCTGGGATTCAAAATCCACTCGTGGGGCAGGGGAATATCTGCCGCCGTCTTGATGAGTTTACCGCCAATGGTCAAGGGCTTGCCAGCATCGATCGCATCCAAGCAAGCTGTGATTGGCATGGAAACGTGGATTTGCTGTCCGGCATAACCCAAGCATCCGCAGCCCAGCAGACCTGCTAAGTGGTGGTTCATCATCGACTCCACGTTCTGGAACCATTCCAGTTTGGGAGCGCGTTTGTGATAGTGGAACCAACCAGCGAATAGCATTAAGCCTGCCATCACTAATGCTCCGATAGCGGTGCAATAGAGCTGGTAGGAGTTCGTGATGCCGTTGGCGCGCCACCAGTAAAACAGACCAGATGTGATCTGAATCCCGTGGAAACCGCCGCCGACATCGCCGTTAAGGATTTCTTGACCCACAATGGGCCAAACTACTTGCGCGCTAGGCTTAATTCCTAAAGGATTGCTCAGCCAAGCTTCGTAGTTGGAAAATTTAGCGCCATGAAAATACATGCCGCTAAGCCAGATAAAAATAACTGCAAGGTGACCGAAGTGGGCGCTGAAAATTTTGCGCGATACATCTTCGAGGTCGCTCGTGTGGCTGTCGAAATCGTGAGCGTTGGCGTGCAGGTTCCAAATCCAAGTTGTTGTTTTTGGACCCCGTGCCAGAGTGCGGTCAAAGTGTCCCGGTTGTCCCCATTTTTCAAATGAAGTCGGCACCGGGTCTTTATCAACCACGACCCTGACCTTCGCCTCCCGCTCTGGAGGACTAATGGTCATTAACACTCTCCTTTATGAGGGTTATGAGCTATCAGCCATCGCTCATCAAGCATCAGTTTCACTGATGAATTCAGAACTTTTGACTAATAACAAAAGCACATGAAACAACCCATGAAGGGATTTCCTCACTCAAGCTTTCCATTGGAAAGGTTTAGGCTCGCGTGAAGAAAGAGCCACAGCGATCGCGCCGCGTTGGGTAGGAAAATCCCCGGCGCTCTTGCCTGGAAACAACCGGATTTCTGCCCCTTTCGTAAGTCACGAGGGCAAAAACTAAATTATTTCCTTTTGGTAAAAAACTGGAAACAGACTCTCCCCACTCCTCTGATGAATCTAGAGGAGGGTTGACGCAGGCGATCGCTCTTAATCTCTCAGGTAATCTCAGCCCATCTTTGTGACCGATCACCTGCTGACAACATTTTTCCCACCAGCTTGGTTGTTTTGTCAAGCATCTTCCCAAGGGTGGAAATTTGCCATCAATATCTAACCCAGATCCTTTTGGAGTCTGGATCGCACCTTCAGGGTGTATCATGAGTTAATAGCTCCTTACGGAGTTTTTACCAGTTTCCCGTCGCAGCGGTTTCCCAGGCCAGGTGCGGCGGGTTAACTTTATCTGTTTGAAATCCCAAAAGCTGGCAAATCATCCTAACGACTCTTGCTAGCTTTTAAGGTTTCTGGTGTGCTGTAAAGCACTGTAACGACAAACACAATTAGTTCGCTATGTGGTTTTGTACCGCATTTTCGAGATTATTTACAGCTATCTTTGCAAAACTACAAATTAAAGTTACCCAAGAATCACTCAATGTTAATTTATATTAAGCATAATACCGAATTTTAGAGTCTAAAACCTTTATATATCAAGGATTGGGGTTTAAATTAAAGAAATATTAATTTAGTTTAAATATTGCTAAAAACAACGTCTCAAGCCACTTCACGGTAATGGTTGCTGCCTAACTGGTAGCTGGAGAAATTAAGCCCCTTTGATGCCGAACGACTAAAGTCGCGGCTACACAAACTAAGCCCGCCTTCGCGGGCTATAACATAAAGGGGATTGAGAACCCGGATTTGGTATAACTCTTAAGAAACAAGGGTTTCGAGGCTGGTTGATAATCGTGCAAGATCTGAGGTTTAAGCGAGAGGTAACTATCAACTGTCCACTGTCCACTGTCCACTGAATCAAGAAGACCAAGAGCGGCGAATATTGAAAAAGCCTTCTAGGAGGTTTTGTTTCGAGAGATTTTGGTTTAACAGCTGTTGACTCCAGTCAGAGGCAGTTTGGGTATTAATGTCACTCAGGGTGGGAAAAATAGTAGGAAGATGAGCGATCGCATCCACGGGAATTCGCTTTTGCATGGCGAGAGCGATCGCGCCAATTAACTCGCTAGCTTCTGGTCCCACCAAATGCACGCCGATAATTTTACCATTTCTCAGGGCTAAAATCTTACAAAAACCCGTTGTTTCACCGCGCATTTGGGCTTTATCCACCCCTTTAAAATACCGACGCAAAACCATTACATCATCCCCATAGCGCCGTCTGGCTTGTTCTTCAGTTAAACCCAGCCGTGCCAGTTCCGGATCGGAAAAAATCGCCCAGGAAATTTGACTATAATCAACGTTAAAAAAAGGAAAAAACAGCATATTTTTCAAAGCGATTCTCGCTTCGTAATTCGCCACGTGAGCAAACCGATATCCCCCCAAAACATCCCCACAAGCATAGATGCGGGAATTCGTTGTTTGCAATCTAGAGTTAACCCGAATGCCGTGCTGTTCTGTCTCTACTTTTACCCCTTCTAAATTTAAACTATCAACCTGTGGTTGCTGACCAACCGCGATTAAAATTTCATCGGCTTCAATTGCTTGATTTCCCGCTTGAATCCATTTTTTATCTTGAATGCACTTAACTTGAGTCACTCTATGTTCTGTCAGAATGCGAACTCCTTCAGCTTCTAACTGGGCTTGAATTAACAGATTCGCTTCTGCATCTTCTATGGGTAAAATTTGGCTGCTGCTAACAACCAGAGTAACGTTACAGCCGAATCGAGCAAAAGTTTGGGCTAATTCAATTGCTTGCGGCTCGCCCCCGATGATAATTAAGTTTTTGGGGCGTTTAATATGAGCTTGCTGCCAGATAGTATCGGGAGTGAGATAACCTGCACTTTGTAGCCCGTCAATTTCTGGGATAATGGGGCGAGAGCCATTAGCGATCAGGTAGGTACGCGATCGCAAGATTTGCTCGTTAACTACAAAACCCAAGTAAGGACGCCGACAAAATTCGCCCGTGCCAAAAATAACATCAACCCCCAATGCCGCTAAAACCGCTGGCGAATGCTGTTCATCCAAAGCAGTTACCGAACCTTTAGCCCATTTGAGCGCATCGTTAAATTGCACCTCCACTTTTGGCAAGACGATTTTTTCATCTAATTCCAAATGAATGCCAAATGCTTTCGCGCGACGCATTTGATGGGCTACCCGTCCTACTTGGTTTAAAGCTTTGCCGTATTTGGCGAAAGACTCCGACCAAGTTGAACCTAAAAGTGGTGCAGCTACCAAAGCAACGCGGGCTTTTAAATCAACAGCCTTGAGCGCAGCATAAATTCCCGCAGGAGTGCCGCCAATTACAACTATATCGTAGTCAACCATAAGGATTTTAGATTTTAGATTTTAGATTTTAGATTGATATTTAATACCAAATCCCGGTTCTAGACCCCCTTTATTTTATAGCCCGCAAAGGCATTGCTCTGTTTGTATAGCCGCGAATGCGAGTCCTTCGGCATAAAAGGAGCGATCAAAGCAGATTTGGTATAACACCAAATCCGACTTAACAACCCCCCTAATCTTTATAGACCGCGCAGGCGGTCTTTGGTTGTGAATTTTTATAGACCGCGCAGGCGGTCTTTGGTTGTGAATTTTTATAGACCGCGCAGGCGGTCTTTGGTTGTAAATTTTTATAGACCGCGCAGGCGGTCTTTGTTTGTGTAGCCGCGACTTCAGTCGTTCGGCATCAAGGGGTAATGAAAGCGGATTTGGTATAAATCGGCAATCTCAAATCTGAAATTTAGCTTGAGGTTTCAGATTGAAATTAAATCGGCAATCTGAAATCTGAAATTTGCCATGATTTTAATGGAGAATTTGGGCCAATCCTGCAATCAAGCTTTGGTTATCGGTTGGGGAACGAACCGCTACGCGGAAAAAGCGATCGCCTAATTCCGGAAAGCTAACGCAATCGCGGATCAAAATCCGACTCTGCTTCAATAACTTCTCCTGAATTAAAACGCTAGACTGTTCCGACTTGACCAACAAGAAATTGGCAGCACCGGGGTAGGGATGCAACCCCGGTAATTGAGCCAGACCATGAAATAGCTGGGGTCTAGCCACACCCAGCCAATTCCAAGACAGTTGCTCAAAAGCTTGATCTTGCAGGGCAGCAACGGCAGCTGCGGCGGCTAAAACATTGACAGGCCAAGGATCGCGCCACTGCTGCCATTGCTGGAGTCGATTGGGGTGAGCGATCGCATACCCCAATCGCAACCCCGGTAAACTGTAGAACTTGGTCAAACTTCGCAGAATGACCAAATTTGGATACTCCTGCACCAACGGAATCAGGCTTTGCTGTTGGTGAGGTGGTACAAAGTCCATAAAAGCTTCATCCACCACCACCAAAGCGAATTGCTGCAACAAAGGCAAAATCGTTTCCCGCAAAAACAACTTACCCGTCGGATTGTGGGGGTTATTCACCAGTAAACCCGTGCGGGAATTGGTGATGGGTAATTGACCAGCTTCATCCTTATTACCCATCACCCATAACCCATCAACCAAAGGCCACTTCAGCACCTTAGCCTTAAATGCCTTCAGCGCCCTGAGATAGTCACCAAAAGCTGGCGTTACCAGGTAAGTGGCTTCGAGTTGGGATAACTCCCTTGCTGCCCAAGTCAGTAATTCCGCAGAGCCGTTTCCTGGCAGAATCCAGTCAGATGGTAGATGATGCGCCACAGCGAGCGTTGCCCGGAGTTCGGAATAGTCTGGATCGGGATAAGCCCTCATGTCTTGCAAGTGGGCAACAATCGCCGCCAGAACTGATTCCGGTGGCCCCAACGGGCTGATACTCGCAGAAAAATCGACAATAGCGCTGGGGGGACAGCCTGCAAGTGCGGCTGCCCAAGCTAAATTCCCCCCATGCTTTGGTCGATTCAAGGATAAATCCGTCCGAAGATGTCCCCTTATTTTGGGGGAGCGACTTTTTCTTTAAACAGCTTGCCAGGTGAAAAGGCAGGCACTTTCGTCGCCGGGATTTCCATTTTGTCGCCAGTTTTAGGATTGCGACCTTCGCGGGCTTTACGTTCCCGCGGTTCAAACGAGCCAAAACCCACCAGGGTAACTTTATCGCCGGAGGACACCGCTTCCACAATTGCCTCTAGCGCCGCCGTTAAAACGGCATCTGCTTGTTTCTTGGTGACGTTGGCCTTGTCGGCTACAACATCTACTAATTCGCCTTTATTCATCTGAAACCTCACTCTAAAGTGGAAACCACCATCTTTTAACTGGTGGATGAAACGCGACACGGCATGTTTAAATGCCTTCTCCTTTGGGGCTAGAGGGGTATGGTTTTCCCCAAAACGCCCATTTCTGGGCTGAACTTAGCCTCGCCAAGGTTATGTGTCGATTTGGAAGCCCCATCCCGACTGCGGGCGTGGGGCGTCTTCAACGCTACTGGATCTTGGCAAAAAGACCCAGTGGCGCTATATGAGCAGGGGTATTTCAATTCAAAATCTCTGAAATGCCCATCCGCTCGAAGTTTTACTGCCTTATTCTAAGGTGTACTTGTCGAATATGGATCGATGGAACCTTTAAGTTATATGGATTTGAGGATTTTTTTCTGCTTTAATGACTTCTCCCTCAATTGAGAGAGCTAATTTCTTTGCATTCTATGCTTTTGATAGTTGATGTTTATAAAAAAGTATGATATAGGAAGAGTGTATGTTTAACGGATGATTTGGGGTGCGATCGCATTCCTCCCCTCCGCATCCGAACAGGGTAGGTTAACTTGAACGACAGGCAACCCCAACTACCAACCCAAAATGGTAGAGTTCAATCCAAGGAAAAAAGAGACAAGGAGGACAAGGGAGATAAATCCCCAGCCCCTAGTCCCTAATCTCTATTGCCTATTGCCCAGTCGATAGTCCCTAGTTCGACTCACGCGAAAGTAAAACTACCAGCCGGAAAAGCTGTCTGCGGCACACCCCGCACCACAGCCAAGAATTCACCAGTATCGGCAAGTCGCAATATCGTATCGTTGGGATTGCTACCCGCAGAAAATGCAATTTGATCGATTCTTAAACCCAGCGCTAAACCAATTCGATCCACACCAGGGGTGAAATCGGTAATAATATCGGCGTCAGCGATCGCTCTACCGCCGTCCCCCTCAGCAATCACAAACACATCTCTGCCAAGGTTACCTGTTAAAATATCTGCACCCCGTGCCCCAGCAATCTGGTCATCCCCACTACCACCGGAAATGTTATTCGCCAAATTGTTACCCAAGATTTCATCATTTCCTGGAGATCCAGTCAGGTTTTCAATTTCAGCACCAAAAGCGATTGTGGTGCCGTATGTATTGGTGGTGCCAAACCTTCGTTCTGGATTACCATCAGTACCACCACCAGTACCAACGGTATATGAATAAGGCGATCGGTTGAGGGCATTTTGTGCTGTGAGTTGGCCCCCCTCATTCATATCAAAGTAATAGCCGCTTCCAGGGAGAGGCGCTGTTTGAGCCAGAGGTGAAACATCCGGTGGTTGTTCTGGCAAGCGAGAAAAGTCTAGGGTATCGATGCCGCCAGCATCCCAAATCGTCTGTTTAATATTAATAAAATTGCCAGCTTCATACCTATAGGTTGTATCAGTGGCATTGTAATAGCTAGAACCGTAAAGGAATTGCAAAGCCCTAATATCATACGACATTGGCGATCGCGCAAATGCTCCGTTGTAATCATTAGGAAAGTCCTGAATCATTACAGTGCTTGTATTGTTTTTAGTTGCTATAGGCAGTACTTCATTTACTGGTCGAGCGTTTTGTTGTCCCAGACCCGGTAGTCCTACTTGTTCATTTAACCCCAAAGCACCACCAACCCCAAACAGCAAGCTTTCGTATTCAAAACTGCCTGGACCTGCACCAAAATCGACGTTAGGAGCTAAATGAATATCGCCCTGACGATCGTCCCCAGGGGAGTCTGTTGGGCCAAAAGTAAACACAATGCCTTGACGATCCGTTGGCACATCAGATATCAAAATCCGCATACGTCCCACATTCGGCGGTCGGTCTGGCACTTCTACCAAGTTAATGCCCATGACCTCGCTATACTGCCGCATAATATTGCGAACGTTAATTTTCACTGCCTCAGACACTTCTCTGACGTTTCTCACGTCAACGCCCGGTATCCGGTATAAAAAAGCGCTGGAAGTTGTCACAAAGCTATAGCTTAGAGTTCCCCCAACCGGAATATCGTCCCATTTAGTTGGATTTTGAAGCCGTTCGGCTGTTGTACCCGACCCAGCTTGAATTAGGGGAGCGATCGTCTGAGGATCGAATGCCACCGACGCCGGACGTGCCAGTTGGAAACCGCTTGCAGGTTGTGTTGGTGGTTCACCGACTTGGAATTCCCGATAAGCATCTCGGAAAGAAACTTGCCTAGCTAACAAATCTGGATTATTAGCTATGTAGTAACGTGGGTCAAATAACAGCGAAGGGCGACGACCTTCATTTAAACCATTTTGGATAAAATGAGCAAACGCTTGCTGACGATTAAACCCAGCCGCTCGCAAATCTGAATTGTTAGCCAAGTAGTAATTAACATCAAAAAACTGCGAAAACCGGCGTCCTTCATTCAAACCAAACCGTTGAAAATGATCCAGTGCTTCTTGGTTCGTATCAATTCCTGCCAAACGCAAATCAGGGTTATTATCTATATAATACCTAGCATCAAAGAATGGAGAAAACTTCCTCAATTCGTTTCTGCCAAAATTGAGAAAATGTTGGGTTAATTCGCGATCGCTTGCTCGTATATTGGCTGGCAAATCTTGATTGCTGGCTCGGTAGAATTCAGCATCAAACAATAATAAATTTTGTCCAATTGTCGGCACAGCTACCCGTCCTTCCTGCCGACCAAAATTATTAAAGTGCTGCAATAATTCAATATTGCTTAATCGGGCTAGATCTGGGTAAGTAGATCGATAAAAGTTTAAATCTATTTCTGGCGAAACTTTGCGTCCTTCGTTGACACCTAACTCAATTAAATGATTCAGTAATTGGCTGCGATCGAAATTTGCCAAATCCGGGTTATTAGCGCGGTAAAACTCCAAATCTATTGGTAAAGGAGTAAACCGCCGTCCTTCATAAACCCCGTTGTTAAGAAAATGGTCTACAACTAATCTTAAATTAGCGCCTTGTAAAGCCACGCCTTTATCAATTGCCAACAACTCCCTGGAAAAAAGTGGAGCAAATACATTTCTGACATCTCCGTTATTTTCCAGATAAAATCCTATATCGAAAAAAGGTGAAAATGTTCTTAATTCTTGGATGCCATAGTTCTCTAAGTGTTCAAAAGCTCTGCGGTCATCAAACCTAGCTATATCAGGATTGTTGGCTCGATAATAATCCGCATCGAATAAATCTCTCAGAGTTAAACGGGGAAAATTTGATGTCATAATTAACTGTTCCCAAAGACAATAGTTAACTTATTGTGCTTACTCAGATCTTGCACCTGGGCTAAAAACCGGGTTTCTTCCAAATAGCTAAACTTGAAAGCCTAGATTTTTCGTTAAGAAACCCGGTTTTTCAAGGCTTGTTGAGAATGGTGCCAGATCTGAGCTTATCAACTTTATCCTTTTTTCCATTTAGGTATCATATCCTGGTTAGTAAATTACCCCTAATATTACAAATACGTATTAAGGATTTTTCTTCTCAGGCAAGTAAGGTAAAGAAGGTTAAAGTTTTCACCACAAGCACATGATATTATATCGTGTCCGCTAGCTGCGGTTGTGTATAGTTTTTAATGCTGTAGGGGCGGGTTTTACCAACCATTGTGTCGAACAATGAGATACAGCGAGAATCGCTGTATTATACGCGGTTTTTGTTGCTCGTGAATTTCCTAAAAAACCCGGTTTTTCCGATCAAACCGGGTTTTTTAGATAAGTAATTTAACGGGTATATCGATAGGCCATAGCCTGTGGGATTAATACCTTACCTGGGATATTAAGGGCTGGTTTCAAGAGATTACCGAAAATTTATCCCACCCATAACCTATGCCCGACTATTACTGGTTTAGAGAACCAGGTACACCACCCCGCTGCTGCAACATTTGCTGCACTTCGGGACTGGGGCGATAGCGGTAGCCAAACTGGGCACCCGACGAATCATCCAGAATTTGCGGCGTCACCAGCACTAGCACCTCATTGCGTTGATTAGTTCGGACTGTCCTCCTAAACAAAGCACCCAGGATGGGAATATCGCCCAAAATGGGCACTTTGTTGACTTGAGCGCGATCTTGATCCTGGATAATGCCAGACAGAACCAACGTTTGACCATCTCGCAAACGAATCAGTCCCGATCTCAAATCTCTTCTTGCCAGTAAGGTAACTTCAACACCAGCTACACCTGTACCGCCTTCTACTTCTACTATCTGCCCTGAAGGTGCTGTAACGCTGGGATTGATATTCATCGTCACAAACCCGTTATCATCAATGCGATTCAGTTGTATCTGGAGCGTTAAGCCCGCATTATCTTTTTCAATTTGTACCGTCCTATTGGTAACACCAGAAGTGATTTGTTCTTGGACGTTGATGTTTGTGACCACTTCAGCACCCAAGTTGATCCTAGCCGTTTCACCTTCTTGAATCACCAAGGTCGGATCGGTCAAAATTTTGGCATTGCCGCTGATAATTTCAGCCCGCAATCTCGATAAAAATCTAGTGGGAAATTGGAACAGCGTTGGTAGCCCGACTTGCAAGCTGCCAGCCTGAGGAAATTGCGTCACACCCCCTTGGAGTGGATTTTCATTAGTACCAAAGGCAGGACGGACAAATATTCCCCTTGGTGGGAACTGAATGTTACCGTCATTGAGAGGTGGTTCACCGAATGTTTGAGGGCTGCCAGTACCGAAGGGAGCATCAGGCTGAGCATCGACAAACAGTCCTGTATTGGGTAGAACACTAGGGGTAGAATTAATAATTGGTGGAGTCAGTGTGCTACCTGTTACCTGATCTGCTGTTGGTGGGTTAACACCTCCGAAATTAAAGACTGCGGCCCCATTGTCAAAGGTAAAGAAGCTGCGACCAATCCCGAAGGAGAAGCTGGCATTCGCCGTATCGACGTTTGACAAGTTGACATCGATAATTTTCACATTCACTGCTGCCTGACGACGGCGGGCATCGAGCTGAGCCAAGAAGCTGGAAGCGATTTCCACCTTACGCGGGTCGCCCACCAGAGTAATCGAGTTGAGTCGTTCGTTGGTTAGTACCGATAACCCGGAAAGGACTAACGGCCCTTCTCCGCGCTGCGCTCGCAAAACTTTAATATCCGGCTCTCTGATTTCAATCGTTCGCGCTGCCGCACCTTCCCCAATAGTCTGGATTTGCACCCGCTCAATTGGTAATTGAGTTTCTGCGCCTTGGGCGGTTAAAAAGTTGGCTGCCGTTGTCACCGGCACTTGGTTCATTCGCAGCGTCCGCACGATGACGTTGCGCGCTACATCGGGTAATCTGGTGCCGACGAATATGGTGCGCCCGTTGCGGTTCGCTTCCAATCCGGTAATCCGCAGCACGTAGTTAAAAACGTCTTGCAGCGGTTCGTTTTCAATATCCAGGGAAATGGTGGCATCTAGTGAAGTGGCTCCAGGTTGTCCGGGTTGCCCTTGTTGTCCGGGTTGCCCTTGTTGTCCGGGTTGTCCCCCAGGAGCTTGCGGCCCGACAAATACAATATTGAGGCCAGCGGCACGAGAAAGCAAAGATAGCACTTCCCGCACGGGAGCTTCCCGCAACAACAGGCGGGGTATGCGTTCCCCCGTTCCCAGGTCGATGCTGCTAGCTGTAGAGTCTACTTCCGAAACGGCAATATCCCCTACTGGAGGGGCGACGGCTCTGGGCAAGAAGGGCGGAGTGGGGCTAGTGGGTTGAATTGTTCCGGCTGCGGGTGCTGGTTGCCCGTTAATCGTAATTTGTGGGTTGGGAACCAGTGGGGTTTGTCCGCCGTTACCTATGCCTGGTGACGTTGGCGGTGGTGCTACTGGGGCTGGTGCTGCTGGTACTTGGGCTGTCGGGGTGTTCCTTTGAGGCAGCGTTGTGGGTGCGGGTGCTGCTGCTGCTGCGCCACTGCCGGGGTTGATGCTTAAGGCAATGCCGCCGCCGCCCGGTCTATCTACAATCTGTCCCTTGGGCGGGGCGTTCGTACCGCTGACAGTGACTCTAATGCTGTTGGCATTCATCTGCGTTATCGTCACCGCAGCAATACCGGGGGCTGGATTGTCTTGACGAAAGTTGTTGCCTTGTGGTAAGCGCAACTGGGTATTGGTGATATCGGCAACCAAATCGTTGCTGCGATTGATCATAAAGATTTGGGGGCGATCGCCGTCTCGCGTCTCCAGAACCACCTGCACCCCGTTGCCACTCGGATTGAGGCGCACTCCGGTTACTTGAGTTGCCGCTGCCCATACTGGCTGTGTCGTCAGGAGGACTCCTCCCCCGATCAATAATGCTCCCAGTCCTTGATGCTGTTTCACCTTTTCCTCCTCACTCCAACAGGTTGGCATCTTCTGGAAACTTGAGGGCGATGTTGCCCTGCAAGATACGTTTATGTATTTTTTATTTTTACGGTCGCCTCTTCATGGGATTATTTATACCATTTCTAATTTTTCTTGGACATATGGGAATTAGGAAAGCGATCGCTCGCCTGCTCTCTTCTTCCAGTTGCTGTGAATAATTTCCCCTTTTGCTCTCCTACCTACCTGCTCCCCTGCAACCGGGGTAGCAGGCAGGGTCTGGTTACTATTTAGCGGGGGTTTGACCAGATTGAGTGCCATCAGCCGCTGCGGGCGGGGGTGCCAGCTTGGCTTTTTCCTCTGCGGTGAGGGGTCTGAGTGCCTGCAACTGAAATGAGGTTCTCAGCTTTCTGACCGGGTTGACGACGGGTCTGCCTTGGTTAAATTGGGCGATCGCTTGCCCGGTTCCAGTTTCGTTCACCTTCACTGGCACGAGTTTCCCTTGTTGTGGGTAAACGTAAAATCTATCGGTTGAATCCACTTCGGATTTCAAATTTTTCACCACTAGCAGGGGTTTGAGGCGCTCGAGATCGAGCATAAACAGCATCGTTTGAGCAAAGGTGCCTTCTAGCTGCACGTTATAGACTTCTCGGTACAATTTGTTGTTGACCGCTGCGCCTAAAGAAGAATCGTTGACTGGCCCAGAACTCTTGGGATCGGGCTGAAACAGTCTCAGCCTAGCTTTGACGTCATCGGGTTTGAGGTTGGTATTTCTATTTTCAATTCGTTTGTTCAGGTCGAGCAGCAAAGTCCTTAAGCTGGGTTGATTGGCAAACAATGTATAGACCGAAGCTTGTTGCTGCTTAGCCTGTGCCAGGTCTACCTGAGCTTGTTGGAAATCTTGCTGAAGTTGTTCTTTGTTTTTGGCGTTGGCTTTCTCTGTTTCAATCTCCTGGATCAGGGTGTCATTCGCCTGCATCACTGGTTGCACAAAGGTCATAAACAGGTAAGCAGCGCCTGCCAACCCGACGACGCCAATTAAAATACCAGTGACCTTGGGGGTGAATTGAATGCCAAAAGCGCTGGGATATTGCGAACCACCGTTCTGGTCGGCGCCATCGATCATAGCGTCATCAGCGTAAGCCATTTTGAAGCACTCCTTTTTGCTGAAGGTTTTCGATTCTAGTTACCAATCCCAATGCACCCTTACGCTCTAATTCTCGCAATAACTTAGAAGCGGGAGTATCGCTTAAACTCGTTCTAATCGTGAATTCGACTACTTTTTTCAGTTTTGGCTGTTGATTGTTGGTGGCGGTGGCACTTGACTGACTCTGTTGCCACTGACCGGGGTAGTCTTTTAACTCGGAGATGACGATTCTGGTTTCTTCTGGTTTAAAGAAGGGGGATTGCTGAAGCGTCAGCAAGAAATCGTTGATGCTGCCGAAGTTATAGGTCATGCCGCTAATGACGATGGTATCGGTTGCTGGCGCGCCGGTGGTGGTGGTGGCAGTGCCGCTAGCCGTTGCGGGTTGGATTCCTTGGCAGTTAGCGATATCTGCTGAAGTTGGTACGGTTTGGGCGACGCAGGTTAGCTGGACTCCTGCCGGTAAGCGATCGCGTACATCCTGCAACATCGCACTCCAAGGCTTGAGCTGGTCGAAAACCGTGGCTAAGCCTGTCGTTTCTTCTCTAATGTCTTTAACTTGTTTTTTGACACTATTGATTTGCTTTTGCTGCGCTAGCGTCGCTTCGTTTTCTTGCTTGAGCTTGTCTCGCTCTGCTGTCAGTCTCCCTGTCTCGGAATTCTGCCAAAACCACAAACCGCCCACCAATGCTAAGGGCAGCAACCCTGCTGCTACCCCCGCATACATCAGCATTCTTTCATTCAGGGGTGTTGATTTTCTCCTAACCCCAGGTTGGGTAACTACTGGCGCTCGGTCTCTGAGAAAATTAATTTCCAGGCTATACATTGCATCAAACCTCTCTAAGTCCTAATCCCAGCACCACTCCCAATCCCGGTCGCTGCACTGAGGTAATATCTTCTCCAACTTCCAAGCCTAAAGCCGCTACTGGATCGACCTGCATCGTCGGCAAACTCAACCTTTGGGTGAAAAATTCATCCAACTGTCCAATCCCGCCTCCAGGTCCCGCCAGCAGCAGCTGCGCCACTTCCAAATTGCTGCTTTGATTCAGATAAAAATCAATCGAGCGACGCAATTCGTCGGCTAGCTCTCCCAATACTCTCAGCATAGCTGCCATGCCGGGATTGATCCCAGTTGCACCGCTTCTGACCCCCGTATCTACTGGGGCAGTGGGAATGGTGATGCCTTTTAGCACTTCGGTATTGCGGTCGGTGGGCAAGTTCATTGCCCGTTTGAGGGCGCTTTGAATTTGGAACATGCCGATGGGGACGGTACGAGAAAACTGGGGCACGCCATCGACAATAATGGCAATTTCCGTACTCTCGAACTCGATATCCACCAGCACCGCCGCTTCTTGGGATGAAAATTGCCGCAGTTGCTCGCGAATCGTCCGAATCAGGGAAAAACTGTTAATTTCCAGCACGTCGATTGCCAATCCAGCTTGCTTAAATGTCTCGATGTAGGTATCGGTGACTTCTTTGCGGACGGCAGCTAGCAGCACTTGCACTTTTTCGATGCCATCTTCATCGGTGAAGAATCCCAGCTTTTGATAGTCCACATCGGCTTCATCGCGTGGAAATGGCAAGTACAGCCCTGCTTCGTGGTTTAGCACCATATCCCGCAGTTCGTTTTCATCTAGCTCTGCCGGTACGTGTATAATCCGCACGATCGCTCCCGCTGACCCAGGCACTGCTGTGGCGACGCGGGTCGCTTTAATCTTCCTTTCTGCCAGTGCTGCGGAAATTAGTTCTGCCATCTGCGGCGGGTCAACGATTTGACCTTCTTGGAAGACGCCTTCCGGTACTTCCACTGAGTGGAGTGTGACTAATTTATAACCCTGGCCTTGCTTGCGTAACTGGGCAATATTGATGCGTTCTGGAGCAAGTTCGATACCTACCCCAGGTTTCCGGTTGGAAAATAGATTCTTTAAGGCATTAACCACCGCTGTAGCCCGTTTTATTCAAGTAAAAGAATGATAAAAAATGTACTCTAGATTTGATGATCGCGGATCTGCTACCCAATTCTATCTACAACTCACAAACTTGTCTGTGGCAAGGATTGGGAGGACAGTACATAGGATACCCCTATTTATCGAAAAACCTATCAATGATTCACATACGTGTATTGAAAACTTGGCAACGATTGAAGAACAGCCTTTTGGCTTGTTTGTGTAGCGGCAGTATTAATGCTGCCGCTACACAAACAAGCCGCCTACGATCAACGGCTGCAATCCGCTATAAAACTTGGAAACGATTGAGTGTTTTTGCTTTGCTGGGATTAATTCTGAGCTGGATTTTAGCCGTCAGCGGCTGTACGCCTGCGTCTAATAGGGTGGCAACAAACAGCCAGGAGGTTGAATTCTGGACGATGCAGCTTCAGCCGCAATTTACCGAGTACTTCAATAGCCTGATTGCTAGTTTTGAAGCAAAAAATCCCGGTGTCAAGATTCGCTGGACTGATGTGCCTTGGTCGGCGATGGAGAGCAAGATTCTGACAGCGGTTTCGGCGAAAACTGCACCCGATGTGGTAAACTTAAACCCCGATTTTGCTTCTCAGTTGGCGTCGCGCAATGCCTGGTTAGATTTGGATGCTAAAGTGCCTACTGATGTGCGCGGTTCCTATTTACCGAATATTTGGCAAGCAACGACACTCAACGGTAAAAGTTTTGGCATTCCTTGGTATTTGGCTACGGGGATAACGATTTACAATAGCGCTTTGTTGCAGCAAGCTGGAATTGCTAAACCACCTGCGACTTACACTGAATTGGCGCAAGTGGCAAAACAAGTGAAAGAAAAAACGGGCAAGTATGCTTTTTTTGCCAGCTTTGTGCCGGAAGATTCGGCGCAGGTGTTGGAATCTTTCGTTCAGATGGGAGTTAAATTAATCGATGACCAAGGGAAGGCGGCGTTTAATACTCCCGAAGGTAAGGCAACGTTTCAATATTGGGTGGATTTGTATAAAAATGGGCTATTGCCCAAAGAAGCCTTGACACAAGGACATCAACGTGCAATCGAGCTATACCAAGCTGGAGAAATTGCCATATTGGATTCGGGGGTGCAGTTTTTGGATGCGATCGCTAAAAATGCTCCGGCAATAGCCAAAGTCTCTGCTACTTCTCCCCAAGTTACCGGCAAAACGGGTAAAAGAAATGTCGCGGTAATGAATCTTTTCGTCCCCCGCGATACCAATACCCCCGATGCGGCGGTTAAGTTTGCTTTATTTGTCACTAATGACGAAAATCAACTAACTTTTGCTAAGGCTGCTAAGGTTCTTCCTTCTACAGTGAAAGCGCTGCAAGATAGTTACTTTAAAACTCTCCCCGGCAATGCTACACCGATGGATAAAGCTCGCGTTGTCAGTGCGAATCAATTAAAGCAAGCTGCTGTTTTAATTCCGGCGATGGAAGACCGCAATTTGTTGCAAAAAGCGATTTATGAGAATTTGCAGGCGGCTATGTTGGGTGAAAAAACTGTCGATCAAGCTGTAACTGATGCGGCGACTGAGTGGGATGGGCGTTCTTAATAAGCATGATGGGAGGCGGGTTTAAATTATGCTAAATTCGCTTCTATTACTGCTTTTATGCCTAACGACTGAAGTCGCGGCTACACAAACAAAGACCGCCTGCGCGGTCTATAAGAATAGCTTTTGTGCGATCGCAGAAGAGTTGGGCGCGGCTACACAAACGAAGACCGCCTGCGCGGTTTATAAGAATAGCTATGACATGCCGGTACAAATTTTGTGTTTCCTGTTGATTTTATCGGTTTTTTGGGTTATTCTTATAATGGGAAAAGATGCGCTCATATAAGCTCTATTTAAATTGCAAGATTGTGGCTAATGAGGATATCTAAAGAGGAAGCGTTATGCAGCCAAGACTTACGGATCGATCCCCCCAACCCCCCTTGCCAAGGGGGGCTTTTGTATTCGTGAGTGCTGACAGGAAAAGTACCCCGACACCTCACTCATATCATGTCCGGTGGCATCGGTTGCGTAAAGTCAGGGCGAAGCATTCGGATATAAAACCTTGAGTTAATTGCAGAAGTTATCGCCCGAATGCTAATGCCTCCGGCACGCTGCGCGAACGCCCCTACAAAATCTAAAAAGATACACTACCGATGCTAACGGACACGATATCACCTACGAAGACCTTGCCAAGGGGGGGCTTTTGTATTCGTGAGTGGTGACTGCTTTAAGGTACCTTAGAAGCTAAAAAATGACCGATGAGATAGAGGGAACCGCATAAAACTGTTAAGGTTTCTTGGTTGGTGAAGGCGGCTTCTAAGGCTGTTTCTAAGTTGGGATAGGTATGACAAAAAGCTAAGTCGGGGCAGATATTTTGGGCTAGAGTTGCTAGGTGTTGCGGGTCGGCGGTACTATTGTCGGGAACGGGTACTAGGAATAAGCGATCGCCTGTTTTAAGCAATGCTTTAAAAATATCCGCATGGTCTTTAGTTGAAAGCATTCCCATTACCCAGGAGATCCCCCCCTGCCCCCCCTTGCCAAGGGGGGGAGAAATTTTTAGAGAATCGACATATTGGCGGAGGACTTGTGCGGCGGCGGGGTTGTGGGCGCCATCGATTAATAATTGATGGTTTTTCCAGGTTGTCCATTGGATGCGCCCAGGCCATTTTGTGTTTGCCATACCCGATGCGATCGCATTTTCCGAAATCTTCCAGCCCTGTTGTTGTAGGATTTGGAGGGATGCGATCGCTAACGCCGAATTCATCAGTTGAAATTCCCCCCACAAAGGCAAGGGATATCTAATTCCTTCATATTCTACCCACCTCTGCGTTCTCTGCGTCTCTGCGGTTTTTATTTCTATCGCTGGAGATGGGAAAATCGCCGGACAACCTAACTCTTGAATCCGCTTTTCTACCGCAGCTAAAGCTTCCGGCGGTAACAATCCAATAACAGCAGGACATCCAGGTTTAAGGATACCTGCTTTTTCGTTAGCGATATCGGCTAAAGTTGGCCCTAGAACTTGCCAATGTTCCCGACTAATAGAAGTAATTACCGTAATTAAAGGATGCGGGCATACATTTGTCGCATCCAATCGTCCCCCCAAACCTACTTCTATGACGGCAATATCAACTTGTTGTTGAGCAAAATACAACCAAGCGGCGGCGGTGATAACTTCAAACTGAGTTGGCGATTCTTCATCGGGATTAATTGCAGCTTGTACTTGCAGCAATATTTGTTCTAATTGGGTTAAGGAAATTGGTTGTTCGTTGATGCAGATGCGTTCGTTCCAATCGATTAAATGGGGGGAAGTGTAGCGCCCGACGCGATAACCTGCGGCTGTTAATACAGCAGAAAGATAAGCGCAAACAGAACCTTTGCCATTTGTTCCAGCGACGTGGATAACGGGTACTTGCTGATGGGGGTTTCCTAAGTTGGCTAATAACTTGTGAATGCGTTCGAGTCCGAGGTGGACGCCGAAGTGTTGGAAGGGTTGGAGAATAGAATCTATGGTCACTTTGGGGATGCGATCGCTCTGAAATAAAATTATCCAATAAACTGATACGAATGCCCAAACGAGTGTGGAATATTAGAGTTATCTTGGAAAAAAAGCAGGAGAAATTCACATGGTAAGTTCAATCGTAGAATTAACAGAGTATCAAGCCAGCGAATCTCGCCAATTTACCCTAGAAGACTGGATGCAAAACCCACCAGACGATAAGGAGTGGGTAAACGGACAATTAGTGGAGAAAAACGGTATAACACTGAAGCATGGTAATATTCAAGCACAACTCGCTACCTGCTGGCGTAATTATATAAATTCAAGCGGGCAGGGAGGAGAAGTTTATACAAATGCACCTTGTCGCACTAACGAACGGGGACGCAAGCCGGATGTTTCTTATCTTACTCCAGAATTGGTAGCACAATTTGGCGAAGCTGCCGTATTACCTCAGAGTTTTCCCTTGAGTGCCGAAATTGTTTCGCCTACCGATTTAGCTGAAGATGTAATTGCCAGATCTCAAGAGTATTTACAATCAGGCGGCGAGGAAGTTTGGTTAGTATTATCTGAAAATAAATGGATTATTGTTATCACTCAAGATCGGCAACTTGTGTTTACTTCTGGTAAAACTGTTACCACTCAAATTGTTTTACCAGGTTTTAGCGTTGCTGTAGATGAGCTATTAGGATAAAAATAGCTAAGTTTGTCAAGCGCGCAGCATTAATGCTGCCGCTGCACTGTAATCTCCTGGATTTTTTCTAGGTTTAACATTGCTATGGATAATTTACTGATTTCAGACGTGACATAATTATCTTATCCACACAAGCCACGCAAACCGCTATGGTTAAAACAATTCAAGCGAAAGATATCACCCTACACGAATTAAAAAGAGTTTTCAATCTTCAATTTGTTGAAGATGACCAATTTTTCCGAGAATGGCAGGATGAATTACCTGAAGTAAGTGAATCTGAAAAGCAATTTCTCGATCGGGTAAAAGCCAGCTATTTCAACTTACTTGAATACCCGCCCATGCTGGAAACTACCGTTAAAATGGTTGTGCTGTCTCCTTTGTTGCATTTAGCGGGATTTTATCTACCTCCTTTTTATATCAAAGCTGAACAAGAAGTTGAAATATCTTTTGAAGATGAAGAGGATGAAACAATTATTACCGGCAGAATTGATGTTTTGGTTTTACAACAACAATTTTGGGTAATGGTTATTGAGTCTAAACGCGCTCAAATTTCTATAGAAGCCGGATTGGCGCAGATACTAGCTTATATGCTAGCAAATCCTAATCGGGACAGACCTTCGTTTGGTTTGTTATCGAATGGCAGAAATTTCCAGTTTTATAAACTAACGCAAAGAGAAACGCCTAGTTACACATTTTCTCGGTCATTTGATATCCGCAATCCAGGTAATGAATTGTATAACGTCCTTAGTATTATAAAGCGAATTGGTCAAGTGATAACGGCGTAAATACTCTGGAAATAAAATCCATAAAAAATAGGCCAGCTTTCGCCAGCCTAATTTAACCTAACTCCCGCCGAAACTTTTAACCAAATAAATCAAAACCGGCAACGGCTATTGCCCCAGCTAAAGCAGATATGGCAACTGAAGTAATCGCCGTACCAAACAACCACCAAGCAGCAGTTGCAGCAGTTTTCCTGGCTTCTTCGCCTTGTTCTTTAGCTTTTCGCTTCAAATCTTTGATGCGTTTTTTAGCTTCTTCTTGCAGGCGTTCTGCGCGCATTAAAACGCTATCCCGTGCGCCTTCAATTTGGTCGATAATCCGGTTAGCATCTGCTTCGGAAATATCCTCGCGCGAACTCAGAACTGCGACTAAAGTATCGCGGTCAAATTGACCCAAACGTTCCTTCAATGCATCAACTCCCGCTTGCGGATCGTCAAATAATTTGCGGAAGTCGCGTTTGATGCCTTCGTAATTGAGTTCGGGACGTTCTAAGGAGTTGAGGTAATCCCGAATTTGGGCAAAAATTGAATCAACTGCGGATTGAAGTCTTGTTTGAACAAGCTGAATTTGTTGTACAGTTTGATCGCGCACCGAGATGATTTGATCGGCAATGCGATTCGCTTCTTCTTCCGAAATATCTTCCCGTTGGGAAAGAAGAGAAACTAAGGTGGAACGATCGAAATGTTTGATGCGATCGCCTAAACTTTCCACCCCAGCTTTCGGATCGCTAAACAACAACTGCAAGTCGCGTTTAATCGCATCGGGATTGAGTTCTTCTTTGTTCGTATTCCGCAGGTAAGTTTCCAAATTTGCTTGGAAATCTTGTACCCTTTCTTTAGCGCGAGATGCTAAGCGACGGGGTGCTTTAATAATGCTGCGAATTTGCTCTTGCACTTGGTCGATGATGCGATTAACTTGCTCTTCTGTCAAGTCTTCCCGCTGACTCAGCAATTTAACCAAGGTTTCCCGATCGACTTGAGAAAGTCTTTCGCGCAATGCTAAAGCACCCGATCTGGGATGTTCAAACAGCTTGACAAAATCGCGCTGGATACCTTCTGGATTGAGTTCTTCCAGGTTAGTATTTCGCAGGTAATCGGCAATTTTGGCGCTTACTTCGTCGAACTGTTCTTTGATTTCTTGGGGTGCGTGTAAAATGCTATCCCGAATTGACAATATTTGGTCGATAGTTTGGTTGATTTGTTCTTCGCTGAGATCTCCCCTCGCGGTGAGTAATTGCACCAGAGTATCGCGATCGAATTGGGATAGACGCATCCTCAACGCGGTAATTCCTGCTTGCGGATCTTCTAACAGCGTTTGGAAATCGCGCTTAATTGCTTCGGGGTTTAATTCTTCCTTGTTAGTATCGCGCAGGTAAGCTTCCACTCGTTGGCGAAGTTCGTCAGCTTGGGATTTGATTTGTGCTTGAATTTCTTGCGCTTGGGAGATGACGCGATCGCGCGTACTTTCCAATTGCCCAATCAATCGATCTGCTTCTTCTGGGCTAAAATCTTCCCGCTGTCCGAGTAATTGGACTAGGGTATCGCGATCGAATTGGGATAAGCGATCGCGCAGTTGTTCAAATCCGACATTCGGATCTTCCAACAGTGCTTGGAAATCCCGTTCAATTCCTTCTGGATTTAATTCCTCTTTCCCCGTTGAACGCAGATAATTTTCAATCCGACTGCGTAAATCTTGCGCTTGTTCTTCAGCTTCCCCAGTTTGGACGGTATTCAAAACTTCCATCCGAATTTCTTCCAACTGGTCGGCAATTTCTGCTACTTTAGCTTCATCAAAATCGCCGCGCTGATTCAACAATTGCACCAAAAAATCGCGATTCAGTTGCTCTAATTGCCGTCTAATTGCTCCCGGTGCTGCTTCTGGATCGTAGATAACTTGTTGAAATTCCTGCTTGATCGTTTCCCGATTCAAGTGCCAAGGTTTGGAATTAAGAATGTAGTTTTCTACATCAGCGCGAATCGGATTAAATTGCAACTTCGGCAGATTTTCCGCAACTTTACTGCCAACTTTTTTGGCTTGTTCTGTTGTTTCGCCTGCCAGCTTTTGCAACTGATTGGAAATCCTTTCAACATCTAAATCCGAAAGGTCTACTCGTTCCAATACTGCACCCATCACCGCACTCACGCCCTTTTGCAACAAGCTCTTTTGCTGCCCGTTGCTATACTGTTTCTGTCCGCTGCCGCCTCCATTTACTTGAGCCAGCTTAGCGACGATGTCGGTAGATTTCAAATCTTCTGGACTGGCAGATTTGAGAAATTTTACTAATTCCTCTTGCGGATCGGTTTGCTTACCTCCTACTACTTGTTTCCAAACTTCTTGCAATTGATCGGCAATTGCCTCTACATCTTTTTTAGATAAATCGGTGCGACTGCTAACCAAGTCGATAAAAGTCTGGCGATTGATGTTTTTCAAAACATCGCTATCGACCAAAGATTTTAAATCCGAGTCGTTGAGCAACTTTGTAAAGTTACTGCGAATGTCTTTTAAGTCAAATTTGGGTAATTTCAGGTCGCCCAAATATTCTTCTAAGGTTTCCCTAACGCTGCTGGGATCTACCCCTGAAGTTAATTCTTTTCTCACCGCAGCAACTGATGCCTCTACCGTATTCACAATTTGCGAGTTTACGGCATTGGCACCTAATGCGGCGGCGGCTGTTCCCATCACGCCTTGCATTGAAGAAGTGGCGGTTTTTACTGCCGTACCAAGCAAAGAACCAATTGCATTAGAACCTAGCCAAGCTAGCAATAAAAAGTAAGCCGACCAAATGACAACACCAATTATTGCCCCTAAAATTACGCTATTGGTTAAGCTGAGTTTTACCGCCAGAAAACAAGCGATAAACAAAGCAATATTGACCGTTACTACACTCCAAATTCCTATTTTTGATTCAATACTGCGAACTTGCTTGCCCCAGCTTTCATCGTCATCGCCATCGAGTTCTATAACATCGGCGCTATCAGAAATTTTAGCGGCTACGGACAAGTTAGTTAATACTAATTGAAAAGCGAAGGCCATTAAAACCCCCGCAATTAATGCCACAAAAAACTGAGGGCTGGAAAAAATTAGTGATAAATCTCCTGGGTGTTCTGTTACTGAATAACTTGGTATCTGAGAAATCCAAAATTTTCCCCTGAACAATTCCAGGGGAATGCTTATAGCTTGAAACATGATATTTTCCTCAGCTAAACTCAGAAAAACGCAAAAATTTTGCGTTGGAAAAACTCTGTATAGGTTCCAGATTTAATTTTGTAAAATTATCAGTAGCTCAGCTTCCATCTGAGGTAGGATCTCGCCTTGCTCCTTTAGTAGGAGGTGGTTATCGTCAGATCTTGCGCTTTGAGGCGGAGCCTCAGTATTTTCGTTCCCAGGTTCAACCTGGGAAGGAGAGCCGGGAGGTAGAACCTCGCGTGAGTTTAAAATATTTTTATAAAAAAATACTGCCCCCAGGGTAGGGGGCAGTTGGGGTGATGGCTGCAAAGTGCCTAAACTAGGCTTGCTTGTTCAAGAAGGCTTGAGCTTGTGCGATCGCTATCTTGCCAACTTGGAAGAAAGCCCAACCACCAGCAGCGATCAACGGCAGCAACACAACTAACAAACGCCAATCCATATTAGTGACCTCTCTTAAAGATTTATGAATGGATTCTCATCTTGCTTATATTCTGCAACTAACTGCGCTAAATTTCCAGACCCCCAGGGAGAATTGAGCTGAGGGAGCTGAGGGAGCTGAGGGAGCTGAGGGAGCTGAGGGAGCTGGGGGAGCTGGGGGAGAAAGAGGAGCTGGGGGAGAAAGAGGAGCTGAGGGAGAAAGAGGAGCTGAGGGAGCTGAGGGAGCGGGGGGAAAAATTAGTTTTACTTCAAAATTCTTCCTTGTCTTCCTTGTCTTCCTTGTCTTCCTTGTCTTCCTTGTCTTCCTT
>ERZ1066128.11-NODE-11-length-83184-cov-37.211238_pt1 | contig 83184 bp, 65 predicted proteins | sample MGYA00382775_ERZ1066128 | MGnify/ENA primary metagenome ERZ1066128 (study PRJEB33369, sample SAMEA5778358) | biofilm metagenome | biome: Industrial cooling water; feature: Water cooling tower basin; material: Biofilm | place: United Arab Emirates | collected...
TTCCCCCCTTTTGAAGGGGGGTTAGGGGGGATCAAACCAACCATATTTGTCACTAGCAACTTGCGTTATTACCCATTACCAATTACCCATCACCAAATTAGCCACGCTAAAAATCCCTGCGGCTAAAGCGGCAGTAACCGGAATCGTAGTCAACCACGCACTACCAATAGATCGCAAAGTGCTAAAGCGTATCGAACGGAAATTTTGTACCAATCCTATCCCGACAACGCCACCAACCAGGGCGTGAGAAGTAGAAACGGGCAAACCTAAGCGAGAGGCGAGTAAAACCGTCGTGGCGGTGGCTAATTCGGCACAGAAACCGCCGCTAGGTTTGAGGGGAATAATATTTTCTCCTACCGTGCTAATAACGTTTTTGCCCCAAATCGCTAAACCAGTGACGATACCTAAACCACCCAAGACTAAAATCCATAAAGGAACGCTAAAGTCGGCAAGGGGGACGTTACCCGTGCGAAGTATATAAACGATCGCCGCCAAAGGTGCGATCGCATTCCCCACATCGTTAGATCCGTGGGCAAACGCGACACAACAAGCACTCAGTACTTGAAACTTACCTAGTTGTTGTTCGATCAAATTGGTAATTGGTAATTGGTAATTGGTAATTGGTCGTTGCTTTGCCTGCCTGGTTTCTAATTGTCGCCAACTAACTAAACTCAGCGTTACAGAAGCGATCGCTCCCAATCCCAAGGGAATATCGTGGGCGGGTAGGGCGATGTGCCAATGATTCAATAGAAATACTTGTATCGGGTTACTCACTGTTGGTAAGACAATTACGCCCACAACCCCCAGCAGTGAGGCTGACAGCCAAGGAATCCACTCGCGCAGGCGCAACAGGGGATCGGGTTTATCGAGAATGTAGTGCTTGATTATACTGTAGAACAAAGAAGCGATCGCGCCGCTGATGATGGGCGTAGCGATCCAGCCGAGGGTGATAACGCCGATAGAAGACCAATCGACGGCGTTAATACCGGCGGCTACCCAACTGAAACCAGCGATCGCGCCCACAACCGCATGAGAAGATGATACTGGCAACCCAAAACTGGTAGCAATTTGCATCCACAAACCGCAAGCAATCAATACCGATACCATACCCAGAAGCAAAACTTTCGGTGTAGCGGCGAATAAAACAGGGTTGACGATATCGGTGGCGAGGGTTTCAGACACCGCACTGCCAAACAGTACAGCACCCGTAAATTCTAAAACACCGGCAATTATCAGTGCTTGCCGTAAGGTAACCGCCTTCGAGCCTACAGAAGTTCCCATCGAGTTGGCAACATCGTTGGCTCCCAGGTTAAATGCGAGGTAGAACGCCAGCAGGGCAACCAGAACTATCATGTCATCGGTAAAGAAGGAGACATCGATAGTTTAGCGAGTTCGGGATGACGGCGTGTTCTAGCCGAGGAAGGAGTTGCAGTAGCGGGCTACCAAAGGGGAAAGAGGGGAAAAAAGGGGAAAGGGGGAAAGAGGGAAAAGGGGAAAGGGGGGAAAGGACAAAGGGGGAAAGCTCTAGCAATAGATCTGTTTTCAGAGTTGATTCCCACATAGGCGCTTTAAGCACATATCTATTCCTAGCCACCAGTTTTTCCCAAATTCCTCCTTTCCCCTTTTCCCCCTTTCCCCTTTTCCCCCTTTTCCCCCCTCTTTCCCCTTCCAGAGAAGCCCAGCATGTCAAGATGCAGTTACGATTCTGAAGCCAACTGCCAAATCTTGATCGTATTATCATCGCTGCCGCTGGCTAAAGTAGTTCCATCTGGGCTAAAAGCAACGCAACGAACCCGATCTGAATGTCCCCGCAGGGTGGTTATAACATTTCCCGTTGCTAAATGCCAAAGTTTGATCGTATTGTCCTCGCTGGCGCTGGCTAAAGTATTGCCATCTGGGCTAAAGGCGAGAAAGCGAATGCCATCCCCATGCCCGGTAAAGCCGTCGAGTAGCCTGCCCGTACCGATGTGCCACACTTTGATTGTCCCGTCAGCACAACCAGCTGTAAGGTTTTGACCATCTGGACTAATGGCGATGTATCGAACATCGCGAGCAAAAATAGTATGAAGTTCTTCGCCACTGTCGAGATCCCACAGCTTAATCGTATTGTCCCAACTACCGCTGACCAGGGTTTGTCCATCTGGGCTAATGGCAACGGAAAAAACTTCGCCTTCATGCCCCGTTAGGGTGCGAAGTTCTTCACCCGTGTCTGGATGCCATAACTTGATCGTGTTATCTAAACTGCCGCTAGCCAAAATCCCCCGGTGGTAAGGGAGGCTAGAAGGAATGGGGCTAAACGCAACGCAAGTAACATCCATGAAATGCCCCGCCAGGATGCCAAGTGAGTTGCCCGTATACAACCGCCACAATTTAATCGCCCCGCTATCGCAGCCAGTAGCTATCGTCCGCCAGTCCGGGCTGATGGCGATGGAAAAGAACCAACCACAACGATCCTCTACTGTACAAATTGGCTGGTAATTATCAAGATTCCAAAGTTTGATTGAATAGTCGTAGCTGCCGCTGGCTAAAGTTTTGCCATCTGGGTTGAAGGCGACGTAATAAACACCATAGGAATGCCCTACGAGGGTGCTGACGCATTTCCAGGTTTGAGTTGAAGGCTGGCTATAAGTCTGTTGCTTGTAACCTTTTAGCTCTATATCAGACTTGAGTTCTCTGGCTAAATCTAATCCTCTGTGAATCACCGCTGAGCCAGAATTTGTTAAATCTCGCTCTTCTGTTGGCACCAAAGAATTGTTTTTTGACAATTTATTAGTATTCATGCACAAACACCCACGTTAACTCTTAATTTTTCCAGCCATCCTTTTGCTCTGGCAATTTTCTGATTAAGTTGATATGCCATTTCTGCTAATAAGTCGCGTCCTTCAGTACCTGCATCGATTGCTTTGTCTCTTAACAGGTAAAGTGGCGATTGTTTTAAGGTATTAATTTCTGTTTCAATCGCATTCAATTGCTCTCTGACTTGGGCAATTTTGCGAATCGCGCGTATTAGTTCGGCTGCGATGTCTTCGCCTTTGACCAACTCAGGGCTGTGTTCCCATTGATGAAGAATGGCTTTGAGTTTCTGTTTATCGCCGTTCTCATAGGCTTGATTGGCAAGTGCCATCAGTTTCTGCCGACGCTGGCGTTCTACTTCATCGGTTGCTAAATCTGGGTGTATGCGTTTGGCAACTTCGCGATAAAGTTTCTTCAGACTTTCCCCAGGGTGAGAATTAGATGGTGAAGATGTGTAAGCGCCGATCGCACGCTGGGATATCTGGGCTTTTTCCGATGCGATCGCGGCTTGCTGGCGAGCGATCGCATCCATTGGGTTCAAAAATGCCACATGTTTCGCAATTTCAGCTTCTATTTCATCGAGTTTTGCATATCGCACCCCAACGACTCGCAGGTATTCCCTTTCAAACGCGCGTAACCTTGCCTCCAGCGTTGTCAGCTCTAACTCGCGTTGAGCCAGTTTGGCTTCCAGTGCCGCCAGCTGTGCTTGCTTCTGTCCTAATTCTATTTCTTCCGGTGCTAATTTATACATATTTTTGCTCCCCATACTGACAGCTTAATCAATTCGATCGAGGCTCAACCAGCGTAGATTTTCTGAAATATCTTGTTTACAACTAATGTGCTGCATAAGGAATTTTCAGTATTTCAATCGCTAGGTTTTTTCTCACTTCCAGCAATGGCATATCCGTAAGCAAGGATTTGTAAAGTTACTGTGAAGGATTAGTTGGGAAGTCACACCGAGTTTTTTGCCAAAAAGCTGAATTTTCTAGCCATTAATTTCGTAGCACAATAATACTTGCTTTGGATTAACTTCACGGATTCTTTATAAATACGAATTGCACTCGCGATGCTGCATATACCAGAAAGGGAGAGGAGAGCTTTTTTTTCACAGCATTTTTTTCACAGCATTTTTGCAAATCAAGTCAGGAAGGTGGGGCAAATTTGGCAGATTTGCCAGGTGAGAAAGAAAGCAAAGAAACAACTTCTAGTTCAAAAATCTTTCTCTTCTCGCTTGTCTCCCTTGTCCCCCTTGTCTCCCTTGTCTTCAAAAGTCTTTACCGATGCCGGTGTCACCGCTACAATTTGGTTGGTTTGGTCGATCTCAATCTCGGCTAACCCGAATTGCTGAATTACCCAAGCATTGGTGGTTAGATGGGTGCTGATTTGGGCGACGCGGTACTGACTAGATGAGGATGCTAAAGCTGCTGGTAACATTATCTGATCTGCGAGGTGAACATCGATGGGCGCTACTTTTTCATGGAAATCGAGTAATTCCTTGCAAGCGATTTCAGCAACTTTTTCCGCTGGCAGCCCGACGCGCCCCAAGGCGCTGAACCCAGCCAGACTATTTTTATACTCAGCAAGCAGAAAAATACCCGCTCCCGGTGCCACGCCGCGTTCCCGCAGCGGCTTGATATTGGCTCGGAGTTGGTTTTCCCGTAGGATATTATCGGCTCGCAGCGCCATGCGGTTGGGAATGTGGGCAGGAAGTTCGGTGACGACTGCCAATCCCTGCACCAGGCGCAAGCAACCGCGCTCTAATAAAGTGATGCCGTTGAGGGTACTATCGCCTTTGACGCGCAGCTGCGCTTGTCCTCCGCCTTGGGGATACCAACCCCAAGCCATTAGTTTGACGCTAGCGGCGATTCCCATCAGCGCGATCGCAGGCAGATAAACTTGTTCTATATAGCTCAGGGTAGGACTGTGAGCCACGTGGGTTCCCCCGCGCAATGTGACTTCTGAGTCACCTTTTGCTAGCGCCAAAGGTAACAAAATCGTTTGCAAAACCAGCGTTATCGTACCTGCCGATCCGCCTTCCCTGGCTTCGGACACATCAAAGCAATACTGTCCCGCCAAAGTAGGGCTACTGGGAATAAATTCCAACATGGTCGAGCCGAGTTTATCGCCCCGCACTTGTGCCTGACAAATAGCGGCAGCTGCCCGCACCGATGTCAGGTGTTGCGCCGCCAGTCCGGGTTTGGGACGTCCCGCCCTGATGTTCTCGATCCGAATTGCTTCGCCAGTGATTGCCGCTAAGCTGAGGGAAGTTCGGAGTACTTGTCCCCCGCCTTCGCCGTAGGAACCGTCAATTATTATCATTGGTAATTGGTAATTGGTAATTGGTAATTGGTAATTGGGAATGGCATTTTTAGCGAGATTTTTGTGGGGGCGGGTTTTAGCTGTAAGCTAGATCGACTCGCCCTTTAATTGCCAGTGAGGCAGGGCGAGTTGATCTAAAAATTCGGTTTTAACTTGCCATTTGAAATTGACAATTTTTTGGTTGAGGACTTACGCGCGCCGAGGCCAGAAACCGGGTTTCTGAGCAGATCTCTTTTGTGACTCAATAATTTATCACAGAAACCCGGTTTCTTTGCGTCAGTGCTATGGTGATTGATTTGTCCAAGCTCTCAGTTTACCAGGATTTAGCAACCCGTAGGGATCGACCATTTGCTTGAATTTTAGCTGCTGGGGATCGATCTGCTTTCTGCCTCCATCTTCAATGATGTAGGTGTGGGGGTTGGCGATAAAGACACCTTGTTCTTCGTGATAGCGAATAATTTGGTTGAGGCGTTCTTCTGTGGTGTAGCGCACCAGTTGCAAACCGGCGGCGATCGCTTTGCCGTTGACGCGAATAAATTCTAAATGCATCATTACTTCATCGCCAAAATATTCGTACATCTGTTCGACTAAACCCAGGTTTTGATCGGCAGGAAATAAGCTTTGCAAGTAAGTAATCGTCTCATCTTCGCTGCGGGCGTGTAAGGTGGTGTGATTCCAGGTAAATTCAGCCAAATTTACGCTTTTGCCCGCTTCTTGTGCTGATTTCTGATAAGTTATCCTGCCGCCAAATCGTTCGACTAGCCCTGGCAAGGCTTCTAGGCTGGTTTCCGCTACCATCAGCAAGGCGGCGTGAGTGCCTTCTTCAATGTATTCTCTCAAGGCTGTAAAGTAATTGGGAATAGGCCAAGCATGGATGCTGACGAGTTTTTTCACGATGCCGTCGGCGTCGGATAAAGCTTGACCGAATTTGGCAGCTGCCATGAAATCGTCAAACGTAACGATGACATCTACCCAAGCATAGGCGGGTGCTAAAGGCATTTCTAATTCGGTCATGATGCCGTTAATGCCCCAAGCGTGATTGACTTTTTGCACGTCGTCGCCTCGCAGTTCGATGATGCGGGGCGTGTCTTCCATCGTCACGACGCGCAGGGCGAGGATATTGCCGCGATCGCGCAGCTGCCCGTAAGTTACAGATCCAATCCCGCCGCTACCCCCAGCAATAAAGCCCCCAATTGTCGCCGTCCGATAAGTTGAAGGCGCCATCCGCATTTCCCAGCCAATTTCCCGCGCTTTTTTGTCGATTGCTGCCAGCTTCGCTCCCGCTTGCACCCTCGCTACCCCTGGTTTCATCCAGCATATTTCCTGCATCCGCGTCATATCAAGAATTGCACCACCTGCCAACGGTACGCACTGCCCATAATTACCCGTCCCAGCTCCTCGCACTACAAGTGGTATTTTATACTTAACGCAGGCTTCAGCAGTTCGCACAACCTCGCTTTCATTGCCAGGACGAATTACCAAATCACCAGTTTTTCCAGCTAGCTGGGTTTGCAAGATCGGGCTAAAGCTGTGGTAATCGCCAGAAAGTTTTGCTACTTGATGAGGATCTGTAACAATTTCAATGCCTTGGAGGGAAGCAATCAGCCGATCTAAGTCTTTGGTTTTGGTTGGGGTTTTTGTCATAGCAACCTGGGTTTAAGTGTTTGGTAGAAAACTTGTACTGACTGCACAAGATTAATTCTTTAGTCGAGCCAAGGGGGAAGAGTCACCTATCAAAAGTTAGAAAAAGTCGCAAAACACAAATATATAAAATAGTATGTTAGCAAATAGCATATAAGATAGAGTTTTATTCTCAATTTTAATAATATATTTTAATTAAGTAAAATTTTTTTAATTAAAAAGCGAGCAAATGTAAAATAGAATACAATTAGCCTAAAATTAATTTTTTTTTAAATTAATTTTTCTTCAAATTGAGTTAACACTAATTGAAAAAACAGATTTGTTTCACTCCGGGGTGTTTAACTTAAGATTGGTAGGTTGAACCGCATGGTTAGTAAAAGAGTAGCAAAAAGGGCAAAGCTAGGAACGTTAAGAGAGGGATGGCTGAATCGGATTGTCAGCCGCATTCGCGGCTGTTTGGAGCTGCAAGAGATTGTGACGGTGACGGTGGAGGAAATACGGGGATTTTTAGGAAGCGATCGCGTAAATATATACTGCATTGATGCAGATGGTAACGGCGAAGCGATCGCCGAATCGATCCGGGGTAAGTGCTTGCCCTCGCTGCTGGGATGGCGTTTCCCAGCTAACGATATTCCTCCCGACTTGCAGGAGATGTTTATCAAAGGACGCCAGCGAACGATTGTAGATGTAGCTTCCCAAAGGAAAATGCTTCATCACTTAGATAGTTGTCAGACGGGAGAAAGTCTGGTATTAGAAGATATTCGCTATTTACCTATAGATCCGAGTCAGGTTGAGTATCTTCAGGCGATGGGAGTAAGCTGTGCCCTCACCGTGTCGATTTTATATCAAAATAACTTATGGGGTTTATTAAGTTGCCATGAAATTAAACCCCGACAATTTTCTGAAAGTGAGTTAAAGATTGTACAGTTATTGGTGGATCAAGTTTCGATTGCGATCGCGCAGTGCAATCTACTTTTGCAAGCGCAACAACAAGCAAGAGATGAAGTCATCATTAACCAAATCGATCGCATTCTTCATTCACCGCTACCAGTGGCGCACAAAAAGCAAACAGTTTTGCAACAAATAGGCAAAGCTTTGCAAGGTTCTGGTGCTAGATTGTACGTTACAGCCGAGCCAACGGGTAAACCTGCTCAACTTTATACTTGGGGCGAACAGCCACAACTAGCAGAGATTGAAGAAACAGCTTTTTGGCAACAAATTATCAGCTGTAACTGCGAAGGGAAAACGGTAACACATGAAGATTGTAAATGTGCGATTTTGCCGGTGTTTGCCAGTAAAAGTATTGTTTCTCACATTTATAGCATTAGCGATCTATACCAAGAATCTCAACTGCAATATTTACTACCTGCTTTTGCCTCAACTTCGATTCGCTCCCTACTGATCGTGCCATTACAGTATCACCAACAATGCATTGGGTGTATCACCATTTTTCGTAATGCAATTGACACCAAAACATTAGGGCCAGAAAAGAGCGATCGACACTCGCAGGAATTGCTGAATCTGACTCGATGCGAACCCAGGCGAGAAATTAAAGCTGGAATTGCTAAAGCGTGGAATGCAGATGAAATAAAACTCGCTCAAACCTTGGCAATTCACGTTTACATGTCGATTATACAAAGGCGCGTAGAAGACACGATCCGGCATCAAGCTTCTTACGACCTTTTAACGGGTTTACCTAATCGGTTGTTATTTAACGATCGGCTGGATTTAGCACTGGCAAATAGCCACCAAAAAGCAGAAATTTTGGCAGTGTTATTTTTAGACTTAGATGGGTTCAAAAAGATCAACGAAACCTTGGGTCATGGTGCAGGCGATCGCTTGCTACAAGATGTTGCCAAACGGCTGAAAAAATGCCTGCGGGAATCTGACACAATCGCTCGTTGGGGCGGCGATGAATTTACCCTATTGCTATCCCCAATTGTTTGTGCCGCAGATGCAGCTCAAATTGCCCAGGGAATTTTGTCTGTGTTTAATTTACCTTTTGAAATTCCAGGAAAGGGTGAATTTTATATCAAAGCTAGCATTGGCATTGCCTTAGCTCCCTACGATGGTGAAGATGGAGAAACCCTGCTCAAAAATGCCGATGCAGCTATGCATCGAGTCAAACGACAAGGGCGGAATAATTATCAGCTATACACTCCATCTATTGGCACTCAAGCTCTGGAGAAAATGGTTTTAGAAAACAATTTATACAAAGCCATAGAGCGAGAAGAATTCTTGTTACAATATCAACCCCAAATCGACTTAAAAACTGGTAAAATTGTCGGGATGGAAGCGCTGATTCGTTGGCAACACCCCGAACAAGGATTAATTCCTCCCGATCGGTTTATTCCACTCGCAGAAGAAACCGGATTGATCAACCCAATTGGCGAATGGGTGCTGCGAACAGCTTGCGCTCAAAATAAAGCTTGGCAGTTAGCTGGACTATCGCCGTTACGCATGGCAGTCAATCTTTCAGCACGTCAGTTTTTGCAACAAAATTTGATCGATAAAATAGCGCAAGTTTTAGCAGAAACCGAACTGGAAACCCGTTACTTAGAAATTGAAATTACTGAAACTACTGCGATCCAAGATATAGATTTTACAATTACGGCGTTGCAAACTTTAAAAAATATGGGCATCTACATCTCAATGGATGACTTTGGTACTGGCTATTCTTCGCTCAGTTCGCTGAAACGATTTCCATTAAGTACGCTGAAAATAGATCGCTCGTTTATTGACGACGCAGCTATCATTAAGGCAGTCATTGCCCTGGGTCATGGGTTAAACTTAAAAGTAATAGCTGAGGGAGTAGAAACACCCGGACAATTGAAATTTTTACGAGAGGTCAACTGCGATGACGTTCAAGGTTACTTTCTGAGCAAACCTCTTTCCGCTGAAGCCGCCGCCAATCTGTGTATGCAGCAAGCAGAGGGAGGAAAATTTGAGATTTAAGATTTAAGATTGCAGATTTAATTGAATTTTGAAATAGTTAAATTGACTTTAAAGAATAGTTGTATTAGAATCTGAAATCTGCCATCTAAAATCAGCAATAAAATGAGCGACCAAGAAGAGATTATAGAACAGGATTTTACGTTTGCTATCCCCGTTGCGCCGGAGGGATACAAGTCAGGGTTTATCGGTATAATTGGACGCCCCAACGTGGGGAAATCCACGCTGATGAATCAATTGGTGGGGCAGAAAATCGCGATTACTTCGCCAGTGGCTCAAACTACGCGAAATCGCTTGCGGGGAATTTTGACAACACCAGAAGCGCAGATGATTTTTGTCGATACACCGGGAATTCATAAGCCGCATCACCAGTTAGGAGAAGTGTTGGTGCAAAATGCCCAAATCGCGATCAAATCGGTAGATGTGGTGCTGTTTGTGGTGGATGGATCGGTGGAAATGGGGGGAGGCGATCGCTTCATCGCCGAACTGTTAGAAAATACCAAAACTCCGGTGATTTTAGGGCTGAACAAAATCGACCAACTAGCCCCAGATTCCCTAGAAATCCCTGGCAGTTATAACGAGTTATCCGAACCACAAAATTGGCCTGTTGTCAATTTTTCGGCAATAACTGGAGCAGGATTAGATAACCTGCAAAAATTATTAGTTGAAAACCTAGAACCAGGGCCTTATTATTATCCCCCAGATTTGGTTACAGACCAGCCAGAACGCTTTATTATGGGGGAGTTAATTCGCGAACAAATTCTGCTATTAACCAGGGAAGAAGTGCCCCATTCAGTAGCGGTAACAATTGAAAAGGTAGAAGAAGAACCTGCAATTACCCGCGTTTTTGCGGCAATTCACGTTGAGCGAGATTCCCAAAAAGGAATTTTAATTGGCAAAAAGGGCAGTATGTTGAAAACAATTGGTACTGCGGCGCGGGAGCAAATGCAAAAGCTAATTGCTGGGAAGATTTATTTGGAATTGTTTGTCAAAGTAGAACCGAAGTGGAGGCAATCTCGCAGTCGATTGGCTGAGTTGGGATATAAGGTGGAAAAGGAGTAAACCGCTCTAGGTGCAGAGGTAAGCAGATCTGAATTCGGCAATTAGAGATCTCCGCAGAAACCCGGTTTCTAGAATCGTCTCTAAACAAATCTGAAATCTGAAATCTTAAATCTTAAATCCTTTAACTCCAATTCCTGGTAAATCGTTTGGTATTAGACATCCATCTTGCATCGATGCACCCGTGAAGGGATCATCAATTAAATTGAGATGACTATCTAAATCTAAATAATCGGCTAGGGGCGAGAGGTGGGAAAGGGCAGTATTAGCCAGCGTACTATCGGAATAGCAACCAAACATGATTTGCAATCCAAAAGCACGCGCTGTATGAATCATCCGCATCGCTTCAGTTAAACCCCCCGATTTCATTAATTTGATATTAATGCCATCGACACAATTTGCCAGATGGGGGATATCTTTGCTCGTGAAGCAGCTTTCATCCACAAAGATGGGAAGCGGTGATGATTCTTTCAATTTGGGTAACTCTTTTTCTTGGCCTTTTGCTAGGGGCTGTTCTACATATTTAATACCTAAATTAGTTAACCATTTGCACATTTTTATGGCATTTTCAAGGCTCCATCCGCCATTGGCATCGATGCTGGTTTGAATGTTTGGGGCTGCTTCTAACACTGCCATTAGCATAGCTTTATCGGCTTCAATGCCATCGGGACTGCCTAATTTTACTTTCAAAGCTCGCATTTTTATGACTTCAAACCAATCTAGAGCGCGCTGTTTTGCTTTTTCTGGCGAGCTAATGCCAATTGTGACGGAAGTTGGCACAATTTGGTGGCGATTTAATCCCCAGAGTTGCCATAAAGGTAATCCGACTTTGTTCCCCATCCAATCGTGCAGGGCTACATCAATAGCAGCACGAGCAGCTGATGGTAATTGATTGTCGTTCAAAATCTGTTCTATTTGTTGCCTGTCGGTTGGGTGAAAGTTTTTTAATATAGGAGCAATTTTCTGTAAGTAAGCGACAATTGTTTCTGTAGTCTGTCGCCCTTCGCCGATAGAAAATGGGGAAGCTTCTCCCATTCCTGTAATTCCGTCTTGTTCTATAATTACCAATACGTTTGTAGATTGGGCAGTGGTGCCGCGACTGATAGTAAGAGCGAAACGTTTGTTTACTGTAAAGGTTTGAATATGAATTTGCATGAGATGGGATGATGAGGGGTGGTATGGAGGGAAGCGGCGCCAAAGCGCCTACTACAAACTGAGCTAACCCTTGGTACAATCAGCCAAGTAAACAAAACTCAGATCTTGCACCACTATCAACAAGCCTTCAAAAACCGGGTTTCTTGACGAAAAATCTAGGGTTCCAAGCTGAGCTATTTGCAAGAAACTAAGGTTTAGCCAAGGTGCAAGATGTGAGCAAAAACAACTTGAATTGAAGGATAACACTAATCATGGCGTATTTCTGGTTTAAGGCTTTCCACATCATTGGCGTAGTGGTTTGGTTTGCTGGGTTATTTTACCTAGTGCGTCTGTTTATCTATCACGTAGAGGCAAACGAGCAACCCGAACCCGCTCGCTCGATTCTTAAGAATCAATATCAAATAATGGAAAAACGCCTTTACAGCATTATCACAACTCCAGGGATGCTGGTAACGGTGGCAATGGCGATTGGTTTATTGACTGTGGAGCCTGATATGTTAAAAAGCGGTTGGCTTCATATCAAATTGGGCTTGGTAGTTGTCTTACTTGGCTATCATCATTATTGCGCTCGTTTGATGAAAAAGTTGGCAGCAGATGAATGTAATTGGACTAGCAAGCAATTGCGGGCATTAAATGAAGCACCGACTTTACTTTTGGTGGTTATTGTTATGCTTGCTGTGTTCAAAAATAACTTACCAACCGATTTGACTGCTTGGGTGGTTTTTGGCCTCATTGTATCGATGGCGGCAACGATTCAGCTTTATGCTAAGAAACGTCAGCGGGATAAAGAGAAACTCTTGACTGAAGCTGTTCAGGAATAGCTAGATACCCGACTTCTCTAAGAAGTCGGTTATCTGGGTGTTAATATCATCAATACAGTAGTAGCCCAAGTGCTTATGACTTTGACAATTGCAGCGGAACCTGCGCCATTACGAGTCAACGCCGATGGTGTTGTTCTTGTCGGTAAAACCCGCGTACCCCTAGATACTGTGGTTTATGTATTCCAACAAGGAGCAACAGCAGAGGAAATTGTCTATCGCTTTCCATCGCTAAAATTAGCTGATGTATATGCCACAATTGCTTTTTATCTCAATCATCAGCAGGAAGTTGAAACATATTTACAGCAAAGGCAACAACAAGCCCAAGAGATTCGTAAAATGAATGAGGCAAAATTTGACCCTCAAGGCTTGCGCGATCGCCTACTTGCTCGCAAGGCAATGCAGTAAGTATGTTGAAATTGCTGGCAGATGAAAACTTTGATAATACAATTGTTAGAGGCTTGATGCTATGAACATGAATACTCTACAAGAAATTGAGCGTGCGGTTAGTCAATTATCACCAGAGGATCTTGCTGCTTTCCGCGCCTGGTTTGCAGAATTCGATGCAGCTATCTGGGATCGACAGCTTGAAGCAGATGTGGCTGCGGGTAGATTGGATGCGTTGGCTGAGAAAGCGTTGCAAGATTTAAAAGCAGGGCGTTGTACCGATCTGTGAAACATCGCGCAACTCCAGATTTTTGGTACTACTATCGACAGTTGCCGAGTGATGTTCAAGAACTCGCAGATCGATGCTACGAGTTGCTTAAGCAAGATCCCCGGCATCCATCGCTGCATTTCAAGAAAGTGGGTAGATTTTGGTCAGTGCGAGTCGGTTTGCACTATAGAGCGCTGGCTGTAGCACAGGATACAGATATAGCTTGGTTTTGGATTGGTTCACATGCAGAATATGACAAACTTTTGGGGTAATGAGAACCTCTAATTATTAATGACTCCCAAACGGAATTTGCAACCAATTTTCTAAATAAGATCGCAATTGTTTTGAAAATTCCATCCGCGCTTCAAATTTCTCGCTTTTGACTGGCTTTCTTTCTTCGTCCAGCATCCAGCCATAGTCGCTTCCCAAACGCAATTTTCCCTGCCAATCTGCAATCGAAATAACTAATTGAGAGGCGGGACTATTATCTACATCTTTAACTCGAAATACGTAATTGAAATTATTTTGCTTGCCAGATGCAACGGTGGAAGCTTGTCCAAATTTCTCTTTTAAGCATTGTCCCACTTTTTCCGCTAAGCCGGGTTTGTCCAAATCTTCTAAGGTTTTGACGGCTAACGTCAGGGCAAAATAGAATTCTTCGACAGGTACAAATTCGAGTTGCATGGGTAACAGTTGAGAGTGGACAGTGGACAGTTGACAGTTGACAGTTGACAGTGGACAGTTGACAGTTGACAGTGGGCAGTTAGTCAATCATGGTGGAAGTAATTTGGCTGTAAATCCAGTTTTTTGTTGATAATTGTTCGCTGTCCACCATTTAAAGGTAATTGGTAATTGCAGATTTAAATGTAATCTAAAATCTGCAATCTGCAATCTAAAATTTGAAATTCCAGGACTGTAAGGTTTTGATTCCACCAGCACAACTTAGGTCAAATTGCAAGGGGGTGACGGTAATAAAATTATTGCGGATTGCTTGCACGTCGGTTTCAATGTCGGGGGGGATAAAAGGATGAGGTGCGGGTTCTAATTCTTCTTGTAATTCCCCGGTTAACCAATAATAGGTTTTACCGCGGGGATCGGTGCGTTTTTCAAATACATCGAAGTAGCGACGCACTCCTTGGCGGGTGATGGCTACGCCTGCGATCGCTTCCCACGGTACGGGCGGCACGTTAACATTAAGCAGCATCAACTGTGGTAAAGGATTTTCGGCTAATTGTTCCATCAATTGTTGGGCAAACTTCGCCGCCGGAGCAAATTCTCGACAAGCAAAACTGGTTAAACTAAACGCAATTCCAGGAATTCCTTCGATTACTCCTTCCATCGCTGCCGAAACCGTACCAGAGTATAAAACATCCGTGCCTAAATTGGAACCTTGGTTAATTCCAGACAGAACATAATCGGGTTTACTATCCAATAATGCCCACAATCCCAGCTTGACGCAGTCAGAAGGCGTGCCAGAACATGCCCAAGCTTTCACCGCCGGATGGAAACCTGATTCTACCACCTCGGCGCGGATTGGGTCGTGTAGGGTTAAGCCGTGTCCGGTTGCAGAACGCTCTCGATCCGGGCATACTACCGATATGTCGTGACCTGCTTCGGCTAAGGTATTGGCTAGGGCGCGAATCCCAGGAGCAAATATACCGTCATCGTTACTAATTAGTAGTTTCATGCACTTCGATACAGTTTAAAATAGGCATCTTCTTGTTGCCTTCTTAAAATACCGCAGTCTCGTTGCGTTGCGATCGCGCTCCTCTAGTCTAAACTGGTAAATTGGGACAAGACTGTTAAAATAACGCCCCCGATTTTTCCTTGTATGACTAATCAGCCTACAGATTTAGAGGCACAACTAGAAGAACTCAAGCAACAAGGGCAACAAGCGATCGCTTCTGCTGCCACTTTAGATCAAATCGAACAGTTGCGCGTCGCCTATTTGGGTAAAAAAGGTCAACTGTCCCAGATTTTAGGGGGTTTGGGTAAATTATCCCCCGATCAACGCCCGCGCATTGGGGCTGTCGCAAATGTTGTCAAAGAAGCTTTGCAAACAGCTTTAGAACAAAAGCGGGAAGCTTTACAAGTTGCCCAAATTCAAGCTCAACTTGAAGCTGAAACTCTCGATGTCACCATGCCGGGAGTGTTCTTTCCCCAAGGTCGGTTGCATCCCCTCAATAGTACCATCGACCGCGCTTTAGATATTTTCGTCGGTCTGGGCTACACTGTCGCCACCGGCCCGGAAATGGAGACGGATTACTATAATTTTGAGGCACTTAATACCCCCGCGGATCACCCTGCCCGCGATATGCAGGATACTTTTTACCTGCCAGATGGAAATTTGCTGCGGACTCATACTTCTTCTGTTCAAATTCGCTACATGGAAGAAAACGATCCGCCGATTAGAATTGTCGCCCCCGGTAGAGTATATCGCCGCGATACTGTCGATGCTACCCACTCGGCAGTTTTCCACCAAATTGAAATTTTAGCCATCGATGAAGGTCTAACTTTTACCGATCTCAAAGGCACAATTCGGGTATTTTTGCAACAAATGTTTGGCGATGAATTGCCCGTCCGCTTCCGCGCCAGTTATTTTCCCTTCACCGAACCTTCGGCAGAAGTTGACGTCCAATGGCGCGGGAAATGGCTCGAAGTCATGGGCTGCGGCATGGTCGATCCAAACGTGCTAAAAGCTGTAGGATACGATGCAGAAGTTTACACCGGATTCGCTGCCGGTTTTGGTGTAGAACGCTTTGCAATGGTGCTGCACCAAATTGATGATATCCGCCGTTTGTATAGCAGCGATTTGCGGTTTTTGCGGCAGTTTTAATTTGCTAATTGCTAATTGCTAATTGCTAATTGCTCATTGCTCATTGTTAATTGCTCATTGGTTTTAGGAATATTTTCCAACTCTTCCATTAGCGATTAACCATTAGCGATTAGCGATTAGCGATTAGCCATTAACCATTAGCAATTTACATCTGCCTTTAGATAGAGAAGCGATCGCTACCATATGTTTTGAGTTTTTATACTTTTGTTAAAGATCTGTGTAGATCGGTTTTTAAGCCTCTATTCTTAGCTGTAGTATCAAATCCACATAAAAGATTAATTTTTTCTATAGTTTGTGAGGTAACTTCTATGGCATCCTCAACAGTTAATCAACTCTTTGAATTCGGCTATAAAGACGCAACCAGAGGGCATCAGCCACAATCGAATGCCATCAAGTATTTGCAAGGATATGCCGCTGGTTCGGTAGCCGCTGATAAAGTACTGGTAGCGCGGTTGGATCGCATCAGACAAATTAAAGCCTCGCTGGTGTGGCATTAATCCGTAAGATGTTAAGAAATCAACCGAGTGGAGGATGGAGCATAGTTATACCTATTTCTAAAGTAAGAGCGAGATGCATCCGGCACGCTAAGCGCATCCGCGCCACTTCGCGATCGCGCAGCTTACCCTATGCGATCGCCACTCAAGAGAATTGTTATCAAAGCAAGCACTGCATTTGCCTTAGCACGGGGAAAGAATAAACCTTTCTCCCCATTACCAATTACCAATTACCCATTACCAATTACCAATTACCAATTACCCATTAATCAAACTCAACAGGCCACAAATCTGATATAACTAATTCCCAGCCAGGGAGTAATTCTGGCAGTGTCAGTATATCACCGCTTTGCAAAACGACAGGCTCTTGATTTAGTCGATAAACCGTTAGCGTCAATTGATCGGGATCGATCAGAATACCAACGGTGCTTCCAAGTTGCAAAAATAGCTGAATTTTTTCTTCAAGTGGCTTAATCCTGTCGGTTTTAGACTTCACCTCTACGATTAAATCTGGCACTAATTGTACAAAGTCGCGCTGGGTTTTCTTCAGTCTTTCTGCACGAACAAATGAAACATCAGGTGCGCGCAGGTTTCTCGGTTCGTTGCCATTGGCTGTTGTTTCAACAGTCGGCAAAATAAAGCCTGCACTCGAACCCGTTACTCTTCCTAGCCTACGTGGCTTTACCCAGTTGCGTAGTTGTGCGGCAAACTCAGTACCAATTTCGTCTGATTCGTAATCGCTTGGCCCCATAATTAAAATACTTCCTTCTACTAACTCCATCTGCCAATCGGGATGTTCGGCTTGCAGTTTTTCCAACTCTGAAATAGTGAGAGACATAAGGGCAACCTCAATGCTGACATCATTATAATTTCAAATAGCAAATCTGAAATCTGAAATCTCAAATCTGAAATTCGCCAAATCTGCAATCTGAAATCTCAAATCTGCAATTACTTACAGCGATCGCAACACCCACAGCGCATTTTTTCGGCTTCTAAACCAAACCCAAACGCGCGTAATAAATACTGCCAACGGCACTCGCGAGTATTGAGATAATCCACCATTTGTTGTGCCGCATTGAGTTGATGAGATGTCTGCATTTTGGCAGTATTATCGATAATGTAATGAAACGGATCTTGCCAGGTTAGCTGCCCGGTACTGTGGAGAAGAGATAATGCGATCGCACCGTCAGAAAATTGCCGCGCTACTGCATTGACTTCCCCGGTTTTGGGTAATTTTTTCGCCAGTTTTTGGGCTTTTTGTTGTTGCGATCGCATCGCGTTTTCAAAATACTGTCGTCGCTGTTTATCTTCTGGATCTAACCATCCAGTAGGTTCGCTGACTAAAGTACAAGCATCCGCGGCATTTCCATCTCTTCCTGCCCTACCAATTTCTTGAACGTATTCTGATAATAATAAAGGCGCGTGAAAGTGAATCACCCATCTCACATCGGGTTTATTTATCCCCATCCCAAACGCAGAAGTGCAAACCACAAACTGCATTTTTCCATTTAACCAAAAAGCTTCGATTTCCCGTCTTTCCTCTGGACTTAACCCCGCGTGATAAGCTGCGGTAGCATAGCCCAATTTACTCAACCATGCGGCTAAGCTTTCACTATCTTTGCGCGTGCGGACATAAATTAACCCAGATTTGTTCGGGCGATCTTGAATAAATTTTAGCAACTGTTGGCGGCGCGATCGCGGCGTGCAAACTCTTTGCACTTTTAGCCGCAAATTTGGACGATATGGATTGAGTTTGAACAAGTCTGGTTGTTGCAATTGCAACACATCCCGGATTGTTTTTTGCGCGACTGGATCGGCGGTGGCGGTGAAGGCTGCGATCGCGATTAAACTCCCCGCTGGTTTAAACTTTAATAAAGCAGATCTTACCGTCCCCAACCTTCTATAAGCAGGGCGAAACGTATCCCCCCACTGCACCAAACAATGGGCTTCATCTAAAATGATGCCGTTGATTTTGATCTGCGGTTGGGATATCATTTCCCACACGGGCGCACTCAGTAAGGTTTCGGGAGAAAGATATAACAACCTCAACTTTTGTTGTTCTATTTTATATAGCGTTTGCTTCCGTTCAAAGGATGGCAATTCGCTATGTAACAAAGCCGCCGGTAACCCGCGCTGGCGCAACTCTTGCACCTGATTTTCCATTAATGCCACCAGAGGAGAAACCACCAAGGTTAACCCATTTTGCAACAATGCCGGAAGTTGAAAGCAAATCGACTTTCCCCCACCAGTCGGCATCACCACCAATGCATCTTTCCCCGATAACAAACTGCGAACTATTTCCCCTTGGGGCGGGCGAAATTCTTCATAACCCCAAATCTGTTTAAAGGCTGCGCGCACTTCGTCCCAGCTTTTTTCCGATCGGTGCATGAGAGTTTAAAGTAATATGTTGTTATATCAATTGTTCCCAAATTTTTGGTAGAATTATATCATAATAGAAATCTGTACTAAATTTTGATAACACTTAATTCTTCCATTATAATATTAGCTTACCAAAAATCGCGAACAAGTCCAACCCCATGTCTTTAGAAATTATCGCTCATCGGGGGTATAGTGCGATCGCACCCGAAAACACAATAGCCGCCTTCGCTGCTGCCATAGAAAACGGTGCAAACTCGATTGAATTCGATGTTCAGCTATCCTCTGACGGCGAGTTTGTCATCATCCACGACGGCACCTTAGAAAGAACGACTAATGGCAGTGGTAAAGTCGCAGAGAAAACCTTAGAAGAGTTAAAAGAACTAGATGCAGGTAGCTGGTTTAACCCCAAATTTGCTTGGGAAAAAATACCGACATTGAGAGAAGGGTTAGATGCGATTAAAAATTTAGATAAATTTGCCTATCCAGAAGTGAAAGGATCGGAGAATTGGACAGATAGAGATGTAGACAAATTTGTGCAAATTTTAATTGAAACGGGATGGGAAGAAAGATGTATAGTCCTGTGTTTTAAAGATAAATTGCTAGAGCAAGTTAGAGCCAGGTCAAGCAAAATTATTTTAGGATATCTGGTTGCTGATGCAGCAGTGTATGCCGAAAAGTTACCCAAAGCTGCTGCGGATGGAAAAGCAGTGATGATGAGTCAATATCATACATTGCTAAAAAATCCTTTTCTAATAAAAGCTAGCAGAAATCAAGGGACTGACGTAGGCGTTTGGACAGTCGATAGTCAGCCAGATTTGCAGAAATTAGTTAATCTAGGCGTAGTGCGGATTGCGACTAATTCCCTGGTAGAAAAACAGGAATTTTTTCAGTTCTAATATGATTTCCGCTAACTTCGGTTGTCTATTTTCAACTTTTGGAGTGGGAAACCTGGGAGCAAGCGATCGCTAACCCAATCGCTGCTAAACTGATAATGCTCGCAGGTTCGGGTACAGATGCAGTCGTACTAAATGCGGACTGATTAATATATCTGGTTTAAAAGTTGATTTGCCATCTAGTATTTAATTGTAACCTGGAGGCTCCGCCTCTGATTCCACTACAGAAAATTCAGCGGGTCAACATCAATCGTCAAGTTAACCGCATCTGGACACAAGTTTCGCAACTCGGTCAAATCTGGTAATTCCACCGGAATATTCGGAGGAAACTTGATCAAAATTTGCCAGCGATAGCGATTGGCAACGCGCATAATACTAGCAGGTGCTGGCCCTAAAATTTCGTAACTTGCTGCCTTTTCATCTAAAGGACGCAAGTGAGCGGCTAGCATTAAGGCAGTATTTTCAACTTCAACTTCATCTAGACTGCTCAAGCGCAATAAAATTAATCGCCCATAAGGGGGATAATTTAATGCGGCTCGCTGCTGCAATTCTGAGCGGGTAAAATATTCATAGGCGTGATGCTGTGCTGCTTGAATAACTGGATGATCTGGTGTATAAGTTTGCAGAATTGCTCGCCCAGGATCGTCGCCCCGTCCCGCTCGACCTGCGACTTGAGTTAAAGTTTGAAATGCTCGCTCTGAGGCGCGGTAATCTGATAAATGCAACAGTCCATCAGCAGCTACAACGCCTACTAAAGTAACTTGAGGTAAATCTAACCCTTTAGTTAGCATTTGAGTGCCTAATAAAATATCTGCTTCTCCGTTAGCAAACTGGGTTAGCAAAGTGCGGTGAGATCCTTTATTGCGGGTGGTGTCGCTATCAAATCGAATGCAGCGCAAGTGAGGAAATTGTTTTTGCAATTCTTGTTCGACGCGCTGAGTACCGCTGCCGAAGAATTTAAAATAAGGCGAACTACATTCGGGACAAGTTTTTGGATGAGCTGTGACAAAGTTACAGTAATGACAGCGTAAAATTTGGGGCGCGCCTTCGTAGGTGTAGTGATAAGAAAGGGAAACATCACAGTTAGGACATTCCATTACATATCCACAACTGCGACAAGAGACAAAGCTGCTGTGCCCGCGACGATGGATAAATAAAATTCCTTGCTTTTGTTCTTCTTGCAATTGTTGCAGCGCAGCTTGCAGCGAGCGGCTGAAAATTGAACGGTTACCCTCGCGCAATTCTTGCCGCATATCGACTATTTCTACAGGCGGTAATGGGCGAGATTGAATTCTTTCTGGTAGGGATAGGTAATGGGTAATGGGTAATTGGTAATTGGTAATTGGTAATTGCTCCTCAGCTCCCCCAGCTCCCCCAGCTCCCCCAGCTCCCTCAGCTCCCCCAGCTCCTCTGCTCCCCTGCTCTCTCACTTCTACCCAAGTTTCTAAAGAAGGGGTGGCGGAACCTAATATTAAAGGGCAATTTTCTAACTCGGCGCGCCATTGGGCGACGGTGCGGGCGTGGTAGGTGGGGGTGGGTTGGTCTTGTTTAAAGCTCGAGTCGTGTTCTTCGTCGAGGATAATTAAACCCAGGTGGGGTAGGGGGGCAAATACAGCTGAACGTGTGCCGATGACTACCTGGGGTTCCCCTGTCAGCATTTGACGCCAGGTGTCGTACCGTTCCCCTTTAGAAAGATTGCTGTGATATATACAAACTTTACTGCCGAAGCGGGCGCGGAAGCGATCGCTTAACTGCGGTGTCAGTCCAATTTCCGGTACCAATACTAACGCCGATTTCCCAGCTGCGAGGATAGGCGCGATCGCTTGTAAATATACCTCCGTTTTCCCCGATCCCGTCACCCCGTGCAACAGTACTTGGGCATATCGTGCTAAATTATTCACAACCTCTAATGCATAAGCTTGTTGATTTGTCAATACTTTGTCTACATTAGTGGCTACTTCTGGTTCGGCTAATTTCCGCAGGATTTCTTGTTCCTGAATCACAACGCAGCCGTTTTCGGCTAGTTTCTCCAGGGTGGACAAGGTTGTATTGTAAGTTTTGATAAAATCATCGAGCCACATTTCGCCGCCAGTTTGGGCGCTGAGAAATTTTAAAATCTCTCTTTGGCGGGATGTGAGGGTGACGTTGGTAGAGTATGCATTAGCGGAGAGAGCGATCGCTTTTCTTAATTTTGGCTTTGTTGCTGGGGCGATTTCTAGATAGCTTTTCACCCAACCGCGTTTGAGCAATTCTTTTAATCCTCGACTGGCGGCAATGCGATTGATGCGGTGTTGTTTCTCTATTTGTTGCTGAACGTATTTCCAAGCGCAATCGCGGGTTTTAGCAGCTTGTAGCACCTCTAGAATCCCTCGCGCCGATAAACTGAGAAAGGCAGCCGCGCCGCTGGGGATAGCCTCCTGATTGAGGCGCAGGCGACGCTGAGGTTTATCTAGTAAACCAGGTGGTAATGTGGCTTTAATTACCGTCATCAACGGCGCGTGATAGTAAGAAGCTACCCGCAACAGTAGGGTGGAATAGGTAGGGCGTAAAAATCCGGGGCTAACGACCTCATCTATAGATCGGATTTTGTCGGGGGTGAGATTGGTAGGAGCTTGGTTAGTGATGCGAAATGCGATCGCTCTCAACACCTGGTTTCCAAACGGCACGGTTAAAATATCACCAGGCTGCACTTCCATCTCTGGCGGCAAGCTGTAAGTATATAACTGCATACTGCGGGCATCTTCCCCATTTTGAGCGTCTTCACCCATCCCTGGACAATAAACCAGCGCTTCCACCCATCTGCTAGCAGTGGCAGCAATCTCATAAAACGATCCGGGTTCGGCGACTAAAGGCAAATTGCCGCTCAAATGGCTAGTGTACATACAGTTGAGTTAACCAGATTTATCTTGTATAGCTACGAGCTAGGGAAAGAAGAGGCTAGGGTTTCGCCAATCAATCGCGTCCTAATTGCCTTGGCGGTTGCTATATTTTAGCCGTTTTGCAACTACTGAGTTAGTTCGAGCCGTTAATCTCGCTGGAGGCGGAATTTTAAGCCAATTTCTAATTGTAGCGCTCGCTGACACTTCCCTCCCTAGCATAGTGCTGGTTTTACCCCCGACGATAGAGAAGAAAATTTTCTAGTATATGAGATGCTTTGATTACAGCCTAAAAGCTTACTAAAACTTTAAGGCTGACTCGTTTATATGCTATGTCATAGAACATTAACCTTATTAGTTAAATTTTCCTTTTAATGCCATAAATAATACAGCAGGCAAAACAGTAATAGGTTCTCTATAAAAGAATCTAGTTAAGCATCAAGCAAAATCCTTAACAGGTGGAGCGGACTTAGTTACATATGTATAAACAAAAACCCCTTTTGCACAACCAGCCGTTACCGGAAACCGAAACAGACCAGAGTATGAATATAGCTGAGTTGGATTACCAGAATACAGATCCAGTATTGGTAGATATGAATTTGACCGCCTCGGGCAATTCAGAACCATCCGAACCAGATCTAGCTGATGTAGAAGCAGAAGCAGAAGCGATCGAGTTAGAGGATGAAAGTGAATTGGTAGAAGTTCGCACCTCCGGCTATCAAAAAACGATTACTGATGATGCTGTAGGTGCATTTTTCAAGGAAATGGCGCGCTATCCACTGCTAAAACCCAGCGAGGAGATAGAATTAGCCCGCCGCATCCAAGTTTTGGTTAAATTAGACGAACACCAAAAACGGTTGCAGGCTGCCTTGAGAAGAAAGCCGACTGCTGTAGAATTAGCCGCAGCGTGTGGATTAACCGAACGTCAATTAGAAAATCGGCTGTATCAAGGGCGAGTGGCGAAACGGCGGATGATTCGCTCTAACTTGAGGTTGGTAGTTTCAATTGCTAAGCGGTATTTAAACCGGGGCGTGCAGTTTTTGGATTTAATTCAGGAAGGGGCGATGGGATTGAATCGCGCCACGGAGAAGTTCGATCCGGACAAAGGATACAAGTTTTCTACCTATGCTTACTGGTGGATTCGGCAAGCAATTACGCGAGCGATCGCTAACGATGCCCGCACGGTACGCCTACCGATCCACATCGTCGAAAAGCTGAACAAACTGAAAAAAGTGCAGCGCGAACTCAAACAAAAACTGGGGCGCAATCCCAACGAAGTCGAGATCGCACAAGGTTTAGATATTTCCCCCGAACACCTGCGCCAATTGTTACAGCTGCGAAGGCGATCGCTCTCCCTCAACCATCGCGTCGGTAAAGAAGAAGATACCGAACTCGTGGATCTCCTGGAAGATACGGATACGCAATCTCCCGAAAAGCAAATGAGCGATGCCATGATGCGTCAGGAGATTTGGGAAGTATTGGGAGATGTACTGACGCCGAGAGAGAAAGATGTGATTTCCCTTCGCTATGGTTTGACCACCAACGAACCCTGCACTTTAGAAGAGGTGGGCAGCTTGTATAATCTTTCCCGAGAACGAGTGCGTCAAATCCAAAGCAAAGCCATGCGGAAATTGAGACGCCCCCAAATCGCCCAGCGCTTGAAAAACTGGCTGAGTTAATTGCAGATTGTAGATTTAAGATTGCAGATTGAGTTAATCTACAATCAATTGCAGATTTAAGATTTAAGATTGCAGATTGCGTTAATCTTACATCTTAAATCTGCCATCTAAAATCTGCAATCCTAAATTACTCTATGGGTTTTCACGCAATTATACGACCGGCTATACCTTCTGATGTGCCGGTGTTATTTGAATTAATTTTGGCGCTGGCGGAGTATGAAAAACTCTCCCATGCCGTCACTGGTAATCCCGCTTCTTTAAAGGAACACCTGTTTGGGAATCGGGCTTATGCAGAGGCTATTCTGGCTCAAGTTGACGGGCAAGCTGTTGGGTTTGCCTTATTTTTGCATAATTATTCCACTTTCTTGACTAAACCAGGAGTTTATTTAGAAGATATATTTGTGCTGCCACAATACCGAGGTCAAGGGATTGGGAAAGCACTTCTTAGTTATATTGCCAAGTTAGCAGTTGAGCGTGAATGCGGACGGCTGGAATGGAGCGTTTTAGATTGGAACTCTCCGGCGATCGCTTTTTACCAGCGCATGGGAGCTTCTATCTTAGAAGACTGGCGCATTTGTCGCGTTACTGGCGATTCTCTCACTCAGTTGGCACAAAAAGCCGACCTTATATTGTAAGCGACCCTAGCACCTTTTTAGCTACTCTTCGTATGCCCTACCTATCCTAAGACTGATTTTCAGTTCTCCCATCTCTATGTCCAAGACCTATCCCAAGACTGATTTTCAGTCATTCTATCTCTATGTGGAAGAGCCAAAACATGCGCCATGTCTTGCTCCCATAACCCCTTGTGATTGCCATCACAAAAAATCCTAGCGCTGTCTCACAGCTAACACTTGAATTTTGTATTTTCTTTATGGTTAGATGGCTGCGTATTTAGGAATCGAGAAACTGCTTTATTGCTTAAAATCGTTTGTGTTAAGAATTCTTGACTATTGGTAAGAATTGGATGTCCCTAGCTGAAGTAAATATCCTGGAAGTATTTAGGAAGGCAACTGTGATCGCAAGTCCCCATTTTGGTACGGGTGTTGATTCGTTAGGCGCTGTAACCTCCTTGAGTAGCTGGTCCGATGCTGACAAAGGTGGGTTATCAGAACAGCCCTTAATCTTAGTGGTTGACGATCATCCTACCAGCCGCATGACGGCTGCGACGCTACTAGCAGTAGAAGGCTATCAAGTGCTGGAAGCAGAAAGTGGGCCTCATGCGCTGTCGATGGTAGCCGAAACTAAGCCGGATTTGCTGCTGCTAGATGTGATGATGCCGGGAATGGATGGGTTTGAAGTCTGTCGGCTGCTGAAGCAGGACGAACAGACGCGCCTGATCCCAATTGTTTTCGTTACTGCACTCAACGATAGGCGATCGCGCATTCGCGGCATAGAAGCTGGAGGAGATGATTTCCTCACCAAACCGTTTGACCGTTTAGAACTGACAGCGCGCGTCAAGTCATTAGTCCGCCAGAAGCGCCTCAACGAAGACTTAGATCACGCCGAACAAGTACTATTTTCCATCGCCCGTTCCATCGAAAGCCGCGATCCCAACACTGGCGACCATTGCGAACGGCTGGTGGCGATGGGTAAAGCCTTTGGTGAATTTCTCAATCTGTCTCGGATAGAAATTAGAGACTTAATGTGGGGCGGATATTTGCACGATATCGGCAAAGTGGGGATTCCCGACGGCATTTTGCTCAAAAAAGGCCAATTCACACCCGAAGAATTCGAGGTGATGAAGCAACACGTGCTAATCGGAGAAAAAATTTGTCAGCCTTTACGAACGATGCGGGGCGTGCTACCGATTATCCGCCACCATCACGAACGCTGGGATGGAACCGGATATCCAGATAGACTCACAGGCAATCAAATTCCCTTTTTAGCGCAGGTATTTCAAATCATCGATATCTACGACGCCCTGACCAGCGAACGGCCTTATAAACCAGCTTTCACCCCAGAAAAAGCCTTAGAAATTATTGCCGAGGAAACGGCTAAAGGTTGGCGCAATCCCGAACTGGTGGAGCAATTTACCAAGTTTATTCGCGCCGTCGTCCTGAAAGCAAAGGTTAAAAGCGATCGCACTACAACTAATAGTTTAGTGGAAAAGACCGCGACTTTGGCTTCTTAAGCTAAACAGATCGCCGAATCGTTTTGCTTTTTTGGAGCTACTGAGGAAATTTTTACTCGATCGCTCCTTCTCCTAGTAGAATCGCTTTTGAGTACTCCTCAATTTTCAATTCTCATACCTGTTTTTGTTTATGGTAGCGGTAGCAATTCTAGCGGCGGGACGCGGAACGCGGATGAAATCCACTTTACCCAAAGTGTTACATACTTTGGGCGGGCGAAGTCTCGTCGAACGAGTACTCGATAGCTGTCAATGTCTGGCGCCCCAGCGGCGGTTTGCCATCGTGGGCTATCAGGCGGAACAAGTAAAAGCAACGTTGCAGTCGCACCTGGATGTGGAATTTGTCGAACAGCAGCAGCAGTTGGGAACGGGACATGCAATTCAGCAGTTATTGCCCCACCTACAAGGCTTCGATGGCGATTTGCTGGTTTTAAACGGGGATGTTCCTCTCCTGCGCCCGGAAACTCTAGAGAAACTGATAGAAGTTCATCAATCGAATCATAACTCGGCAACAATTCTGACGGCGAATTTGCCCAATCCTGCCGGGTACGGGCGCGTATTTTGCCACGAAAATAATACCCTTAAACAAATTGTAGAAGACCGGGATTGCTCGGCAGCTCAAAAACAAAATCAGCGGGTCAATGCTGGGGTTTACTGTTTCCGGTGGGCAGATCTGGAAAAAGTTTTACCTCAACTTCAAGCTAATAACGACCAGAAAGAATATTACCTCACCGATGCAGTAAATTATCTCGCTCCAGTCATGGTGATGGATGTGGAGGACTACGAAGAAATCCTGGGGATCAACGATCGCAAGCAACTGGCAACGGCTTACAATATCTTGCAAGCGCGGATCAAAGATAAGTGGATGGCTGCGGGGGTTACCCTGATCGACCCAGACAGCATCACGATCGACGATACGGTACAAATCCAACCCGATACAATTATCGAGCCTCAAACGCATTTGCGCGGCAATACAGCGATCGCTTCTGGTTGTCGCATCGGCCCCGGTAGTTTAATTGAAAATAGCCAAATCGGCGAGAATACAACAGTGCTGTATTCGGTGGTAATGAATAGCGTAGTTGGGAGTGGCACTCGCGTCGGGCCATATACGCATTTACGCAGTCAAGTTCAGGTAGGCGAATCTTGTCGCATCGGGAATTTTGTCGAACTCAAAAATACTACCTTGGGCGATCGCACTAAAGTTTCCCACTTATCTTACTTAGGCGATACTACCACTGGGTCTAAGGTAAATATTGGTGCCGGAACCATTACCGCCAACTACGACGGCGTTAACAAGCATCCTACCTCGATTGGCGATCGCACTAAAACAGGTTCTAATAGCGTTTTGGTAGCCCCAGTCACCCTGGGAACCGATGTCACCGTTGCTGCTGGCTCCGTTGTCACCGAAAATGTACCCGATGACTGTCTAGTTATTGCCCGCGCACGTCAGGTGGTTAAACCAGGTTGGCAGTTGAACAGTTGATAGTTGATAGTTGATAGTTGATAGTTGATAGTTGATAGTTGATAGTTGACGGCGAACAACAATCAACGAAAAACTAGGTTTAGAGCAACTTGATGCGAGGACAATAAACTAACTATCAACTATCAACTATCAACTGTTACAAAGGTGATGCGAGGACAATAAACTAACTATCAACTATCAACTATCAACTATCCACTGTCCACTGTCCACTGTCTCCCTACTCGTCTGCTTCTTCCTGGGGAGGATCAAGCCAAGGTTTGGTAGTGTCGTCATCGTCTTGGGGCATACCAGACCAAGGTTCAGTAGTCACGTCATCTTCAGCTTGGCTATCGGGCCAAGGTTTGGTAAAGTCGTCAATGTTTTCCGGCTCGGAATTATCTATCGTATGCTCTGCCGCAGTTAAGCTTTCGTGGGCAAAATTAGTTAATTTTAATAGTGCTGCCCTGGCTTCTGATGCAGTTTTATAACGTTGGCGGAAGTCGTAGCGCACCATTTTGCTAATAACTTCTGCCAGTTCTGCGCTCACTTTTGCCTTGGATGTCCACAGTAATTCTCCCGTTTCTGGGTCTTGGATTAACTGGTGCGGGGGCAATCCGGTTAAAGCTTGAATACCTGTCATACCGACCGCATAAATATCGCTGTTTAATTGCGGACGACCGGCGCATTGTTCGTTAGGCGCATAACCTTGGGTGCCAATTCCCACTGTAAATCGGCTTTTTCCTTCAGTTTCTAACAGTTGGGTGTTGATTTCTTTAACCGCACCAAAGTCAATTAAAACTAATTTACCGTCTTTTTCCCGCCTGATAATATTGCTGGGTTTAATATCTCGGTGAATCACAGCTTGCGCGTGGACAAATTCCAATATATGCAAGATTTCTTGCAACATGTGAATCACTATAGATTCGGGGAGTTGCCTGCCGATGAGCAGTTCTTCATCGAGTGGATGTCCGTCGATGAATTCCTGTACTAAATAAAACTGTTCGTTTTCTTCAAAATAAGCCAGCAACTGGGGAATTTGAGGGTGTTGACCTACTTTTTCCAAAACTTCGGCTTCGGTAGCGAATAACCTTCGCGCCAGTTTCAGATGCTTAACGTCTTTAAAAACGGGTTTGAGTTGCTTGACGACGCATTTTGGCTTTCCTGGGCGTTGGATGTCACAAGCAATATAGGTTTCGCCAAAACCACCTTGTCCTAACACTCTGACAATTTCGTAGCGAGAACCGATAATTTTGTTATTGGTTGCCGGTGTTGAATTGATCTGTGCCGGTGCTGAATTAAGTGGTGCCGATTGCGATTTGATCGTTACGGGGACTGATGAATTTACTGGTAGTGGGTTTAAGTCATCGAGGGTATCGAGAATATCCCGTACTTCAGGCAAAGTAGCATTGCTTTCTAGGAGTTTGCGAAGATCGCGTTTTTTCAGTTGGGAAATGGCGACTCCCGTCGTCACGTAGGAAGCACCCGATAGAGCGATCGCCAACACCGGCACGGCAACGGGTACAATTAAGCCACCATAAACAAAGGCAATATAGCTAACTGCGCTCCAAGTAACGACAATCGCTACAGTCCAGCCAAACCGGGTTAAAGCGCGCTTGCGCTGGCTCAACCACCAGGAAGCACCAACGCTAAACAGCAGGACAAATAAACCTTTGAGGGGAGTGTGGGGAATAATTTCTTGTAGGGTTTTGCCTTGTAGTAAAGTAGCGATCGCGTTGGCGTGAATTTCTACTCCCGCCAAGGGTTCTGGATACAGCCAACTTTGGGAAAAGGGTGCTTTGTGAAAATCCTTCAACTCGTCAGCCGTCGGCCCAATTAGCACGATTTTGTCTTTGAAAAAGTTTCCCCGTTGCAGATAGCCATTCCAGTTAATCGGGTCGAGTACGTACCAGAAAGGTATTTGTTTAAACGTGCCAGATGGCCCCCAAAAGTGAATGCGATCGCCTTTTGGTTTGGCATAATTTATTCCTGATCCGGTGAGGACAGCTTCGGCAAACGACCGCGTTTCTACTGACAATGCTGTCATCTCATCCAATAATTTTTTGTTGTAGGTTTGTTCTAACAGCTTGCGGTATTCGCTGCCCAATTTGTGAATTCTGCCATCAGGCTCTAGAGGGAAATTAATCGAGCCAACCGAAAAAGGTTGGGTCAAAAATTGCGACAGAGGCTGAGTTAGCTGGTTAACAGTTCCTTGGTTCGACTGGATATCTTCGTAAATTGCACCTAAAGTTACTTTACCCGCATAACGCTGCAAGGTTTGACGCAACTGTTGGTCATCTGCCCCTCCGTACTTGCTGGGTCGATCGAATACTAAATCTACCGCCACCGAACGAGCGCCAGCAGCCATAATTTTATCTATGGCTTTGGCATACGCGGCGCGTTTCCAAGGCCAAGTTTGCAGCGGTTCTAGGTAAGCATACTGTTGCGGCGCACTCAGATAGATATCTGCTTGCTTTAACGACTCGTTATCAATTGCCAAGATGACGATATTTTCTGGAGCTTCTACCGGGCCGCGCAGTTCAAAAAATAACATTTGCGCCTGGTATTCCATCAACCGGACTAAATTTGTATTGGCGGCGGTAGCGATCGCTGCTGCTAAAGCACAAACTCCTGTCAGTATATGACCTAACCGCGCCAGACGGGAATATTGGCGAGTTGTCGCGGTAATCGGATTTGCTGCCGCAGAATTGTTGGCAGAGCCATCGGAGTTAGTTAATGTGAGGGTACGTTCATCTGCCATATTGGGGGTTGCAATTAATTGCGGTCACAGTCAGGATCTAGTTGAATTTCAGTTTAAAAAAATTATTGATAACACCTTCACCTATAAAGTAAAGGAGCAATAGCTAGTTAGGGGATGTATGGCGATATGCCTCAGGCACAGTGGGCAAACGCACCGATACTAGCATTAACAGCGTCAGCGCTACTCGCAAACAGCTACTCCAACCAGTATGCTATCTGCAATCTGCTAGCGGTATCCATAATAACCCAGACTCCCAGGGTACTTGAATCCCTAGCTGGGGTAAGAGGTTCTTTTTGCTCTGAAAACCAGCAAATAGTATTGCCAAGCTGTTGCACCGTCAATTAGCCAGCAAAACGCCAAAAAATAGCTTCTGCCCGTTACCATAATTGTTTTTTATCGGTCTGCCTACTTCCGATCTTGCAGCACCCAATGCACCATCAGGTTTTTCAAAGCTTACCCAGCAACCGATCGGTATGATTATAAGACCAATTATCCAGCAAGCGGATAACCCAAAAAGCAGTGTGAAAGCGATTTTGCTTTCGCCTTCTGCACTTGATATGATATATTCCCTTGCTAGTTGTAATGACTATATAATGCGCTTCCCCCGTTCTGCGGAGCCTGATTTGCTGTGCAAGTATCGTCAGATTCCCAGGAGCCTCAGTCGGTGAAACCGACAAAATTATACGTCTGTCAAGTACAGTCTTCTATGTTTTACCCGTTTAAGGTAGAGTTTTAGATAGATGAGTGGTCTTGCACCTGCTCAAGCAAGGGCTAGCAGCCTTTAAAACTCGATGAATCCTATAATTCTGTCCCTAGAGGGAGGTTAGCAAAAGGCTGAACGCACCGATAGATTGTTAATTATTTACTAAAATTTAAGCAGAATTGGTATAATCGAGTATTCCTTTAAATTCTCTTCTAGTAATTTTAGGTCTAAGTTTCTATGGGTTACTCAATGAACCGTCTTTCTATTTTTGTAGACGGGAACAATATGTTCTACGCTCAACAAAAAAATGGTTGGTTTTTTGACCCTCGACGTGTTTTGGAGTACTTTACAAGCGAACCGGGAACAAAGTTAATCAATGCCTTTTGGTACACCGGATTAAAAGACCCCCAGGATCAGCGAGGATTCCGAGATGCCTTGATTAGTCTGGGTTACACGGTTCGCACCAAAATCCTTAAAGAGTATTATGATGATAGTTCGGGTCGCTACTCGCAAAAAGCTAATTTGGATATAGAAATCGTCGTTGATATGTTTAATACAGTCGATCAATATGACCGAGTTGTTCTATTCAGCGGGGATGGGGATTTTGAAAGGGCGATTGAACTGTTAAGGTCAAAAAATACGCATATTACAGTGGTATCTACGGAAGGGATGATAGCAAGAGAATTACGTAATGCAACAGATCAGTACATAGATTTGAATGATATAAGAGATCGGATCGAAAAAGTAGACTATTAAATAGCTGTGTCAAAATAAACACGTTACGGCTCACCGCTCTAACAACAACAGTTGCATAATAGCCTTTGGCTCAAGCACATGACTTTGCTTGAGCCAACCCTGTGAAAGGTTGACCATCGGAACACAAAAGTTAGGATTTTTTAAAAGAATCAGTGGCTAATCGGGTAGCCCGCACAGGAGAACATAAAATATAGAAAACGAGCAATTCTTAACAAGTCAGCCAAGATCTGCTATGAACGTTAAACCAGACCGCATCATAATTTTCGATACCACGCTTCGAGATGGAGAACAGTCGCCAGGAGCTACACTACACGTAGACGAAAAGCTGACAATTGCTCGTCAACTAGCTCGACTGGGTGTAGATGTAATTGAAGCTGGGTTCCCTTTCGCCAGTCCGGGAGATTTTGAAGCGGTACAAAAAATCGCTCAGGCGGTAGGGACTGAAACTGGGCCAATTATATGCGGTTTGGCGCGAGCAACCAGGCAAGATATTCAAGCCGCAGCAGAAGCGCTAAAAGGCGCGGCTAAGCCCAGAATTCATACATTTATTGCGACTTCCGACATCCATCTGAAGTATAAGCTGAAGAAAACTCGTCAAGAAGTATTGGCGATCGCACCAGAGATGGTAGCCTATGCTAAGTCTTTGGTGGACGATGTGGAGTTTTCCCCCGAAGACGCTGGTAGAAGCGATCCAGAGTTTCTATACGAGGTTTTGGAGCGAGCGATCGCCGCCGGTGCAACAACTGTTAACATACCCGATACCGTAGGTTATACCACCCCTGCCGAATTTGGCGCCCTAATTCGCGGCATTAAAGAAAATGTCCCCAATATCGATAAAGCAATTATCTCCGTCCACGGTCATAATGATTTGGGATTGGCGGTAGCGAATTTCCTCGAAGCCGTTAAAAATGGTGCAAGGCAATTAGAATGCACGATCAACGGCATTGGCGAACGCGCCGGAAATGCCGCCTTAGAAGAATTAGTCATGGCGTTGCACGTGCGGCGACAATATTTTAATCCCTTCTTGGGACGCGCGCCCGAATCGGAAGCACCGTTAACCAATATCGACACGCACCAAATTTACAAAACATCCAGATTGGTTTCTAATTTAACCGGGATGTTTGTCCAGCCGAATAAAGCAATTGTCGGCGCCAATGCCTTTGCTCACGAATCTGGCATCCACCAAGATGGGGTGTTAAAAAATAAACTCACCTACGAAATTATGGATGCCCAGTTAATCGGTTTGACCGATAATCAAATCGTACTGGGCAAACATTCCGGTCGCAATGCGTTTCGCACCCGCTTAAAAGAGTTGGGATTTGAACTGGAGGATGCAGATTTAAATAAAGCCTTCGTCAAGTTCAAAGAAGTCGCGGATAAAAAGAAAGAAATTTCTGATTGGGACTTGGAAGCAATTGTTAACGACGAAATTCAACAAGCGCCCGATTTATTCCGCTTAGAATTAGTGCAGGTTTCTTGCGGTAGCAATGCCCGTCCAACGTCAACGGTGACGCTGCGAACTCCAGAGGGAGAAGAATTAACCGATGCTGCGATTGGAACCGGGCCAGTAGATGCAGTTTATAAGGCAATTAATCGCGTCGTCAACGTACCAAATCAGTTAATTGAATTTTCCGTTCAGTCAGTAACTGATGGTATCGATGCAATTGGTGCTGTGACAATTCGCCTCAAACATAACGAGCGAATTTTCTCCGGTCATGCTGCGAATACCGATATTATCGTCGCTTCAGCTCAGGCTTATATCAATGCGCTGAATCGTCTTTATGCCGCCTTGCAGCGAGAGCAAAACCAATCAGGGGAAAAACCTCCTGCTGGCACAACTGTTTAAGCAGCGCTAACTCTAAACGTAGGGTGCGTTAACGAAGTGTAACGCACCGTCACCATTATCTATGGCATTGCTGCGTAATACCATGTCCGTTGGTATCGGCATGGCACGCTCTGGCGGGTTTATCAACACATTTCACTTAAAATGAAATATGCATTCAAATTAAAACTATGTCTGAAACTATTGTTGCGGTATATGAAAATGGGGTTTTGCGTCCTTTAAATCCCTTGCCTTTAAGTGAAGGTCAAACGGTGCGACTAACAATAGTACCGGAAGTGGCGCCAGAAGAACCAAAAAACGAATTGCAACAGGTTTTGCAGTCTTTGATTGACCAAGGATTGCTGCGCCTTCCATCTTCTAAACGCGGTCAAGTTGATCAAGCTGAACTATCGCGGCGTCAACAAGCTAGAAAACTGGTGAAAATTTCAGGACAACCTCTGTCAGAAACGATTATAGAGGATCGCGGGCCGTGGTAAATGCCTACTTTTTGGATACTAGCGCTTTGGTAAAACGCTATGTGGGTGAAATTGGGAGTAATTGGATTAAATCTATTACCGATGTTGCTACTGGTAACCAAATTGCGATCGCTAAAATAACATGGGTAGAAGTACTCAGCGCTTTAGCTCGCCGTCAAAGGGAGGGAAGTCTATCTACAAACGATCTAAACATAGTGGTGCAAGACTTTCGCGAAGACTTTGAAAACCAGTACGAAGTCATCCAAATTGACCGGAAATAATGGGTACAAGCCGCGTCTTTTTAGGACGGCTTTTCTTGATTCTTAATATACTCTTTTAAAATTTCAATCGGCGCACCTCCTACCGAGACAGAAAAATTGTGTTATCATCAGCTGAAGAACGCTCTATAATCGAACTACAGACCAATAATTATAGCAAGCAAAATGAAAGCCAGATATCGATTCCGATTCTATCCGACCAACCAACAAAAGCAACTGCTAGCTCAGTTGTTTGGTTGTGTTCGGGTAGTTTGGAATGATGCACTGGCAATTTGCCAACAATCCGAAAAATTGCCCAGCAATAACGACTTGCAAAAATTGGTAATTACCCAAGCCAAGAAAACCGAAGCGCGAGCGTGGTTATCTGAAGTCTCCAACATCCCGTTACAACAGTCCGTCATCGACTTAGGAGTAGCTTATAAAAACTTTTTCGCCTCCCTTAAAGGCAAACGCCTTGGTAAAAAAGTAGGTAGGCCGAAATTTAAGAAAAAAACCAACCAACAATCGGCAAGGTTTAGAATTGGCGGATTTTCAATCAAAAGCCAAGAAGTATATCTGGCAAAGATTGGCAACGTCAAACCAATGTGGTCTAGAGAGTTACCCTCTGCACCTACTTCTGTTACAGCGCTCAAAGACTGTGCAGGCCGCTATTTTTTAAGCTTTGTAGTAGAAGTTGAACCCGTTCAAGTCGATGCCAAGAACCAAAGTATCGGGATTGATTTGGGAATTAAAACTTTTGCCACCATGTCGGACGGAACAAAAGCCGAAAGTCCGAACTATTCAAGGTTGGACAGGAAAATTCGTCAGCTTCAGAAAAAACTAGCCCGCCAACCCAAAGGCTCGAAGCGTCGAAACAAAACCCGGATCAGGATTGCCAAGCTGCACAATAAGATCGCAGATACTCGCCAAGATTTCTTGCACAAATTATCTACCAAAACAGTCAAGGAAAACCAACTTATTGTTTTGGAAGATTTGAACGTCTCGGGACTGCTAAAAAACAGCAAACTTGCTAGGTCAATCAGTCTGCAAGGGTGGCGAGAATTTAGAGTACTTTGTGAAGCTAAATCAGAAAAGTTTAATCGGGATTTTCGGGTCATAAGTCGGTGGGAACCCACCAGTCAAATCTGCTCTGGTTGCGGATATCGATGGGGCAAAATTGATTTATCGGTTAGGACAGTGCAGTGTTTGAATTGTGGTGTCGAACACGACAGAGATGAAAATGCATCCAAAAATATAGAAATGGTCGGGATGGGGCATCGCCACGACCTTAAACGGGCACAGAGACAGAGTTAGACTACCAATGGTTAGCATCAGTCAGTGAAGTGTCAAGAATCACCGCACTTTTAGGGCGGTGAGTATGTCAACAAGCTTTGATTGAAACAGCAGGCGAATTAGTTATTCAATATCCCCTTCGCGCTTATGATGCCATTCAGTTAGCGTCAGGGTTGCGCTTTCAATCTAACTTGGCACAAATACCGAACGCTTCATTAGTTTTTATTTCTGCCGATAATCGCTTGCTTGATATTGGTCAAACTGAAGGATTGATGTCGGATAATCCTAATAATTATGCTTGAGTGGTAGCTGATTATCCTCAGTAATTTTAACAGAACTTACTTAACAGTACTTACGCAACTAGCATATTTTTTCTCTAGGGTGCGTGACGCTACGAGAATATTTTCTTGTAGCAATCAGACTTTTGACGTCACGCACCAACCACCGATTGTGATATGCCGCTTTAGTCCTGGCTTATACAGTGCCTGGATTCGTACCATACCGATGCCAGCGCCTTCACGTATATCAGTAATAAAAAAATATACTTAATTACTTCGGTAAATACCCAATAGAATTTCAACGATAATTTTAAAAATTAAAGTGAATTTACCCTTTGTTTCTTCACATTATGTTTCCTATTCTGGGAACCAGGAACGGAAAACGGACTGAAACAAAAGGAAGCAAAAAATACCATGAAATCTTCTCTAATCAAAGCTCTCGTCGGTGCTACTGCAACTGTTGCTGGTTTAATCTCGATGACTGGAAACGCCAATGCTTTCAGTTTAAGCAGATCAACGCTCTCCATCGGCATGGAGTGCAACAACGACATGATGGCAATGGTGCTGGGCAACAGTTCCAGCAGTCAGTGGCAGTATGTTAATGATGCCAGAGGAGATGCTTATGGTGGGAATCACTATGAATTCTATGGCATGGGTTTCATGCAAGATGCCACTCACGCTTATTTCGCGATTAACGCTCACGACATGGGGTTGAATGCAGGTGCAGGTACAGGCATCGGTTATGGCGATTTGTTAATCAACACCACTGGTTCCAACTTAGCGACGGCTAACGGCAATCTATTCGGCGTTCGCTTTGCTCCCAACAACAGCTCAGGAGTGGCTCAGGTAGGTCTTTACGGTAATGTAACAGCTACGAGTGTAGGGGGATATCACGTCAGCTCCCAAGCGACCATTGATGGCTACCTGAGAAATCGGCGTCCAACTGCAACAACTGCCGGGAATTTCTTTGGCAGCTTATCTAGCGAGCAAGGTCGTAGCTATTTCGATCCAACTGGTTTTAATGTGATTCAGTCGGGCAGATTCCTTTCTGGAATTGAAATGCAGACTATGGCTCAATTACGAAGCGTAGGTTACGATAGCAGGCGCTTCCAAGGCGGTCAAACCATTGCATTTCGTATCGCTCGCTCATCCTTTGGTCCAGCACAAGCAGTTCCCGAACCCACAACTATCCTTGGTTTAGCAGGTATTGGTTTAGCTTTGGCGAGTGGTAAGCTACGCAAGCAGACTGTCGGCGAGTAATAACTACAGGGTGCGATCGCCAAAACTATAGCAGTGCGCTATGGCGTAGTTACAGTACATTTGAGCTAAATCTCTCCCGATAAAGCATCCATTGTTTAATCTGTAACTACACCAGTGAGCAGCGCTATACTATAAAATTTTTCCCAATAAAAGATTGCCGGAGTCACCAAGGTAAGCTAACTCCGGCATTGCTTTTAAGTTATGACTGTTGTGCCGCGTTCGATTCGTTGTAAAATCCGATCGATTTGTTCGGCTTGGTCGCTCTTACCTTGAGCTTTGAATAAATCTCTAGCTTTTTTCAATACCTCTACAGCTTCCCGTCGTTGACCTTGTCGAGTCAAAGTCACGCCTAAATTAGCATAAGCTTCAGCAAAGTCGGGATTAACGCGGATTGCCTCGCGCCAATGAGCGATCGCTTGTCGTCGTTCTCCCAGCCTCGCCAATACGTTCCCCAAATTATAGTGAGCTTTAGCGTAATTGGGATTAATCCGAATTGCTTGAGTATATTCTTGAGTCGCTTCTGCGAGTTTGCCTTGTTGTGCAAAGGCATTGCCCAAGTTATGATGAGCTTCTGCCAGATTGGGATTAGCGCGAATGGCTTCGCGATAGGCAGCGATCGCTTCTGGTTGCTTGCCAATTGCCGCCAAAGCTGCTCCCATATTCAGGTATGCTTCTGCCATATTGGGATTGAGACGAATTGCCTCTTGGTATTTAGCGATCGCCGCTTCCAGCTGTCCTTGCTGCTGAAACGTCACCCCTTGGCGATAATAACCCAAAGCTTGCTGACGGTTTTCTGGCTGCGAGTCATTGCTGGGAATGGGCGCTTGATTTTTTTCAATATTTTCCAAGCTTGGCAATGCCACTGCTTGAGGCGACACTGTCAAGCTCAGACTGCTGACAGCGATCGCCAGTATATTAATCCACAAACATGTCTTTTTACCCATTGGCTTTAGTTGCAGATTTTTATGTTGCTCATCTTGCCATATTACACCAGTTTTTTTGACTAGACTCAAGTCGGCAATCTGGCATCTAGCTTAGGGCATAGAGACTAGGGGAGAGAAATTATTAACTCTAACCTAAAAAATGATTGGGCATCCCTAATTTTGGATAAATTTTGCCACAGAGCCTGAGCAACATAAAGAGGCTTCCCATACAGAAGCAGAAGACGCAGCAGAAAATCAATTGCGGGAACTTTTAACAATAGCGAGCGATCGCATCCAACTTAAAACCCGTTATGGTTTAACTCAGATCTTGCACCACGATCAACAAGCCTTGAAAAACCGGGTTTCTTGACGTAAGATATAGGGTTTCAAGCTGAGCTATTTGCAAGAAACTAAGGTTTAGCCTCGATGCAAGATAAGAGTTTAACCAAGTTTGCATAAACAACAATGACTTAAAAGATGGCAACGAATCTGCTTTAGCAGGTTGGACAATTTACCTGGATCAAAACGAAAATTGTCAGTTGGATACAGAGGAAAAATCGCGGGCAACCGACGCCAACCGCAACTATAAATTCTCATAACTGGCAACAGGCGCGACATTTCCAGGTGACGACAGTCGCCCTGGGGGTGGGGAACTTGATGGTGGTAAAATTCACGTTATATCATATCCGCCCAATTGCCCATAATCAAAAAACCTCACAGATTTGTTGCGTAGGGACGCATCAGAGATATCTGCCACAGATAACTTTGATCGTGCCGTGTCCCGGCTGGAGATTAAGGGTAATAAGCCTGCCATCATATTAATTGGGAATCTGATTAAACCTGTCGCCTTTGCTACAAGAAAACATGTATCTTGTGGTAGGGGCTGTTACCCCGTCCGCTGCTATGGTTGAACTTTTCTATAGCAACCGCACTGGCAGTCAGGAAGTTATTCGCCAGAGAAACCCCAACATTTAACCCTCTTCTTCCCCTAGCCTCTAGTTGTATTTATGACTATGCGCGTAATTGGTTTAATCAGCGGCACGTCAGTCGATGGCATCGATGCCGCAATGGTTGAGATTTCCGGTACGGATGTCGATTTAAAAGTGGAACTGCTCACCGGGGCAACTTACCCTTACCCAGAAGCTTTACGAAAGCAAATTTTAGCCGTCTGTGCTGGGGCAGCGCTGTCAATGGCAGAATTGGCGGAATTAGATGATGCGATCGCTAAAACTTTCGCCCAAGCTGCCCAAGCCATCCAAACAGGTCATTCAAAAGCCCAACTCATAGGCAGTCACGGTCAAACAGTTTACCATCGACCACCCAGCGAAAATTTTAGATTTCAGATTTCAGATTTTAGATTGAAGCAGGCCGATCGGGAAGCGAAAATGGGATACAGCCTCCAGCTGGGACGAGGCGCGTTAATTGCCCATCTGATCAATATCACCACCATCAGTAATTTTCGCGTCGCCGACATTGCCGCAGGCGGACAAGGTGCGCCCCTCGTGTCTAAGATAGATGCCTGTTTGCTGAGTCATCCCCAAGAATCTCGTTGCGTCCAGAATATCGGTGGCATTGGCAATACCACATATTTACCTGCACGTCAATCTACCCAATGGGAAGATAAAATCCAAGGATGGGATACCGGCCCGGGAAATACACTGCTAGATTTAGCGGTACAGTATTTGTCTGGCGGTACAAAAACTTACGACCAAGATGGCAACTGGGCAGCTAGCGGCAAGCCTTGTCAAGCATTAGTTCAAAAGTGGCTCAGCCATGACTTTTTTCACCTGCCCCCGCCTAAATCTACAGGGCGCGAGTTATTTGGAGTAGACTTCTTCCAGCAGTGTTTGGCAGATGCAGAGCCTTACAATCTAAGTGCCGCTGACTTGTTAGCCACCCTGACCGAACTCACGGTTGCCTCAATCTTTCACAACTACCAAACTTTCTTACCGAAAATGCCAGATCGGGTGCTATTGTGCGGGGGCGGCAGTCGCAACCTTTATCTAAAACAGCGATTGCAAGCTTATCTATCCCCATCAGGCGCTTCTGCCCAATTACCCATTACCAATTACCCATTACCAATTCCTGTCATGACCACCGATGAAGTCGGATTAAATGCAGACTATAAAGAAGCGATCGCCTTTGCGGTTTTAGCTTATTGGCGGCATCAGGGTATACCCGGTAATCTTCCCCAAGTAACCGGCGCCAACCAGTGCGCGCTTCTAGGGGAAATTCACCTTGCGGCTTACGAGCCGTCGCATGATAGCATAGACTCTGCCGAAGCAGAGTGACGCAAATCAAGCAAGGAATAGAGCGGTGGCTCATAGCTTTTTATTGGAGGCTGGGCGTTGGAGATTGCAGGGAAGTTGGCTAGAGCGCAACGAAATGCCCATTAATGTTAGAGGGCTAACCTTGGTGGCGTGGAGTAAGGATAACTGGTTCACGATGGTGACCAAGCTCATGTTTCCTGAGAGCGATCGCGAGGAAATAGCTTTCCAATATCGAGGCCGTCTAGATGCTGGAGAACTCCAGTATACTTTTGTGCTGCAACATAGTTTACTGGGTCGCGTGGAAGGTGAGGGGTGGATTGCTCCCGAAACAATTGTGCAGCGCTACTGGGTGCTAAACGACCGCCAACGTCGCAGTGGTTTTGAAACGATGCATCAGCTCGATGAAAACAAATATTACCTCAGCAGCAGCATCCTAGCAGGCCATTACCTCACCAGTATGATGGAAGCAACCCTGGAGCGTCAGCCGGAATAACATTATGCTTGATTGTAGATAGTGTTGTTCGTTCTAATCTGTTGCAGCTTTGATCTGGCTAAAACAATTAGAACGAAAAAATTCGCTTTGGGGAAATAAGACCAAAATTTTGACGCAAGTTTCAGTTCAGGCATTCCCCAATCAGACTCGAAGCCCATAGCATAGCGTCAGCTTGATGTGGCTAGTTCAGCGCCAACGCGCATCGATGCTCTTGACTATATACATAGAGCCTACCGATGTGCTACCGAGAATATTAATCCCAGTCGATATAGCGACTAGGCAAATACTTTTTATGCTATCATAATCTAAACATAACAATGCTGGTAATGACTAAAATTTTTTTTAAAAATAAGACGAAAACCCTTTTATTAGTAGGCAAGATACCATTGATAGTATCGGCTAACGATGAAATGGTTTTGTTATCGACATTTGAAGCTGGTAAGCAACTTTATAACCCTGGCTTGAGAAAAGCAATGGGTCAATTAAAGTTGGCTAAACAATCAACGCTGTACCAAGCTGCTAAAAAAACTAAACCTAACAGAAAAGACCGACAAAAAGCTGTTTATACCGCTAAAAAATTAGATAATTACGGCAATTATTACCCAGATGCTTTTGATAGCATTATTTCTATTCGCTCTAATTCATTAGGCAAACATAGAGCTTATAATACAGCGCCTAAATTAGGAGTAGGAGATCGCGCATTTATAGCATCCCTAAAAGTTGCTTTTGGTGTTGCGAAAAAAGGTAGATTTAAAGGTGGAAAACAGCTAAACGCTTTGGCAGGAAACGCACTGGCTAATTGGCAAAGAAAGCCAGCGATGCACAGAAAATCTTTACATAGGAGATTGGTTGATGAAATCCTGAGCTTGGGAAACACAATTAAGTTAGAAAATGTTCAGATGGAGCAGCGTGTCGATTTTTTAGCTGTTATATTCGATTTATGCTCCACAGTAGCGGAGCTTTATGACCATGACGGATACAAATAATGGACGCTTACTCGATAATCGCTATCAGCTAGTCGAGTTGATAGGATCGGGCGCAATGGGTCGGGTTTATCTAGCTAAAGATACTCTCTTAGGAGGCGTACCCGTTGCGGTAAAGTTCCTGTCTCTCACGATTCAAAATGAAAAGCTGCGATTGCGAGAGCGTTTTGTTCAGGAAGCTAGAACCTGCGCCCTATTGGGTCAAAGGAGTCTCCACATCGTCCGAGTCACCGACTACGGCGTGGACGATCAAGGTACTCCGTTCTACGTCATGGAATACTTGCAGGGAGAAAGCCTCAGCGATATCATTCGTGCTGGAGCGCTGCCTTTACCCAAGTTCTTACAACTCGCTCGTCAAATTTGTTTGGGATTGCAGTGCGCCCACGAGGGCATTCCCAACGAGGAGGGTGTAATTTGTCCGATTATTCATCGGGATATCAAACCCAGTAACATTTTGGTCGTTCAAGATGCAAGTTTGGGACAGTTAGTCAAAGTTCTCGACTTCGGAATTGCCAAACTGCGCCAGACAGATAGCGAGCAAACAAACTATTATTTGGGAACTTTAGCCTATTCTTCTCCAGAACAAATGGAGGGTAAGGAACTGGACTCGCGCTCAGATATTTACAGTCTGGGAGTAATGCTGTTTGAAATGCTCACCGGCAAAATGCCTTTACAGGCAGAAACTCACTCGTTTGGCGGCTGGTATAAAGTTCATCACTTCCAGCAACCGCGCAGTTTTGAGTCAGTGAGGCCGCAGTTGAAACTACCAAAGGCGCTGGAAAATTTGGTGATGAGCTGTCTGGCGAAAAAGCCTGAAGAGCGACCTCAAACTGTAGGCGATATCCTCAAGGCTTTAGAACCTTTAGACCAACGCTTTAGCAAGGGGCTGCAACTGGGCGAGCGCATTGGGTCAACTCTCACAAAAGTGCCAATTGTTGCAGAACCTAAACCACAGTCGCCGCTCTCGGACACAGAAATCGAGCGCCTGATTCGTCAGCAATCTTGGCCTAAGAATAAGCCAACGGCAGAAATTGTTTTTGCTCATCCTTTCCGTAGCAGTTCGGAAAAGTTAGCGACCCTCTGGGTGATGCTTAAAAAAGAGGATATTCAAAAACGCTTGATTTGTAAGCGCTACAACCAATTTCTATTTTTAATGTCGCCCCATCCGATGTTGCTGTGGATTACGGTACTTTATACCCGTGACGCTGGCCCGAAGTGGTTACCCTGCTACTTGGACATGAAAACTCCTCCAGGCCAGGAAATGGCAAGACTATTGGGGGAAAGCGGTCGCTATCGTATAGTGTTATTTGCTTTAGAGGACTCCAGACCTCAACCCTGTTCCCACGTGATGACGGTTTCGATTGATGCTTCCCAATGCCAATTGCTGCAACAGTGGGTGACTACGAGTCAGTCATTAATTTCAGTCGCTTCAGCAAATATGAGCAAGGAGCTGCTTAAAGCCGAGTTCGATAAGCTCAAACCGCAAATTATCAAAAAACTCGAATAATATTAATTTATTGCCGGATAGTTTATCTCGTCCTATTGAGCGACGGGGTGGCTCGCTCCCATTACCATTGAATAAGATTTATAACAATTTTAAATAATTAAGAAATACTTAAAATATAATTTTTTAAGTCGATCTGGATCGACAATTCATGGTGGACACATCCACAAAGTAAATCGTCTAACTAAATCCTCTAACTAAATCGTTTGTCGTGTTTTCTCTTGACTAGAGAGTTGACGCCCCAACAACCCCAGCTCGTTTCCCCCAAGGAACAGAGCAAGAGAAGGAGGTCGCCCACTGCGACATGGGAGAGGTTCTACTCAAAGCGAGGACTTTGGTCTATGCCCCATTGATGCTTCAGTAGATGCTTGTAAGTAGCTTCGCGTACAACCATTTGCCTGTAAAGCTGAACTAAAAATTGTTGAGCTTGGTCGAGGCTCATGTGTTCCACTTGGGCTTCAAACGAGCGGATGTTGAATTGCTGTTCTAGGGTGAGTTCGATAGGTTGGTTCATGGCTAGCTCCTAAGAGAGTGATAGTCTCAGTTTTGGTTTGTGTTGTGGCATTGCCAGGGAGGTTCTTTGGCAATAGTTTGGCATGTGTCAATTTATATTGTCACTACCTTTTTTAAAAAAGATAACAATTATTTGACAAATTGCACATACCTCCTCGTGGATATATTAGATAGATCCACGGATGGATGTTTGTTTCCGGAAGTCCCCGGCCTTACTAATCACAGTTGTAGCAAGTTGTCAAATAAAAAAATGTTCGTCGCGAACAAAATGAGTATATATACCTAAAAGCTAGCTGGGAATGAGGGGCTAGGGGCTAGGGATTAGGCGAAAAAGGGCGTTGTATCAAGGATTTGAGGAATTAAGAACCTTTGCTGTACTTGATATCATCTGCGCTGGCATGGGCATCGCGCGGGGGGCGGGTTGATCGACATAGTTCGCTTGGGATCAAAAGCAACTGGTAAAACCCGCCCCTACAACAACATTAAACGTACAAGTCCGATACGAAGGGACTGGATATCATCGTCTGGGGCTAAAAGGTGAAGCACTCGCTGCGCCGCCTTTTTAGTCTGGGCTGAGTTTTGGGTGGGGGTTGGTTTAAGCGGTAGTGGCATCAATGGCGACAATGACAACGGTAATGTTGTCGCGCCCGCCCTTTTCTTTAGCAGCTTGGATGAGGGCGATCGCAGCGTTGTCGCACAAAGGTGACTCCAGGAGGGAAGCGATCGCGCTATCGGAGAGTTCTTCAGTGAGTCCGTCGCTACAGAGGAGAAAGCGATCGCCCACTTGCGCCTCTACGGGTTGAATTTCCACTTCCGCTAAATCCTCGCGCCCCAAACATTGGGATAGCATATGACGCCAAGGATGAAAGCTTGCTTGTTCTTGACTGAGTACACCTGCTTTCAGGGCTTTAGCTACCCAAGTATGATCCTGAGTAATTTGCTCTAGTTTGGATTCTCGCAAACGGTAGAGACGGGAATCACCTACATGACCGCACCAAACTGCTTCTGATTCCCTAAACAGCAGCACCACAGCAGTAGTGCCCATATCGGCGCGTTCTGGATGGTCTTGCTGATCCTGTATGATTGCCTGATTGGCTTGACAAAAAGCTTCTTCTAACAATTCGGGAGACTTTTGCGGCGAATCCCAATGTTTGACCAGATAAGATTGAATCACTTGGGCGGCGAGGGAACTCGCTTCCTCACCGCCTGCATGTCCGCCCATCCCATCCGCCAAAATGAAAAATCGCCCCTGCGGATCGATACAATAAGCATCCTGGTTCACCGAACGTACCAATCCGGTGTCAGAAAGACCCGTGAAGCGACATTTCATAATTTGGCAACTTGAAACAGAATTTGAATTAGAACATGCGCTCAAACCGATCGAGGCGTCTGAGCAGGCGGAATAAGGCTAACCCCGTTCCTGCTGCTACTAAACCAGCAAGCGCTGCTAGCCATACCATATTATGAACTAGCAGGATGGTCGCTGACAAAGTAAAAGCACTCATTATTAAAGCGTAATTCGTTCCCATTTGCATACCGCTTAGGCGACGGATCAGCCGGTCGGTTTCCGTCGAGCGGACGCGGACGCGCAAGTCGCCCCGCTCTAGTTTTTCCAGGGTTTCTTCTAGCCGCCGGGGCAGTCCCAAAGCCGTACTGCCGACTTGAACGGCTTGACGGCTGATTTCTCCCAGGATGGTATTAGTGGGGTCGGGACCTTTTCCATTAGTCATAAGCTGCATTGCGAAGGGTTGGGCAACTTCCATAAAGTTAAATTCCGGGTCTAAACCTTTCCCCACGCCTTCGAGGGTGGAAAAGGCGCGCATCACGAAGGTGAAGGTCGCCGGAAAGCGGAAGGGTTGGTCATAGGCGATTTCGTAGAGGTCATCGGCGATCGCAGTTACCGACTGGTTTTCAAACGGCTTGTCCATAAAATTATCCAGCATGTACTGGACTGACCGCCTTACTGGTCCCATATCCTCAACGGGGGATAGCGCTCCCAATTCCACCAGCGAGGTTACCACGCGATCGCCATTTTTTTCCGCAATCCCAAACAGCGTTTCCATTAGATTTTCGCGGATATTGGGCTTTATCTGCCCCATCATGCCGAAATCGTAGAAAATCAGCGCCCCTTCTGGACTGACGGCGATGTTGCCTGGGTGGGGGTCGGCATGGAAAAAGCCGTTATTGAGCAGTTGTTGCAGGTAAGCTTGCGCTCCCTTGCGGGCTAAATCTTTTCTGTCCAATCCGGCGGCTTCTATGGCTTCGTAGTGGCTAATTTTAATTCCCGGCAGGTATTCCAGGGTTAAAACGCGGGGTGAGGTGTAACGCCAGTAGACGCGGGGGACTTTTACCCAGTCCTCGTTGCGAAAGTTACGCCGAAATGTATCAGCGTTGCGACCTTCGTTGAGGTATTCAATTTCTTCCCAGAGAATGCGACAGCACTCTTCGTAGATTCCCAGCCAATCTCGACCGCGACCCCAGTCGGGATGGTTTTGGAAATAACGAGTAATTCCCTTGAGAATTTCCAGATCGATGGTAAATAACTTTACCAATCCCGGTCGCTGCACCTTGACGACAACTTCTTCGCCGGAATGCAGCTGGGCTTTGTGTACCTGTCCCAGACTGGCTGCGGCTAGGGGAATTGGATCAAAACTGCGGTAAAGTTCTGGGATGGTTTTCCCCAGATCCTGCTGGATAATGGCTTCGACTTGCTCGTAGCTAAAAGCCGGGACGCGGTCTTGTAACTTGGAGAGTTCCTCGACATATTCGCTGGGGAAGAGGTCGGCACGGGTAGAAAATAACTGCCCGACCTTGATAAAAGTTGGCCCCAGTTCTAGAAAGGTATTGCGAATCCAGATCGCTTGTTTTTTACGTCTTTCGGCGCGCTTAGCCTCCGTCATTCCTCCTGGATAGCTCCAAGGTTTACCATCCAGCCACAGCTGAAACAGTAAAGTCAAGACGAAGGCCCAAATATCGAGAAAGCGACGGTGACGCGAGTAATTTTCTCGATTCCAACGGTAAGCTTTATCGGTGTAGGGTTTTCCTACAGCTAAATATCGGTCTGGGTCGCTGGAACGCTTTTCTCTTGGCGGGCGCTCCGCGTATCGCTTGGGCATGACATCATTATCAGGCAGGACAGACACTCGGATTCCAGATTGGGTTTAATAAATGTTTTTGTTTATACAGAACGGCTGCGATAGCGTTGCAACTCGGAGCGTACCTGAGCAATTTCTGCTCTCAGTTCGTCAATCATTGCTTGCAGATCTTGGCTGGGGGAACCGACGGATACAGAGGTTGTAGTGGTTCGTCCCTGCATGGCAGCTTCTTCGGCTACTTTAGCGCGTGCGATCGCTTCTTCGGTAAATTGGCGCAAGCGTTCTCGCTGTTCGGCATCAAATTTACCCAGTTCCGACAGCGCGTCGGTTAATGTATGTTCGAGTTGTTCGTACACCAGGTCAGCGACTGCCCTACCGAGAAAAAAGGCATGAATCAGGGGATTGCTCATAAATAATTTCGGTGCTTTCGCCTGAATTATAACTTGGAGTTCCCTGTCTTGGGAGAGTTTGGGGCATCTAACTTAGTTGTAGGCAATAGCCTTTTAAGGGTTAGTCCTGTGGTAGATGTTATTGAAGCTTGGATAAGGTAATGCAGTTTTTACTTGTTTTCTGCCGCCAGTATAACTATGAAACGAACCGCCAAGACGCCAAGGACGCCAAGGAAAAAAAGAGAGTTTTCAGAGTTTTGATCCCAATCTCAAGATTTTGATTAAACTTGTGGTTGCGTTCGCTTAGCGTGCCCGGGATATATCGCTAATTGTTATTAATAAATCTGAAAATATAACTCTGTCAAAAATTACCGTAGCCCCGATTTACTCTAAACAGTCATAAAAACCCCCCGCCACTCGCTTTGAGTATAACAGGAGGCTATTTAAACAGGAGATCGTCTCTAAAATTTTTGTCGGGTTTAGTAGCTATCTTCACCGGGGACGTTGTCGGTATCTGCGCTATCCTTATTCTGATTTAAGGCAGCATCGCGAATAGCTTGCCATAGGTAAATCAGATCCATATCGTTGAGATCGCTAGATTTGTAACGCGCGATCGCTTGTTCCACTTCTTCGGGTGTTTTGAGAACTGGAACTTGATTGAGTAGTTGTTGCATAAAAGCTTGCTCCTACTGATATGGACAGTCTAATTCAGACTGTATGAGACTATTTTACTCACCTACCGATGTCAGCAATATAAAGTTTTTGTGATTTTTATCAAGTATCTTGCGTGATACTCATCACCGCGAATTTAGTCTGCGATCGCTTATTAGCTATGACTTATAGCACCGAAGGGATACCGATTATATCACAAAAAATATTCGATGCGATCGCCGGAAAAACTTGTAACCGCGATGAAGATATAAATATCAAACAAATCTATGAAACAGAAATTTTAGGTCAGGCAATTATGCTTAGCAATACTCATCTTTATCCAGAGCCTCCCAGTTTAGCCGATACGATCCTGCACCCAATCCGCCAACGGTTAGAATCAATTCAAGTGCGCGACGCCCAATTTGCTAGATTAATCTGCAAGCTCATCCCTTCTCAATGTCCGTTTGAAAGAGATATTAAAATCTTTGGCAAAACGCTGTTTCATATTCCCCCGCTGTGCAAGTTAAATCCTTTCTACGAACAGTTCGTCAGTTTGCGTTTCCAAGCGTTGTGTTTTCTTGCCGATGTCTGCGGTGAAGATGTCAGCCAATATTGCTGCTGAATAAATATGTTAAAATGCAAACGCTCCTGCCTACCCTAATGGGTATAGCAGGAGTTAATTTTTTATTTTAATTGCGAAATCCTATGAGGGTTAGTAGCTAGTTATCAACTTAGCTGTTGCTAATAGCTAATAGCTAATAGCCAGATCGAAAGCTCACAACAATAATATTCTTCTATGAGCCATTAGCAATTAGCCATTAGCATAACTAGCAACTTGACTTAGTAGCTATCCCCTCCGGGAACGTTATCGTTATTACCATCGGGGAAAATTTGATTGAGGGCAGCATCGCGTATAGCTTCCCACAGCTTAATCAGTTCAAAACCGCTCAGATCGCTGTTTTTGTAAAGTTCTATTGCTTTTTCGATTTCTTGCGGCGTGTTGAGCATAGGAACAGTAGCAATCAGCTCTTGCATGAGGATACCTCCGATTGACAAAACTAAAGTGACAGTAAAACCAATCCCTTACTATCTATTCTACGGATATTTATTTGATAAAAGTGTCTAAAATTACAAACTTCGATCTAAGTTATAAGTTAACGTCATATTACTAAACTTAACTTTACAAATGATTGAGTACTATCACATAAATTTATTAATTTGATTACAAATAATAGGGAATGCGATCGCTCTCAACCCGCGCAACTGCGTTAATAATAGAAATATGAAACAAATTCTTACCAGTTGATATCTGTATTAGGGTGACTTATGTCTGCATTCAATAGCATTTATCCACAAACAAAGTTGAAGCCTAGCAGCTTAATCGAAAGCCTCTTACAACCATTACGCCAGCAGCTAGACTCAATCGAAATCCGCGATGCTGAATTAGCCAGGGCATTGTGCAAACTCATCCCATCGCAATGTCCATTTGCTAGAGATATTCAAATATTTGGGCGGACTCTTGTTAGCATTCCGCCCCTGTGTAAAATCAATCCTTTATACGAACAATTAATGGGATTGCGCTTCCGTTCTTTAGTATATTTAGCTGACGTATGTGGCGAAGATGTTACCCCATATTGTTATTAAATTTTACGCCGACACCCTTAAGGGTGTGGCTATACAAACAAAGGCTGCCTCCGCAGCCTCCATTTGATTTAAGCCTGCGTAGGCAGGCTTTGTTTGTGTAGCCCCATGCTTTAGCATGTGGGCGTTTCTGAGTTTGTCTTACCAAGCTTTCAAGAAATTATTAAAAAAGCTATTAATCGATTGCCGCAACTGGGTTTGACGATTCCATTTTTGAAAATCTCGTTCGTAGTCCTCGCCGTCAGATTGAAAAGTATTCCAAGCATTGAGGCCAAGACCTAGCCCCCAAAATAATAGAATGTAAAGCGACCAAGTTAGAGTTCCAGCACCGACTAGATTGAGCAATACCAAAAAAGTGTTAGCGATCGCATAATTTCCAAACCGCTTTTTTAATTTCCCCAATCTATAGGTATGAAACGCTTGCCGCTTTTGCAACTCGCCTTGTTGGGAAAACCAGTCTCGTTCTGCTGCTAGGAGGTTTTCTGGGGAAATTTCTAACTCGGCGGCAATTTCCGCCAGCTGAGCGCGGCTAAATTCGCCTTCGTAATTTTGACGGGAAATCGCCAGATGCAGAATTTGCTGGATCTCTTCTTGGCTATAGACGCGGGTAATCTTGCTGTTGTCGGTTTGCATGATCGGCGTAGATTGCAATAAATTTTTTTCTCAAGCGGTCACAAATATTACAAATCAGATCTTGCACCGAGGCTAAAAACCGGGTTTCTTGCAAATAGCTAAACCTGAAAGCCTAAATTTTTCGTAAAGAAACCCGGTTTTTCCAGGTTTGTTGAGAATGGTGCAAGATGTGAGTTGAACCAAGTTCAACCCAACCTACTTATACGATAGCTTACGGGAAGTCTCCCACCAGAAAACCGTACCTCTGGGGACGGATACCGCTATAGCCGAAACCTTAAAACCGTTTTTACATTTCGTTACACTGGAAACAAGATAAATCGCAGGAGGCCACATGAACGGCACTATTCGCGTTGGCAACCTATTTGGCATACCATTTTACGTCCATCCGTCCTGGTTCTTTGTTTTAGCGTTATTCACTTGGACATATAGCAATCAATTAGCGGTTTTGTTTCCCGGACTCGGTGCGGGAGTTCCCTGGATCATGGGATTGATTGCTGCATTGTTATTGTTTGCCTCGGTTTTAGCGCACGAATTGGGACACAGTTTCGTTGCCAAAAGTCAGGGAATTGAAGTCAAATCGATTAATTTATTTCTGTTTGGTGGGTTAGCTAGCTTGGAGAAAGAATCCAAGACGCCAGCAGAAGCATTTTGGGTTGCGATCGCGGGGCCAGTGGTCAGCCTGCTGCTGTTCGGTTTGTTTACCATTATTGGTACTAACCTTACCATTTCTGGGCCAATTGCAACCATCGTAGGACTGCTAGCATCGCTGAACTTGATGTTAGCTTTATTCAACCTAATTCCCGGCTTACCTCTCGATGGCGGAAATATCCTCAAAGCGATCGTTTGGAAAATCACCGGCAATCAATATAAAGGTATTGTATTTGCAGGTCGCGTCGGTCAAATCTTTGGTTGGATAGCAATTGCGGCTGGATTGCTTCCGGTAGTATTCGGCAGTTTTCCCAACTTTTGGACTTTATTAATCGGTTGGTTCTTACTGCAAAATGCCACTGGGTTTGCCAGATCTGCCAAAGTCCAGGATACACTCTCAAGCTTGAGTGCTATTGATGCGGTTGTGCCTAATAGTCCGATCGTCTCCGAATCGCTGACTTTGAGAGAATTTGCCAACGAGTTCGTAATTGGTAAAGAAAACTGGCGCAAGTTTTTGGTAACTGATGAAGGCGGGTATTTAGTGGGTGCGATCGCAGTAGATGCGCTAAAAACCATCCCCGTCGATCTTTGGCCTCGTACTTTAGTCAAAGAACTCGTACAACCAGTCGATCCAACCACAACAATTAAAGCCGATCAATCATTACTAGATGTTGTAACGCTGATCGAACAAAAGCAGGTTTCTGAAATCCCCGTTGTGCGCGAAAACGGAATGGTAGTAGGAATGCTAGAAAAAGCTTCGATCATCAACCTGCTGCAAAGACAAGCACAAGCAAAACTCGCATAGAAGAATTGGAGATTTTAGATTTCAGATTTTAGATTTATTCAATCCCACATTCCCAATCTAAAATCTCAAATCTAAAATCTGAAATCCTTTAATCCAATAGCCACATTGGCGAAGAAGTTTTAGCAGGCTCCCCTGGTTTTTCTGGCGGGAGCTTTTCAATTATCGGGATTGATTTTTTAGGGATAGTAATTGCTTTTTTAGGCACAATAGCTTGCGGGGTTGGCTGCGTGGTTGGCTTTTCTTGCTTATCTTGCTTCTTCAAACCTTGAATTTCTTCAATCAGCTTGCCATTAGCTTCTGCCAATTCCAACGCCGTTTTTTTAGCTTGATCGAGTTCATTTTTGATTTTCAGATTTGCTTGATCTAGTGCTTGTTCTAGCTTCTGAACCAAAGTTTTTTGCTCGTAAAGCTCGGACTTTAACTGATAAACATTTTCCTGAAGCTCATATTCTCGTTTATGAGCTTTTTCTAAACTTGCTCTCAACTCGGCAACTGTTGATTCTTCTCGTTGTTGCGCTTTTTCCAAAGCTGATCTTAACTCAGATGCCGTTGATTCTTCTTGTTGATGAGCTTTTTCTAAAGCCGATCTCAACTCAGATACCGTCGCTGCTTCTCTTTGATTAACTTGTGACAAAGCCGATCTTAATTCTGCGATCGTTGCTTCTAAAGCAGCTTGATTAGATCCATTACTTTCCACTTGAATATCAGCATCTTCCTGTGGTTTTTCTGTAGCTTCTGTTTCCGGATTTGGATCGCTTTCTACCACAGTCGAAGCTGAAATATCGATCGTGTGAGATGGTTGAACAGAATCGTTGGAATTATCCTTAATATTTTTGCGAGCCATAATTTCCTCCCAGTCCCCTTATAAAGTACATCAATGAGGCTCACGCATACCTCAGCCTACCTGTATATTTTGCCGTCGCTTCCTTTTTCTGCCCCTGGAGCGGTTCGTTATAAAAAGAATATATCGCTTTATCAGGGTCTTGCAGCTTAAGATTTCTTTAGAACTTCCTCCTCATCACAAACTATGACAGCTAGCAACAACCTTCCCAATGGGCCAACCATGCCCGTATTTTTACGCTTAATCAAGTTTATTACGCAACCTACTCAATACTTAGATGAATTCTCCCAAATCTACGGCGATACCTTCACCGTATGGGGTCGTCAAAACACACCGATTGTATACTTTAGTCAACCCCAAGCGCTCCAGCAAATTTTTAACGCCGATGCCAGCAAATTAGAAGCAGGACGGGGAAACCGGGGGTTAAAATTTTTACTCGGTGATAACTCACTGGTATTGCTAGATGGCGATCGCCACCAACGCGATCGCCAACTCCTCACCCCACCCTTCCACGGGGAGAGGATGCGCGCCTACGGTGAAACCATCTGCGAAATTAGCCGCGAAGTCAGCGATAATTGGAAAATTGGCAAACCGTTTAATATCCGCCAGTCGATGCAAGAAATCTCCCTCCGCGTCATCTTGCGATTGGTATTTGGCGTTGATGAAGGCGAAAAATTCCAACAACTGCGGCAATTAATTAATTCGCTACTAGAAATAACCAGTTCGCCGTTAATGTCAAGCTCGTTCTTTTTTCCATTTTTACAAAAAGATTGGGGTGCTTGGAGTCCTTGGGGAAAAATATTACGCCAAAAGCAACAAGTTGACGAATTAATTTTTGAATTAATTCGCGCACGTCGGGCAGAATCAAACTCAAATCGGCAAGATATTCTGAGTTTAATGTTAGCGGCGCGCTACGAAGATGGCAGCCAGTTGTCAGAAGAAGAATTGCGCGATGAGTTAATGACATTATTAATAGCGGGACACGAAACGACTGCTTCGGCGTTAACTTGGGCATTTTATTGGTTAGATCGTTCGCCAGAAGTGCGGGAAAAATTGCTCGCAGAATTGGCAAGTGTGGAGGGAGAAGTGAGTGCGATCGCTAAACTCCCCTATCTCACCGCCGTTTGCTCTGAAACCCTCCGCATCTACCCAATTGCCATCAGCGCCTTTATCCGAATAGTCAGAGCGCCGCTGGAAATTATGGGTTATAAATTACCAGTTGGTGCAGTAGTAATTCCCAGTATTTATTTAGCCCACCATCGAGAAGAAGTTTATCCCGAACCCAAACAATTTAAACCAGAACGTTTCTTAGAACGACAATATTCCCAATACGAATACTTGCCTTTTGGCGGTGGGAATCGTCGCTGCATCGGCATGGCATTTGCTCAGTATGAAATGAAGCTGGTACTGGCAACAATTTTGTCGCGGTTTGAAGTATCTCTGGTGAATAAGCGTCCCGTCAAACCCGTGCGTCGCGGTTTAACATTAGCCGCACCAGCAGGAATGCGAATGGTTGTGACTGGAGAACGGAAATTAGCAAAAACTCCAGTTGCGGTTTCATAGTTTGGACTAGAAACCGGGTTTCTGTGTAGATCTTTAGTGGCAAAACGACGATTTTTTAGAGAAACCCGGTTTCTTTGCGTAGGTTCTGATATTTAGAATTGTTGGTGCGTTACGCTGTCGCTAACGCACCCTACGCAATTAATTGAGCGGTCAATAATTCCAATGATTGAGAATAACAAATTGGTTTTCAATAGGATATTCTGCTGCCTCCAGATTTGCAATTGCCTTTACAATTGCTTGATAACTCATGTTCTTGGATAGGTCGGAGTCTTGATAAACTGCCAGAATTCCTGGGTGTAACGGGTTCGCTTGATGTAGCTCCTGAAAATCATTACAGTTGCGGGTGAGCAGCGATCGCAGATCTTGTCTGGCATAATCCAGTACAACTGAATCCAAACGATTCATTAAGCCTGCTGTATTAAGTGTAATTACATCATGACCCGCTGCTTGAAGAAGATTGACCAAATACTTAGCTTGAGAATCTTCGTCAAGCAGCATTCTTAGGCTCAATTGAGACTCCTTTTTCTTCTAAACGATAGCGTTCCTCTTCAGCTTCTAGTTTCAATAGTTCCTGGTGGCTTTCACAATAATGAATTGCCTCGTAAATAGCAGGTAGTGGCAAATCCCAATTTTCGGCTGCCTGTTCTGGCGACATTTGATTGGCACGCGCATCCTGCCAAACAGTTGAAGCCAGCAGTTTGCGCCCTTTGATGTAAAGCTGTTTGCGCCAAGGGTGAGGGCGAGCAACTAAATATTGCCAGTCTTCAGTCTGGGGAGTATCTTGTAGGGATTGAATGATAGCGCCCACCAGTGTGAGGCGATCGCTCACAGAGAGTTGGCAGGCTTGCTCTTTTAGCTGCTGTAGTGACATAGAAATAGCATCAACAAAAGCTGATATCTAAATTTTAGTATGAGCGATCGCTAAATTGTAACTTGCGATCGCGAGTGCGAATCATCCGTTTTCCCAGATGGGGAAAATCAGCAATTTCAACATCCAGGTTTTCTCCTCCTGTTAGATATACTAAATCTTCATCGCCTGCATTTTTCAAATGATGAGCTATAGAAGGAGTTGGAAATGTCATAAAATCTCCGGGATAAACTTCAAATTCTTCCCCATCAATTTCGGCAATTCCCTTTCCCGATAAAATGTAAATCCATTCTTCCTCGCAGTAATGGGAATGATATACAAACGATTCTTTTCCAGGAGGAAGTTTGGCAAAATTAACTCCAGTACGCTTTAATCCCAGCAAACGTGCCATATATGTGCCTGATATTTCCGATTTGGGATTCCAGGGATGGGAAAATGTTTGCATATTGTCGGCAATTTGGCTGGCACGCAAAATCAAAGATTTCTTTTCTGTCACGAGCTTTCACCTTCAAATAGTTTCAGGCATTTGTTTCTAATATAGCGATCGCATCTTAAAATTCGTCTCGATACTTATTGGATTTTCACTCCAGCGGCAATTGAAAAACACCCCACTAACAAGCAGCGTTTTTTGCTCGCTCTTTACCCAGACGAGCAACAAGTATTTGTAATGGGGAGTAAACCGAACTTGATATTACGCGATCGCACCCCAAATAATCATAATTAGACCAGTCTATCCAAACTGACTAAAAATCAGCCCTATGTCAAAAAAGCTTCCTCCTTTTCTCCAGAAAATCCTCACTTACGGGTTAGCCATCCTCGTGGCATCTTTTCTCACCGTAGGCATCCTACAGGTATCCCCATCCCAAGCTGCTCCTAGCGCCCCGCCTTCTCCACCTACCAGAGAAAGCGTGAATAACTTTGTCACCGCCGCCGTCAACCGCGTTGGGGCAGCAGTTGTCAGAATTGATACCGAACGCACGGTGACAACCCGCCAGATCGATCCCTACTTTGATGACCCCTTTTTCCGCCGCTTTTTTGGCGATGAATTCCCCCAACGCAGCCCCATGCAACAACGCCTGCACGGCGAAGGATCGGGCTTTATTATCGATAAAAGCGGGATTATCCTCACCAACGCCCACGTAGTAGATAACGCCGATAAGGTAACCGTCACCTTAAAAGACGGACGCCAGCTACAAGGAACCGTGCGGGGCGCGGATGAAGTAACCGATTTAGCAGTAGTAAAAATTGATACTGGTGGTAAAGATTTACCCGTAGCACCACTGGGAGATTCTAGCGCGGTGCAAGTGGGAGATTGGGCGATCGCACTCGGCAACCCGCTGGGACTTGACAATACCGTCACCTTGGGTATCATCAGCACCCTGCGCCGTTCTAGCACCGAAGTCGGCGTCCCCAACAAACGCCTCGACTTTATTCAAACCGACGCGGCGATTAACCCCGGTAACTCCGGCGGCCCCTTGTTAAACGCTTATGGCGAAGTGATTGGCATCAACACCGCCATTCGCGCCGACGCGATGGGAATTGGTTTTGCCATCCCCATCAACAAAGCCAAACAAATCAGTACCCAACTCGTGCGCGGGGAAAGCGTGGCGCATCCCTACTTGGGAGTTCAAATGACCACCCTCACCCCGCAACAAGCCAAAGAAAACAACGAAGACCCTAATTCGGCCTTCAGCATCCCCGAAGTACAAGGTGTATTAGTCGTCAGGGTGTTACCCAATACCCCAGCAGCGTCGGCAGGTTTGCGACGGGGAGACGTCATCGTTCAAATCGACGGACAACCCGTTACTAGCGCCGACCAATTGCAGAACATCGTAGAAAGTAGCCGCGTTGGTCAACAGCTACAGCTGACAGTACAACGCGGCAATCAAACGACTCAAATACCAGTCCGGACAGGGCAACTGCAAAACGCCAGTTAGGTAATAGGTAATAGGTAATAGGTAATAGGTAATAGGTAATAGGTAATAGGTAATGCGAAGAAATTACTTCTATGCTCGCCAATTACCAATTACCAATTACCCATTACCAACTACTTAATCTTCGTCATCATCATCATCATCATCGGCATCATCGTCGAGTAGATCCTCATCATCTAACAGCGCATCATCTCCGCCAAAACCGAAGCGGTCATCGTAGGAATTACCCTCAAAACCACCCCGTCGCGAAGAGGTGAAACTGCCATCCATGCCGAAGCGACGCGCCGTCCGGTCATCGAGTACCACATCTTGAATCGACTTGCCGTGCAGCGACTCCAGATCTTCAGGATCGTCATCTAACAAAGCACTACCTTCGTAAGACAAATCCACATCTGTCGTACTTGCACCACCGTCCTCATAGGCATTGAACCCAGTACCAGCCGGAATCAATCGTCCAATGATCACGTTTTCTTTCAAGCCGCGCAACCAATCGGATTTACCTTCAATCGCTGCTTCAGTCAGAACCCGCGTTGTTTCTTGGAAACTCGCCGCCGAGATAAAGCTATCCGTATTTAAACTAGCCTTAGTAATCCCCAGCAGCAACGGCGTATACTGAGCCGGAGCGCCTCCAGTAATCGACATCGCTTCGTTGACTTGTTCGATTTGGCGCAAATCCACCAACTCGCCCGGAAGCATCGTCGTGTCGCCGCCATCATCGACCCGCACTTTAGAAGTCATCTGGCGCACGATTACTTCAATGTGTTTATCGGCAATGTCAATCCCCTGGGATTGATAAACGGACTGCACTTCATTCACCAAGAACGTCTGAGTTGCACGCAAGGCACCCAACGCCGCTTCATAAACGCCCATTTGTTCTCGGTTGAACTCAAAGAAAGTCTCCAAGATTTCGTGAGGATTAGCAGGGCCATCGGTTAGCGGTTCCCCAGCTTTCACATGGTGTCCATCAGACACCAGCGCGTTTTGACCGGGACCAATCGGGTACTCTGCCACCCGTCCATCATCTTCAATCACCTTGATCTGATCCGGTTCATCTTGGCGCCAAGTTAGCTGCACCGTACCGGGACGCCGCGCCAAAATGCAAGCCTCTTTCGGTTTGCGCGCCTCCAACAATTCCTCAATCCTGGGCAGACCTTGGATAATATCTCCAGTCTTAGTCCGCTCAAACACCAACAGCACTAGGTTATCGCCCCGCTGTACTAAATCTCCATCTTCGATGTGCAGTACCGCTCCTGGGGATACCCGGTAAGGACGAGCCAGCCGGATTACCACTTGGTAATTGTCCGCCGTTATTTGTCCGCTTTCAGCAGTTACATTGCCGCCACCAGAAGACTGACGATTCAGCACCCTCACCACCTGACCGGATTCGGGAATCTCTACTCCGGGGGCAATAGCAGACCCAGCTACGAGCAAATCTCCTGGCTTAACTGTGGGCTTGGCAGTTCCGACGTCAATTGCCAGCTTATCCGCCTCACGGACTACTAAAACCCGGCGAATCGCTTCGCCGCCTTCACGAATCCCGCGGATTTCTCCCGTTTCTTTACACTGAATCTCCGTCCTTGCCACGACGGCACCGGGAGCGATGCGATCGCCATCCTGCACCAGCAGCCGCGTATTAGTACTGCCGCTCGTCGCATCCGCCACTACATCCCGGCGAATCACCAGCGACTCCAGAATCACTAACTGCAACCGCATCACATCAGGATCTTCTTCATCAGGCACCAGCTCGATATCTGCTGCCAAACCAGCCGCATCCTTACCAATCTCCAGCACCAGCTGAGTCCGCAGCAACTCCAGCCCCTCAACCGATTTCACCCGCTCCCCATCTTTATAAGGTAGGCGTTGCACGGCTCGTAACATCAGGGATTGCTCTGCACCGCTGCCGAAAGCTTCCGTTTCAATATTGGCTCCCACAGCTTCCCCAGTCCCCGACTGAGAAGGCACCGAAGGCACCGACGGAATCTCGTACTCGGTCACCGGACGCAGCAACAGGGCTGGCCCTTCTGGAGTTTCTACATACTCCACATAGCGCAATTCGGAGACGCTTAAACCCGGAATAATTTCTTGTCCCGGCGCGGCAATAGTGCCATCCAAAGCCATCACCGCTTCTGGATCGTCCACCAAGTGCAATTCACCCGGCTTAATCGCGATTTCCCGCAGAATATCGTTCTTCTGTACTACCTCCACCACACCGGAGCTAGCACAGAAAATATCCTTTACTACCTCGTGTCCGGCTTCAACGTACTGACCATCTTCTACGAGCAACAAAGAAATATCTTTGTTCACTTCGTGAGATTCTTCGGGAATCCAAAGCAGCGTTCCTCCCTGAATCACCTCATAGCCCAGCTTCGCCTTGCCGCGCTTAGCCACTTCCACACCGGCGTATTTAACGATACCTCCGGTGGCAGTACGGTAGCGGTCGTCAATTAACTCAGCCACTACTTGGTTATTGGCTACTTTCGTCCCCGGCGTCGCCTTCAGAGAGAACAGCTGACCTTCCGCAGTTTCGATTAAATAGTGATCGCGCCCTTGGTAACTTTCTACACGTACCCTGGCGGAATCTAACAGTACGCTGGCGGTGATAATTTCAATTTCCCGACCGCCCTTGCTGGTGCTTTCCGCTGGGAGACGCACGACGCCGCCGTGTTCTGTGACCAATTTGGTTTCTGCAATCACCGAGCCTGGTTCTACGCGATCGCCATTCTTCACCACCGGCTCTGCACCTGGTGGCAAATTATACACCTCACCCGACAAGATCCAAATCAAACCGCCCCGCGCCGCGTTGCGGGTGACGTTACCCTGACGGTCGGTTTTTTCTTCTACCACCAAGTCAGTAAACTTCACTTCCCCCGCCTTATCGCTGGCGACGTCTTTGGTCACCTTCTCCGTCGTGCGGCGGACGTTGCGACCCGTAATCGGCACTTCAGCCAGCATTTGATTCGCTTTGACCGTCTGCCCATCGCGCACCAGCAGCGTAGAACCTTGAGGCACGGCATAAGTTTGGCTAGCAGCTTCACCCGATGCCCCAGTTCCGACTAAAGTAATGTCAGCATTACTTTCTACCACTGCCGCATCTTCCCCGTGACGAGTACGGTACGGCCTTGACCTCAACGACTTGCCAATGCGAATCGTCCCGTCAAACGCAGCCCGCAACTGACGCGCTACTTCCCCAGTAAACACGCCTCCGGTGTGGAAAGTCCGCATCGTCAGCTGAGTACCAGGTTCCCCAATCGACTGCGCCGCAATAATCCCTACGGCTTCGCCCAAATCGACTACGGAAGCGTGAGCAAGGCTCCAACCGTAACAAGCTTGACACACCGAGCGAGCCGCTTCACAGGTTAGCGGGCTACGCACTACTACTTCTTCTACCCCTGCTTTTTCAATCGCTACAGCCAATTCCTCAGAAATCGCCTGATTGCGAGCAGCCAGCACCTCGCCGGTCACGGGATGAACTATATCTACTGCCACACTGCGCCCCAGCAAACGATCTGAAAGCTTAATCAGCGTCTTCGACTCATCGGTCATCGCCCGCAAAGAAATCCCCCGCGTGCTAGAACAGTCGGCTTCCCGGATAATCACATCCTGAGACACATCCACCAAACGGCGAGTCAAATAACCAGAGTCAGCCGTTCTCAGCGCTGTATCTACCAGCCCCTTCCGCGCACCGTAGGAAGAAATAATATACTCGGTAACGGTCAAACCTTCGCGGAAATTGGTTTTAATCGGCAAGTCGATAATTTCCCCTTGGGGATTAGCCATCAACCCCCGCATCCCCACCAACTGGCGCACTTGAGAAATATTCCCCCGCGCACCGGAGAACGCCATCATATAAACTGAGTTCAGCGGATCGCTTTCTTTAAAGTTCCGCACCACCTCATCTTTTAAAGCTTCAGAAGTGCTGTTCCAGGTATCAATTACTTTTTGAAACCGCTCAACCTCAGTAATTTCTCCCCGAGTGTAGCGGGTTTCCGTAGAGCGAATTTCTTCCTCCGCAGCTTCCAGCAACGCCCGCTTACTTTCAGGTACTTGTAAATCGTCTACGCTAATCGAAACTCCAGCCTTAGTCGCATAGCGGAAACCCAAATCTTTCAATTTATCCGCCACTTGAGCAGTCCGCGCCGTACCGTAGTTGGTAAAAGCCCAGGCAATCAGTTTTTTCAGCTGACCCTTGTCAATTACCCGATTGCGAAACACTAAATTGTCTGCCATTGTTCCTCTAATCCCAAAATTAATAGGTAACAGGTAATAGGTAATAGGTAATTTTAGATTCCAGATTGCAGATTTTAGATTTTACTTCAATCTTAAATCTGCAATCTTAAATCTAAAATTAGCCATTAGCCAGCTAAAGCTTCCTGAATCGTCTTGTTGTAAATAATCCGACCAGGCGTAGTCTTGATATATTGAGAAATCAACTTGCCCTCAGCCGTTTCGCGCGTGCGGCGGAACTTATAAAGACAACTGCGCGTACCATCAGCGAGAGTATTAACTTCCAACGGTTCGTTATCAGATTCAGAGGCTTCCACTGAGCCATCAAACCGCAACCAAATGTAAGCATGTAGGTCTACTTGTAGCTGCTCGTAGGCGACAATCGCATCGTCCATATTGGAGAAAAACCGCCCAGCCCCTTTCTGCTTAGCGGGATTTTCTGCCGTCAAATAATAGCAGCCCAACACCATATCCTGGCTAGGTGTAATAATCGGACGCCCGGTCGCAGGGGACAGAATATTATTAGAAGCCAGCATCAACAACCGGGTTTCCGCCTGCGCCTCTAACGACAAAGGCACGTGAACCGCCATTTGGTCGCCGTCAAAGTCCGCGTTAAACGCCGGACACACCAAAGGATGCAACTGAATCGCCCGACCTTCCACCAAAATTGGCTCAAACGCTTGAATCCCCAAACGGTGCAGCGTCGGCGCGCGGTTCAGCATCACCGGATGCCCTTCAATCACCTCTTCTAATACATCCCAAACGCTCTCATCATTGCGCTGAATTAATTTCTTCGCCGCCTTGATGTTGTTCACTAACCCTTGACGAATCAAGCGGTGAATTACAAATGGCTGAAATAATTCAATCGCCATTTCACGGGGCAAACCGCACTGGTGAATCTTCAGTTTAGGTCCGACAACAATTACCGAACGTCCCGAATAATCCACCCGCTTACCAAGCAAGTTTTGGCGGAATCGCCCTTGTTTCCCTTCAATAATGTCAGATAGGGACTTCAAAGGCCGGTTATTAGCGCCAACCACCGTCCGACCGCGACGCCCGTTATCAATCAAAGCATCAACCGCTTCTTGCAGCATCCGCTTCTCGTTACGGACAATAATTTCCGGCGCCAAAATTTCTTGCAACCTCGCCAAACGGTTATTCCGGTTAATTACCCGGCGGTACAAATCGTTTAAATCCGAAGTCGCAAACCGACCCCCATCTAATTGCACCATCGGGCGCAAATCCGGCGGTATCACCGGAATTACCGTCAGTACCATCCACTCGGCTTTCGCCCCAGTGGCGATAAAGTTATCGATTACCCGCAACCGCTTAATCAGCTTCGCCCGTTTCTGACCCTTAGCATTGGCAATTTCTTCCCGCAGTTGTTCGGCTTCTGCATCTAAATTAATATCTTGCAGCAACCGTTGCAGCGCTTCGGCGCCAATTCCTACTTCAATTCCGGTTAATTGAGAATCTTCGCTGTAAACTTGATCCTCAATTTCCATCCACTGATCTTCAGACAGCAACTGCTTATAACTGAGGTTGTCAGCATTACCCGGATTCAGAACAACGTAAGCATTAAAATAGACAATCTGCTCCACATCCCGCAGTGGCATATCCAGCAGAATCGAAATATAGCTAGGAATGCCTTTCAAATACCAAACGTGAGCTACAGGAGCCGCCAATTTAATGTAGCCCATGCGATGCCTGCGAACCCTAGATTCGGTTACTTCTACACCGCAGCGTTCGCAAACAATCCCTCTATGGCGGACTCTTTTATACTTACCGCAATGACACTCCCAATCCTTAGCTGGACCAAAAATCCGCTCGCAAAACAAGCCATCCATTTCCGGCTTTAGCGTGCGGTAATTAATAGTTTCTGGCTTGGTTACTTCCCCAACTACTTGACCATTTGGTAGCGTTCTTTCACCCCACTGGCGAATTCGCTCTGGAGAAGCGATGCCAATCTTAACGTAGTCAAATCTTTGTTCTAGCTTTGCCATTGCGTTCTTAGTAATCGGTAATTGGTCATTGGTCATTGGTAACAGTTGACAGTTGACAGTTGACAGTTGACAGTTGCTCAAGCGTGCTAGAAGAACCTTGCTTTAAACCAAGTTTTTCGTTGAGAATTTTCCACTGTTCACTGTTAACTGTCCACTGTCCACTGTCCACTGATTAGATTTCTTCCTCTTCCAAGTCCTCCCTGGTGAGGGATTCATAAGTGGGTTTGCTGGGAGTGCGACGATTGGATAAATCTGCCATTAGATCCACCTCCATATCGCGGCTGCTACCGTCTTCTAAAGTTTCCACCTTGTGAACGGCAATATCTAACCCCAAGGACTGCAATTCTCGCATCAGTACCTTAAACGACTCAGGGGTTCCAGGACGGGGAATCGCCTTCCCTTTAACGATCGCATTCAGCGCTTCATTCCGCCCTTGCATATCGTCGGACTTCACCGTGAGCAACTCTTGCAACGTATAAGCCGCCCCAAACGCCTCCAGCGCCCAGACTTCCATTTCTCCAAAGCGCTGACCGCCCTGTTGCGCCTTACCGCCCAAAGGCTGTTGGGTAACCAGAGAATACGGCCCTGTAGACCGGGCATGGATCTTATCATCGACCAAATGCACCAGCTTCAGCATATAGGCCACACCTATCGTGACGGCGCGGTCAAATGGTTCGCCAGTCCGCCCGTCAAACACCTGGATCTTCCCGGCATTATCTGGATTAAACAGCCAAGGTTGGTTGGTGTTTTCCCGCGCTTGCATTAGCTTGCCATGAACCGTCATCCGGGATGCCTCGGCTCCGTACCGTTCGTCAAAAGGTACGATTTTATACCGTACTCCCAAAGACCTGCCAGCCCAACCGAGCAAGCACTCAAACACTTGACCCACGTTCATCCGAGACGGTACGCCTAACGGATTGAGGACGATATCCACCGCGGTGCCATCGGGCAAGTAGGGCATATCTTCTACCGGCAGAATCCGGGAAATAATTCCTTTATTTCCGTGGCGTCCTGCCATCTTGTCGCCTACTTGGATTTTGCGCTTCTGGGCGACGTACACGCGCACGACCATATTCGCGCCGGGGGGCAGTTCGTCCCCTTGTTCGCGCGTGAATACCCGCACGTCTACCACGCGCCCTTTTTCGCCATTCGGAACCCGCAGGGAATTATCCCGCACATCGCGCGCTTTTTCGCCGAAAATCGCCCGCAGCAGTTTTTCTTCTGGCGGTTGGTCGGATTCGCCCTTCGGGGTCACTTTGCCGACCAGAATGTCCCCAGCTTCGACCCAAGCACCCTTGCGGATAATCCCAGATTCATCGAGTTGCCTCAAAGCATCTTCCCCGACGTTGGGAATTTCCCGCGTAATTTCTTCTGGGCCTAATTTGGTTTGGCGCGCCTCAATTTCATACTTCTCGATGTGGATACTCGTATACACATCGTGGTACACCAGGCGCTCGCTGATCAAAATTGCGTCTTCGTAGTTGTAGCCTTCCCAAGGCATGTAGGCAACCAAAATGTTATTGCCTAAAGCGATTTCGCCGCCTTCGGTAGCGGAACCATCGGCTAGTACTTGCCCTGCTACTACGCGATCGCCTATTTTCACTAAAGGCCGCTGATTGAGACAAGTATCTTGGTTCGACCGCTGGTACTTCTGCAACTGATACTCAATTTCATCAGCAGTAGGCGCAACGCCGGTGGAAGAAACAAAGGCTTCCTCATCAATGTCTTCTGCCTCTAACTCATCCGCCTTCAGCGTCTTGACGCGAATCCGTTCTGCATCCACATAGCTGACAATCCCGTTTTGCTTGGATACGATTACCATCCCGGAGTCACGCGCCGCCTGGGCTTCTAAACCTGTCCCTACTAGGGGTCGCGTCGGCTTCAACAACGGTACAGCTTGCCGCTGCATGTTCGACCCCATCAGCGCCCGGTTCGCATCGTCGTGTTCCAAAAATGGAATCAGCGAAGTTGCTACAGAAATAATCTGCACCGGCGATACCGCCACAAAATCCACCTGATCTTTAGTTGTGGTGGTGAAGTCTTGCCGATAGCGCACCGGAACGGTTTCTTCCATAATCATCGCGTTTTCGTCGATGGGAATATCCCCTGGCGCTACCCGCTTATCGTCTTCTTCATCCGCTGTCATATACAACGGCGGCAAGTCCCTCCGCACGCGGGCATTTTCCACCCGCCAGAACGGCGTTTCCAAAAAGCCATACATATTCACCCGTGCGTGGGTTGCCAAGGAACTAATCAACCCCGCATTTGGCCCTTCTGGCGTTTCAATCGGACAAATCCGCCCATAGTGGGATGGGTGAATATCCCGCACGGCAAACCCCGCCCGTTCCCGCGTCAAACCGCCAGGGCCAAGGGCAGACAACCGGCGCTTGTGAGTCAATTCTGCCAGCGGATTCGTCTGATCCATAAATTGGGACAATTGAGAGGAGCCAAAAAACTCCTTAATTGCCGCCACCAATGGCTTCGGGTTGACCAAACTCGCTGGAGTCAATGACTCTGCATCGGAAACGGTCATCCGTTCGCGAATAATCCGTTCTAAGCGGTTCAACCCCACCCGCACTTGGTTTTGCAGCAATTCGCCCACGCTGCGTACCCGGCGGTTACCCAAGTGGTCGATATCGTCCGTATTGCCGATATCAAACTCGAGGTTAATTAAATAATCAATCGCCGCCAGAATATCTTGAGGCGTCAGTACCCGCGTCGTATCGGGAATCGTTAACCGCAGCTTCCGATTCAGCTTGTAGCGACCCACGCGACCCAAGTCATACCGTTTCGGGTCAAAAAAGCGGGAATCGAGCAATTGCTGCCCTCCAGACACCGTAGGAGGTTCACCAGGACGCAATTTGCGGTACAGTTCCATCAGCGCTTCTTCTTCGCTGGGATTGCCTTCTTTTTCCAGGGTTTTTTGGAAATACTCTGGGTGTCTGAGGGCGTCAAAAATTTCATTATCCGTCAGTGCCAGCGCCTTCAGCAGCACCTGGGCTGACAGTTTGCGGGTTTTGTCAATTCGCACCCACACCAGGTCGTTTTTATCGGTTTCAAACTTCAGCCACGCCCCCCGGTTGGGAATCAGCGATGCGCTGTAGGTACGACGTCCGTTCTTGTCAACTTCGGATTTATAGTAAACCCCTGGACTCCGAACGATTTGGTTCACGATTACCCGTTCGGCGCCGTTGATAATAAACGTACCCCGGTCGGTCATTAACGGCAGGTCGCCGATAAACACTTCTTGTTCTTTAATTTCCCCAGTTTCTTTGTTAATCAACCGGGTGGGCACGTACATCTGTACGGCATAGGTACTGTCGCGGCGCTTGGCTTCATCCACATCGTACTTAGGCCGCTTGAGTTTGTAATCTTTGCCCATGAAATGCAGCTCTAGCTTACCCGTGTAGTCGGTAATCGGCGAAAAGCTGTTGAGTTCTTCGATTAGTCCCTCTTCTAAAAACCAGCGAAAGCTTGCCCGCTGAATCTCTACGAGGTCTGGTAGCGTGACAGCTAATTCGGTTACAGTCAGATTGGTCATGCTTCTCCTGTTGCTTTTATAGATTGCGGGGAGCTTCTTTGGGATGCTATCTTCTAAAGAATCGAGCTTTAAACGTAGTGCCTGCCCTTGGATGGGGTAAAGTGAAGAAACTTATCTGGGGTTTTGTTGGTCGTTACTTCCAGAGGCTTGACCCTGTAGCATTGTCGCTCAGACAGGATAATTTTACGCTTATTGGTCGTTAACAATGGAATTTACCAGGAAACTCTGGATTTTCCAGTTTCCTTTCTCCTGTATCTGTATTTGAATAAATTGAACCAAACGGGCGTACCAGCATACGCCTCTTTTTGCCGATTCCTCCAGCCAGTTGGCGTGCATTTTCAGTTCCACAGGGGCGGTGCGAGTAGCGGGAAATTGTAGCGCTTGGGTGGCTGTCTCAATCGAGCGAACTCTTGTATTGATGGCAGTTTCACCTCTAAACATTATGGCGCAAGCTGTCAATGATTGGCGCACTGTTGGGGTTTTATTTCCAAAGTTTTTAGTTCCGAGTCTGAAATTGCTAATTTCTTCTCGGAACGGGATCTGTTTTCCTCTGTATTACTGTAGCACTTAGCACTCCACTGGCACTGAAAGGCCAAAAAGTTTACTAGCATTCTCAGTAGTTTGGCGGGCAAATTCTGGGAAGGAAACACCCCGCAGGCGTGCTACTTCTTCGGCTACGTATAGCACGTAAGCGGGTTCGTTGCGCTTGCCGCGTTTGGGAACGGGGGCTAAAAACGGGCAGTCCGTCTCAACTAACAAACGCTCTAAAGGAACCATACAAGCTGATTCCTGGATCTGGGTGGCGTTTTTAAACGTGACGATGCCGCTAAAGCTGATATAAAAACCCAAGTCGAGGAACCATTGCGTTTCTTGGGGATTGCCTCCCCAACAGTGCATGACTCCCCGCACGGGGCCGTTTCGCTGCCATTGTTCCTGTAAGATCTCCCGCATCCGCGCTGCGGCGTCGCGGCAGTGGATAATTACTGGCAAATCCAGTTCTCTGGCGATATCGATTTGGGCGATAAATGCTGTTTCCTGAATTTGTTGGTTGTTAGCCTTGTAAAAATCCAGTCCGGTTTCGCCGATGGCTACGACTTTGGGGTCGCTACCAGCGAGGGATAAAATTTCTACGGCTGTATTCTCCGTCCATTTGTCTGCATCCAAAGGATGCAAACCAACGGCAAAAAACACTTCCGGAAACTGCTTAGCGATCGCAGCGATGCTACCAAATTCGGCTGGTTCGACGCAGGAATGAACTAAATAAGTCACACCCGCATCGCGCCACCGCTGCCTTACTTCATCCAAATCGGACTGAAACACATCAAAATTGATGTGTACGTGGCTATCGATCAACTGCATAGCGGGTTATGAGTTACAGGTTTTAACTGGGGTAGAATTTCTCCTGCCCCATTTTCCCAAGGCTAACGACGAACGAACCTGGTGTGAAGCGGGCGCCACACACCCTACGCCGCACTAGCTGGGGCTGATTTTTCTGTTTGCCGTTTGAGTGCCGCTGCCAAGCGAGATTTTTTCCGCGCCCCGTTATTGGGATGCAGCACGCCTCGCTTGACTGCCTTGTCGATTTTGCTGTAAGCAGCTGCCATGTGCTGCTGTACTTCTTGTAGCAATTCTGGGGTTGGACTTGCCCCATAAGAATCTACTGCCACAAGATATTTCTTCATCAGCGTTTTTACGGCTGACTTGTATGACTTGTTACGCAACCGATTGCGTTCGGCTATTTGTACGCGCTTGATTGCAGACTTAGTATTTGCCACTGCTTAAACCCGAAGCAACTCTATCTACTTGAACGAACCTTGAAAATCCTGGAAAAACTAATATAGCATCTATGTCACCAGTATAGCGATCCCGACAAAAATCCAGGTTAAGCTATAGAAACGAGTAGGGGTTAGGTAGTGGGCAAGTGGTAGTAGGTGGCAGATATACAAACCCACTACCCTCAACCCTCCCCCCTGACTCACTACCTACTACCCAATACCCCGCTATTGGCATTGCTAACTCCATGCTGCGAATTATCACTCAGCGAACCGAGGCAGAGGCGGAATTGCGTCGAATCCGCGATCGCACTCACGACGAACTGATCGTTCATAAAGAAGCAACGGTTCGGGAAGTCTTACAGGCGGTTAAGCGCCAAGGTGACCGAGCCGTGTTGCATTATACAGCAGAATTTGACCAACAAAGGCTGGCTCCCGATCAACTGCGAGTAAGTGGCTCAGAATTGGATGCCGCGTATCAACAGGTATCTTCGGATTTACTGGCTGCAATTAGGCTAGCGCGAAGTCAGATCGAAGCTTTTCACCGCCAGCGCCTGCCCAAATCCTGGGTTCAGTTTAAGGACGACGAGGTAGTGTTGGGGAAACGCTACACGCCGGTAGACCGAGCTGGATTATACATTCCCGGCGGTCGCGCCGCCTACCCCAGCACGGTATTGATGAATGCGGTTCCAGCCCTAGTGGCAGGCGTGCCCCGCATCGTTATGGTCACCCCACCTGCGCCCCCTGTGATGGGCGACGAGGCAATCAAGCACGCCACACCCCCGATTAATCCAGCTGTGCTGGTGGCGGCGCAGGAATGCGGCATAGGTGAAATTTACCGGGTGGGAGGGGCGCAAGCGATCGCGGCTTTGGCCTATGGTACGGAAACCATTCCCAAGGTAGATGTCATCACTGGCCCAGGTAATATCTACGTCACCCTGGCTAAAAAACTGGTTTACGGAACGGTTGGGATTGACTCGTTGGCAGGGCCATCCGAGGTACTGGTAATTGCCGATGAAACAGCCAATCCGGTGTATGTGGCGGCAGATTTGTTGGCGCAAGCCGAACACGACCCGATGGCGGCGGCGATTTTGGTCACCACCGATGGGGTGTTAGCCAAGAAAGTCCATGCTGAGGTGGAACTACAGCTAGCAGATCATCCGCGCCGGATATTGACCGAGAAAGCGATCGCTAACTACGGTCTAATCGTAGTCGTTGAATCCCTTAACGCGGCTGCCGAACTTTCAAACGAATTTGCCCCCGAACACCTAGAGCTGGAAATCGCCGATCCCTGGGCAATGCTCGACCAAATTCGCCATGCTGGGGCGATTTTCCTGGGTTATTCAACCCCTGAAGCCGTGGGTGACTACTTAGCTGGCCCTAACCACACTCTACCCACTTCTGGTGCTGCCCGCTACGCCTCTGCCTTGGGCGTAGAAACCTTTATGAAGCACTCGAGCTTGATTCAATACTCGCCGACCGCGCTAGGAAAAGTTGCCAGCGCCATCGATGTACTAGCCCGTGCTGAAGGGCTTCCTTCCCATGCCGACTCGGTACGACTGCGAACTCAAGGTAATCTGAAGCCAGAACCTTAAGCAAGATGATGCAGATTAGGTAATAGTTACTAAGTGTTAGGAAAAGCAGCGGAGCTTGGGCTAGGATCTGGGGTTTAGTGTATGTTCTTCCCTAGTGCCTAGTCCCTTATTCCCCTCACGGTCAAATCTTAGGAGAACTTAATCTGTGTTCAAGACAATACTGGTGGCTCTCGATGCTTCGGAGCAAGCAGACATAATAGTTGAAACCCTTCAATCGCTCTTATTGCAAGCGGCGACGAAAGTTATCCTCGCTCACGTGATTCCGCCGTCAGAGGTGGGTGGAGAATGGGCGGCTGACCGACCCCACAACCCTTCTGAAGAATTTCCCTACATTCATTTAGAAAAGCAGTTGCAAGCTTACCAAGCCAACTTATCTTGTGCTAGCCAAATAGAAATTGTCAGCGGCGATCCAGCAGCAGAAATTGTTCGACTGGCTAATATCCACGCTGCCGAACTCATCGTCATTGGCAGTCGTGGTTTAACTGGTGTCAGTCGGATTTTACAGGGGTCTGTGAGCGGTCAAGTGGTGGAAGAAGCTCCCTGTTCGGTTTTGGTAGTCAAGCACAAATAAATGCTTTTAACGGGTGCTATTCGCTGTCGCTGCTAAAAATTCCTTTAGGCGCAACAAACTGAGAGTTTGACCCAAGGAAAGCGGCAGCAGCGAGACGCCCTCGAGGCGTGACTGCACCCAACCTTCTCCCCAGTACCATTCGTGAAAACCGTCGATACCGCCGCTCAATAACAGGCGCAAGCAGTTAGGTTGGGCTACTTCTACTTGGTGTTGAATCGCGATCGGGCCAACCCAGCTGGTAAATGTTAGACCTGGGTAGATTTCTTGGGGTAAGTTGCTGTCAAAGCGACCCAATAACAGCCATTTTTGCAGTTGGGCAGGACGGCTCAGACTATCTGCGATCGCTGCCTCTCCTGCTTCTACTTCAATCCGCAGTTTGCTTTGTTGATAAGTACCTAGCATGTTTCAAATTATAGGCCATAGGGTAGGGGGAAAAGGGAAAAAGGGAAAGGGGGAAAGCTAGAAGCTCTAGAACTCTGGCAAAAAAGCTTGCTCAAATCAAGTTGCTGGCTTTTTACTTGTTTTAGTAATTTCGTCAGTCCTCATCACCTTTTTCCCTTTTTCCCTTTTCCCCCCTTTTCCCCCCTTTTCCCCCTTTTTCCCCTTTCCCCTTTTCCCCCTGCCCCATTAATAGTTCAGAATGTCACAATAAGTTAAGGCGAATTTTAAGAAATGTAAGGATTTGCATGGCGGATCAATTAATTCGCGCCACAGCGGCTGATGGCGGTATTCGTGCGGTTGGTGCGATCGCAACGCGGCTCACGGACGAAGCTAGACGACGCCACGGCCTTTCCTACGTGGCAACGGCGGCGTTGGGTCGTACCATGACATCTGGGCTGTTGTTGGCTTCGAGTATGAAGCGAACCGAAGCGCGAGTAAATATTCGCGTTAAAGGAAACGGCCCGATGGGCGGTATTTTAGTCGATGCCGGATATGACGGCACGGTACGAGGTTACGTAGATAATCCCAATATCGAACTGCCACCCAATGCTCTAGGCAAATTAGATGTGGGTGGCGCAGTGGGTGCGGATGGCTACCTCTACGTCGTGCGGGATGTCGGATATGGTTACCCCTACTCGAGTACGGTAGAACTGGTTTCGGGTGAAATTGGCGATGATATCGCTCATTATCTGGCAACCTCTGAGCAAACCCCGTCAGCGTTAGTCGTAGGCGTGTTCGTAGAAGCCAGTGGAGTGACTGCGGCGGGTGGGATTCTGATCCAAGTTTTACCCAAGGCAGCACGGGACGAAGCGCTGGTGGAAAAATTGGAATCGCGGGTTGCGGCTTTGAGGGGATTTACACCTTTGTTGCAGGCAGGCAAAACATTACCTGAGATGTTTGAACTGTTGCTGGGGGACATGGGTTTGGATATCCTACCAGAAACTCAGTTGTTGCGCTTTCACTGCGGCTGTTCGATGGATCGGGTTTTGGGCGCGCTGACAATGTTAGGAGAAGCCGAACTCGAAGACATGATCGCCAAAGATAATGGGGCTGAGGCAACTTGCCACTTTTGCGGGGAAGTTTATCGCGCCAGTAGCGACCAACTGCGAGATCTAATTTTAGATTTGCGCGCCGGATCTTGAACAACCCAGATATAATCAACAGGATCTAGGATCTAGATTTTTCGGACTTGGAGGGGTAGGATCTCACTTGACTGCTTGTTCGAGCCAACCAGATCCAAGGCACGATTATTTTGGTGTGAGCTATGAGAGAACGGGGAACTCCAGACCAATGGTCTGCTGGTAAAGCTTCGCAACTGGGACAATCAAGTCGGTTTCCCAGTCCGCCACTGAGTCCAGGAACCCCCGCGGTTGCGCGTTCGGGCGCTTCCGGGGTCACCGAGTCGGAAGCACCAGCAGCACAACTAGCCAGCATTTCACCGCCAGCAGCAGAGGAGGAGTCGCAACGATCTAAGGTATCTAGGATGTTGTTAGCCTGGATACTCAATCCGCCGCCAAGGCTAAAACGGCTCTACAGTAGCTGGCAATTTTGGGCGGTGGTGGCAACGCTAACCACGGGGGGAATGGGTTTCATAGCTGTGGGCTTGCTGCTCAAGTTGCCAGCTATGCCGAATTGTCCGTCTATGTTTTGGCCTACGGCTAGCGCGTCGATGCGGCTGTACTGCGCTCAGCTGGCGGCAAATAAGCAGACAGTGAAGGATTTGCTCGAAGCGATCGCTCTAGTGCGAAGTCTACCGGAAGACCACCCCCTGCGCGAAGAAATTAACCGTCAAATCGAAGTGTGGTCGGAAGATATTCTCACATTAGCCGACAAATCTTTCCACGCTGGCAAGATGGACGAGGCGCTGGCAATGGCGAAAAAAATCCCCAGCGACGTTCCAGCTCACTCGATAGTGAAACAGCGCATCGAACGCTGGCAAAAAGTTTGGTCAAAGGCAGAAGAGATTTATCGCGCTTCTGAAGAGGAACTGCGGAATTCTAATTGGGTGCAAGCTTTTCGAGTCGCGGCGCGCTTGCAAACAGTAGGCAATGTCTACTGGCAAACTACTAAGTTTGACGAAATTTCTAACATCATTCAAGCGTCGCGAGAAGATAGCGATAAGTTAGCCCAAGCTAGAAATCTGACTAGGCGCGGCGGGCAATCGAATTTAGAGCAAGCTCTCAAAATCGTAGAGTCTCTAGATCCTAAGAGCTACATTTACCAGGCAGGCCAAAAATTTATCCCCGAAATCGGGCGGAAAATGCTAGAGCTGGCCGAATCTAAGGTAGAACAGCAAGAACTGAATCAAGCAATCGAGCTAGCCCGTAAAATTCCCGCAACGGCTAACATGCAGGCGGAAATAGAAGATTTTGTTAACTTAACTCAAGCCAGAGCGATCGCTAGAGAAGGCACTTCCGCCAGTGTGGAAGCAGCGATCGCGCAAGCTCAAAAAATTAGCTCAAATAGACCATTATACCAGAAAGCACAGGACTTAGTCAAATTCTGGCAGCGAGAACTGGAAGACATCGCCCGGTTAGAGAAAGCTCGTCAATTGGCTGGATTGGGAACCGTGAATGATTTAACCGCAGCGATCGTCCAAGCGCAACTCGTCCCAGCGAACAATCCTCGCGCTCAAGAAGCCAGAACCGAAATCAGTCGCTGGCAAAATCAAATCCAGACGATGGAAGATCGTCCTTTCTTGGAGCGAGCCGAACAATTAGCAGCGATCGGGGATGAAACTTCTCTGCAAGCGGCGGTGTACGAAATCAGTAAGATTGCCAGAGGGCGTGCGCTCTATGGAGAAGCGCAGAATAAGATGGGACAGTGGATCGCTCAGATCCAGCGCCTTCAAGACCAACCCTATCTCGATCAAGCGCGGGAACTGGCACGGGCGGGCAATCTTTCCGAAGCTGTTGCTATGGCGCAACAAATTCAACCCGGAAGGGCGCTTTCTCTCGACGCCCAAGCTTCTATTTCTGAGTGGAGTGGACAACTTCGCGCCCAGCAATATTGGCAGGAGGCAAATCGATTAGCCACTCAGGGAACGCCAGAAGCTGTATTAGCAGCAATTAGACAGGCACAATTAGTAACCAGATCTAGCGGTTTACGAGCCGAAGTTGGGGAAGCCATCAATCAATGGAGCTATCAATTGCTGAGCATGGCACAAGACCGAGCGGCTTACGATTTACAAGGCGCGATGAATATTGCGGCACAAATTCCATCGGGTACAAGTGCTTATTCTGACGCCAGAGCGCAACTGCAAACCTGGCAAAATTCGTTAAATTCCTCTCAAAATCCAGCGCCGGAATCCGTCGCGCCGTCTCCAGAACAAGTTACTGAATCGAGTGATGTCACTGCTCAATAAGGGTAATGGGTAATGGGGTAATCGGTTTGTTCCCCAATTACCAATTACCAATTACCAATTACCAATTACCTATGTTCGATTTGTCGAACAACAGTTAAAGCCGAGTAGGAAACGCCAGCAGTTCCTTCACCGGGATGGGTAGAGTCGCCTACTAACCACAAGTTGTCTATGGGGGTACGATTGGCAAATCCAAATGGGCCAAATGTAGCAACTCGTTGACCAATTCCTCCTACAATACCCTGGTCGCGAGCAGTATAGCGGGCAAACGTGCGCGGGGTAGCTGCTTCTACGTGCAGGATGGTTTCTGGGGTGAGGTGGAAATATTGGGAGAGACGCGCGATCGCTTCTTGCGTAAATTCACGCTTCAATTTGTCATAATCCCTACATTGCGACCAAATCTGAGTATCCGTAAACGAAGACGCAGTAATCGTTGCTTTCCCCTCTGGCGCGCGACCATCTCCAGGATGGCTAACCGAAACAAACAGCGAATTATTTTCCCCTATCGGGCCATCATAGTCATAAAGAAATTGCAAGTGAGGCGGACATCCAGACGGAATCGCGCTTTCATCAACTCCTAAATAAACGACAAAAGCGCCCGAAGCCGGGGGTAATTTTTCGACGCGATGCTGATAGCCACCTAAAAGAATTTTGGATTTTGGATTTTTGATTTTGGATGCGATTGTTCCGCCTGTTTCTAATAGCTGGATTAAATTTTGCACAGTTACATTTGCTACAACGTGGTCGGCGGTTTCAACCCAAACATCGCCGGTTTTTTGATTGCGGATGCGGACACCCGTAGTTTTGTCGTTTTGGGTGTAAATAGCTTCGACGGTGTGGCGCATCAGGAGTTTACCACCATCGCGTTCTAGGGATTCCACTAAGCGATCGCTCAACACCTGCATACTACCCTTGAGGTGATACAACCCCTGGGGTGCTTGAGATACACCCAAAGCCGTCGCGGCGTAGAGTAAAGCCGTTGCTTCGGCATTTACTTGGGAATAAAGCTTTAACTGCAAATCTAAAAACGTTCTCAGGCGTTGATTATCTCCCAATCCGTACAATCGCAACGCATCGCCGACGGTTAAAAATGTAAAAGGTAGCGTTAACGTTGTATCCGGACGCACGGCTTTAATTAACTGCCAGAAATCCCAGAGATTGCGCGGCGGTAATACGGGGTCGCGCGATTGAAATGCCCAACTATATTTAAATAAATTAGCCAATAATTGCCAAAACGGCTCGCTTCCGGGAAATTGTCGCTGCCTTTCTGCTTTCCACTTTTCCCCATCGCGCCAGACGTTGATTGGTTCGGTTTCCCCTGGTAGAAAGACAGCACAAGCGGGGTCGCAAGGCGTCGCGGCGGGTAAGTCTATTTCTAATTCTGAAAAAATGCGGTGATGAATGCCACCCGGTTCTAATCCCGCTACCTGAGTTGCGCCGACATCGAAGGTAAATCCCTTGCGTTTAAAAGTAGAAGCGCATCCACCCGGCACGAGCGCTTGGTCTAACATTAAAACTTGGTAGCCGCGATGGGCAAGCAGCGCCCCCGCCGTCAAGCCACCAATTCCTGCCCCAATTACGACTACACGCGATTTGACCTTGCTGTTTGACATAGCCGCTTCTTTTACATTTCTTAATAATTTTAATGATAAATTAAATCTCCGCGTGCGGGGGTTGGGCGTAAGTTGATTGTATTCAATCCGGTGCAGGAGGAAATTAAGCTTCTGGCTCCCACACAAGAAACCCAGTTTTTCCAAAAAAACCGGGTTTCTGACTGACTCGCTACGCCAATCTTTCTGCTAATTGCTGTACAAATGTTTGATGCTCATCGGAATTTAAGCCTGCTTGCAAGACTGATAAAACTTGCTGCATATTTCCTTGTAAAAGTGCATCTGCGGCTAACCATAATCCGGGCATGACTCGACTGCGGATCGTGCCATCGGCATCGGGTGCAAGGGAAATATATTCACTATCAGTAAGCACAAACCAGTGCAATCTATTCTCAAAGCGTTGCCATACCAAATATTCCGCAACGCCGTTGCGTCGATAGGCGCGTTTTTTGTCGTGTAAATCGTAAGCGGCACTGCTGGCAGCAATTTCCGCCACAAATTCCGGCGCACCTTGGAGATAATCATCTTCAGTTATTTCAGCGCTTCCCCCCGCTAATGAATCGATTAGCAGCACCCCATCCGGTTGTGGTTCGTTATCCTCATCTAGGCGGATTGTCGGTTCAATCCCCAGCTTTACGCCTGGGGTTGAAAGTTGATACATCCCCATCCAGACAATCAGTTGCCCGTGGGGTTCGGCGTGGCGTTCAAATCGGAGGGGAGAAGCCATATAAACAATTCCTTCGATTAGTTCGGCTTTGGTATGTTCCGACATTGCTTCGTAGCGACGCTCAAATTCGGTGCGCGAGAGGCGATCGCCGCTTTCCAACGGTGGAATTGATGGCTTGGCAGGAGTTGATTTAACGCGGTTGGTCATAGCAGTAGCGTAAAGCTTATCTTCTATTTTGCTTGAAATATCGAGGAAAAAAGTGTTAATTAACTCTAACTTTTGTTTGGTTACTCAAATAATAGTGCCAAAGTAGACGGGTAGCGATCGCGCGCCAAGGACGCCATTTTTCGGCAATCTTTTCGAGTTCTTTAGGCGTTGGGCGCGTTGGTAAATTTTTCAGCTTTTGATAGCCCACAATTACCCCTAAATCTCCTTTAGGAAAAACATCCGGTCGTTGCAGCGACATTAGCAAGTAAGTATCTACCGTCCACTCACCAATTCCTTTGATTTGTTTGAGTTCGTTTCTAATGGTTGTTTCGTCTTCTATGGCTAGTTTATCTAAATCAATTTTTCCGCCCCTTATTGCCTGGGCTAGCCCCCGACAGTATGATATTTTTTGCCGACTCAATCCCGCTGCTTGCAGTTGTAAGTCATCATAAGCTAGTAAATTTTCTGGTGTCAGGGGTACGACTATAGTTGTTAATCTTTTAAAGATTGCTTTTGCAGAAGCAACTGACACTTGCTGTCCCACAATTGTTTCTATCAAACCTATAAATCCCGGTTCGCATTGCCAATTCGGCGGATGTCCGAATTGCTCGACAATGCGGGCTAAATCTTTATCTTGGCTGGCGAGTTCTACCACGCCTTGAGCAATAGTTTCTGGTGTGAGAGATAAAAATTGTATAACCATAATCTTATTGTATAGCTTTTTGCGTTCATTTATCAGGTTATAATATGAATATTATTATGTCTTAAGGTAGGGGGAAATTAGTAAAAATATAGCTATGATTTTTGAGCTATTTCAACTTAGACCAAAGCCAGCTAACAATCAAGGAATTGGTCGTAGGTAGAAAGTTGCGATAATTTTGTCAGGGTTTTTAGTAGCATCATACAGCTAAATTATGACGGTAATATTTGGTAAATCGGATATCAAAACAGAAATTAGGCAATATCTCAGACTGGCGATTCCGTTAGCGATCGCGCAACTTACCCAATCTATCACCGGATTCGCCGACAGCGTGATGATGGGTAGGTTAGGACAAGAAATTCTCGCCGCCGGAGGATTGGCGGCGCTAACTTTTGGCGCGGTATTAATTACTGCGAGTGGATTTGTGATGGGAGTTACACCGCTAGTGGCAGAAGCTTACGGCGCCAATCGTCCAAATCAAATCGCTGCGATCGCGCGCCAAGGATTGTGGTTATCCCTAATTTTGACCATTCCGATGATGCTGCTAATAGGAAATATGGATAGTATCATGAGTCAACTGGGGCAAGCAGCAACAACGGTAACCCTGGCAAATACTTACCTGGATATTATGCTTTGGGGATTTTTCCCTGCGGTGGCATTTTCTGTACTTAGAGGCGTGGTGGCGGCGCTGCAAGAAGCGCGTCCGATCATGGCAATTGTGATTGCAGGTACGCTATTTAATATCGCGGGTAACTATGTTTTGGGTTTTGGTAAATTGGGATTTCCCCAAATGGGGATTGCCGGACTTGCTGTCGCCAGCGTTATCAGTCTTTGGGGCATGTTTTTGGCGCTAGTTGCCTACATATTGAGACACAAACGACTAACAAAGTATCGCTTTTGTGAAAATTTACATCAGATTAAACCTCAAATCATTGGAGATTTAATCCGCATCGGTTTGCCGATTGGGGTATCTTCGGCGTTAGAAGTTGGACTGTTTACAGTTGTTACTTATCTGATGGGAATTTTGGGAACCGATGTGTTGGCGGCGCATCAAATTGTGTTTCAAACGATCGCGGTTATCTTCATGATACCTCTGGGCATGTCTTTCGCTACAACTGCGCGCGTCGGACAGTGGTTTGGACAGCAAAATTTGGCAGGTGCAACTCGCGCCGGATATGTGAGTATGTTTGTTGGCATGGGATTTATGATGCTGATGACAATCGCGCTGTTGATGTTTCCTTATCAAGTTATTGGCTTATATTTGGATATTAGTAAGCCAGAGAATGGTAACGTAATCGAACTGGCAAAACCTATGCTTACCGTCGCGGCAATTTCGCAAATTTTGGATAGTTTGCAAAAGACTACACAAGGCGCGCTGTATGGACTTCAAGATACTCGCATCCCGATGTTGCTGAGTTTATCGGCATTTTGGGGAGTTGGCTTAACGAGTGGGTATTTACTGGGATTTCCCCTCGGTTTGGGTGGGACAGGTTTGTGGATTGGACAATCGATTGGAGTGGGAATCGCTGCTATTGTATTCGTGTGGCGCTTGCGTAAATTGCTCGTCAAATTACAGTTGATAGTTGATAGTTGATAGTGGACAGTGGACAGTGGACAGTGGACAGTTGACAGTTGACAGTGGACAGTGGACAGTGGACAGTGGACAGTTGACAGTTGACAGTTGACAGTTGACAGTTGACAGTTGACAGCTTGCGCTGATCTAGTTGAAGGGTTGACAGTTACCTTTTCCTCAAGCTTATAAGATTGCGGAGGCGGGAAATTAATTTTTCCTTTCCCATTAAAGGGGGGCTAATACCAATTTCCTTTGAATACCAGTCATGTTGGGAAAAAACTTTCAATTTCTCTAAACCCGCCCCCAAGTGTAGCGGATTCATGGGAAAAGGTGATAACAACCCATTTTTTCTAGTAAAAACTTAAAATTGAGGAATCGCGATCGCAAGCTATGTATATTTCTTAACATTCTGAAATCTAATTTTGTTGTTTACTGGATGACAGGGTTTAATTCTGCCAACCACATATGATTTCAGGCGATCGCATTAGGGGTGATTATCCGGTCAAGCGAGTAAAAAGATTGCCAAGAAAGCGAAAGCATTCGCTTAATTTTATCTCCGCTTGGGTGTTAGCGATCGCAATCCTACCAACGGCATTAAAACCCAAACCGGCTATCAGTGCGGAAAAACTTTATATCCCTTATGGCCCTTTCCAGATTTCGCTTTCGGTTGATGCATTAGCAAGCTTTGCCAAAACAGGTGAAGTGAATAGCGAACTGCAATCTTATGCTCAATTATTAAATGCCCAAATTTTAGCTCAATTGCGAGAGTTATTGAACCGTCGGTTAAATTTGGGTCAAAATGCTGTATCGCGGATAGCGCACTCGCCATCAGGAGAAATGCTGTTAAAACGGTTAGGGCAAGTGGTTCAAAGTAAACAAAATCAAAATGGTTATAGCGATTTGCGGGCAGCTTTAATTGCAGCGGCGCGAGAACCAGAAGGTTTTAGTTTAATCGATGTCATGCGCCAGTTTCCTTCAGAAGGAATTTGGATTAATGCCCAATTGCTGCTGGAATTAAACCAAGAGGTTACAGCTTTTACTAACTATAAAAATAGTATTATGTCGGGAGCGATCGCCAACCAAATTCAAGCAGAAATCGCCGCCGATTCTCCCATAAATTTCTCTCAATTACCAGATCCGAGTCAACCGGGCAGCTTTCAGGTTTCCCAACGCACGCTAGATTTAACCAACAACCGTAACCGTCAATCGGCATTTGGTAGGAGAATTGGTCGTAGTTTTGAAGTCGATCTTTACCTACCTGAAGGAATGTCCAAAAAAGCGCCCGTCGTGGTGATGTCCCACGGTTTGGGTGCAGATCGCAAGATGTTTGTTTATCTGGCAGAACATATAGCATCCCACGGATTTGCTGTAGTAGTTCCAGAACATATTGGCAGTAACGCCAGACGCAGACAAGCTTTATTAGAAGGATTGGTAAGAAGCGATATTAACCCGGTAGAATTTATCGACCGCTCGCTAGATATTAAATATACTTTAGATCAATTAGAAGCAAATGCCGAACTGGCAGGGAAAATCGATCCACAACGGGTTGTTTTACTTGGACATTCTACTGGCGCTTATGCAGCCTTAACAATGGCAGGGGCGGAATTGAATAACGAAAGACTGAGGCAAGAATGTCAAAACGAACGCCCGACTTTAAATGTATCGATAATTTTGCAATGCCTCGCCAACCGCTTACCAGCGTTTAATTATAACTTATACGATGGGCGAATTAAAGGTGCGATCGCAGTGAGTCCTTTTGCTAGTACCGTTCTTGGCCCGGAAAGTATCGGTAATATTCAAATTCCTACTATGATCGTTGGAGGTAGCGCCGATGTTATTACACCAATTGTACCAGAACAAATCTATCCGTTTCTATGGTTAAAAACCAAAGAAAAATATTTAGCCATCATGGTTAACAGCGGTCATACATTTATCGATGCAACTGGAACAACTACCGAAGATGCAACGCCTCTGAGCAATTTAAATCAGTTTTTTGCTGGGCCAGAACCAAGTTTGGCGCAACGGCATCTCAAAGGATTGACTTTGGCTTTTGTGGAAACTTATTTAGGCGATCGCACAGAATACAAACGTTATTTAAGTGCTGGTTATGGTAATTTTATCAGCCAAGATCCGATCAAAGTAAATTTTGTGCGATCGCTCACCCCAACCCAGCTAGAACAAGCTTTTGGCGGCACACCACCATTACCAATTTTCCCCCAATTAGCAAACGCTCCTATTGCTAACCGCGCCGTGCCTATTTTAGAAGAAATTAAAAAAACGGGAGTGTTAAAAGTTGGCGTTGCTAACAATGCTCCTCCCTGGGGTTATCAAGATGATAGCGGTCAGCAAACGGGTTATTGCGTTGATTTTCTTAATTCAATGGCGCAACATCTCCAGCAACAACTCAACGCACCAGTCAAGCTAGAAATTGCCGTGGCAGCAACGTTACAAAATCGGTTTGAAATAGTCCAAAAAGATCGCGTACATCTGACTTGCGGGCCTTATTCTATTAGAGGCGATATTCCTGGAATTGCGTTTTCCACTCCATTTTTTATTACGGGAACGCATTTCTTAGTGCCGACGGATAGCAAAAATAGAATTGATCCAACGGGCAATCTCAGAAATATCAGCGTCGGAGTTTTAAGCAGAACTACTACAGAACAGTTTATCCGCCGCCGATATCCACAAGCTAGACAAGTTTATTTTGAATCTCCAGGCGGACTTGGCGACGGCATGGAAGCATTAGTGCGCGGAAATATTAATGCTTTGGCTAGCGAAGGTATATTGTTAATCTCCGCAGCAGTGCGCGGCAATTTGCCTTTAAATCGTTATACTTTAATCCCTGAAGAACCTTTAACTTGTGACGCCTATGGGATGGTATTACCTGCCAACGATCGACAATGGCAAGATACAGTTAATAGATTTATTGGCAGTCGGGAAGCTAGAACAGTTTGGGATAAATGGTTTAAAAATTTATATCCTTATATTTATTTGAATCTTGATTATTGTGCTGACCGATAGCCGGGATAGGAATTTTTACTATTGAACCACGAAGAAGTAAAGAACACGAAGCAAGAAGAAAGAAGTCGGCAATTACGCCAAGATACCGGAATTATTGTCCTAATAGTTTTGCTGTATTGCAAAGGGCAGCAGGTCAAAGTCAAAGATAATAGCGACAGATTATAAGCTGCTAAGCATCTAGTTTGAGAGCCAAATTTTACCTTTTTCTTGTGGGGTGGACATCTTGCTCGCCGCTTTATTGGATTTAAATGCGTAGCAGCTTACCAATTTCCTTTGAAAATGCTAGACATCAACATGTAATACCAAATCCGCTTTGATCGCCCCTTTTATGCCGAACGACTAAAGTCGCGGCTACACAAACAAAGCCCGCCTTCGCGGGCTATAAAATATTAGATCTAAGCG
>ERZ1066128.34-NODE-34-length-57785-cov-42.237433_pt1 | contig 57785 bp, 47 predicted proteins | sample MGYA00382775_ERZ1066128 | MGnify/ENA primary metagenome ERZ1066128 (study PRJEB33369, sample SAMEA5778358) | biofilm metagenome | biome: Industrial cooling water; feature: Water cooling tower basin; material: Biofilm | place: United Arab Emirates | collected...
GTGGTAGGTGGTAGGTGGTAGGTGGTAGGTGGTAGGTGGTAGGTGGTAGGTGGTAGGTGGAAGTTTGTACTATCACCAAAAACTTTTTTCCTTGAAAGGGGAGGCTTGTATCTGATTAGTTTTGGTCAGTTTGTTAAATAATATCATGTCTGGTTGGATTGGTTGCGTGAGGGCAGGGCGAAGCATTCGGATAAAAAACCTTGAGTTGATTGCAGAAATTATCGCCCGTTCTGCGAAGCAGTTCCCGAAGGGTATGCTTCGCCCCTACAAATATATGCAACCAATGTTATCGGACACGATATAAACTCTTTTTTATTGAACCACGAAGACGCAAAGAGCGTGAAGAGAAGAGGAAGAAGAAAAGAGGTAGCTAACCCGGATTGGGTATTTAGGTAGGGCTAAAAAATTAGCTATTCTATTATAGATCTATTAGTTTTGCGATCGCTTGGGTATTAATAAGTAAGCGATTATCAATAAACTAAACACTGGACGGGCGAGAAGCCCATCCCATAAAAACTTTGAAATTCTTGTGGGGTGGGCATTCTGCCCGCCCTATGATGCCAGCATAAATATTGCGATCGCAAAACATACCCAGTTAACTGGCAGTTTGCTTTGCTTGCATCCTTGCTTGTTTCACCATATCAATTAATGTATGATGAGCATCTTCGGCATCTTTTAAAGTCCGCTCAAATTGAATGCGAACTGGTACGGCTTCCCCGTTTACCTGTGCGTTTAAATTCATGCCTTCTGAGTCGATTGAAAGCATCTGGGCTGCCGTCGCATCTGTTAAATTACTGAATGCTTTGGCATAAAGTAATACTGCGTCGGCGTGGTCGTCGTTCATGTGGGCGCATATGCGATCGCTTACAGCAGCAGAAAACTGTTCAGACATAAAAACTCCATATACTCAAATCTTGCACTATTGTCCACAACCGCCAGAGAATCAATTCTCTGGCTAATAGCGAAAGTCCATTGAAATGGACTGTTGATGGTATTTTAGTCCACTTTAGTGGACTTAAGCTATTAGCCGTGGACTTAAGTCCACGGCGGGTGAAAATCGTAGGAGCAAGATGTGAGTATATTCAGATCTTGCACCAGAGCCAACAGAAATAAATTTCACACCTGAAAGCTAAAACCCGTTGAAACGGGTTAAAACCTTGATTGTAGTTAGCTTTAGCTAACTTAAGCTTTCAGCCCCAAATTTATTTGGGGGCTGTTTATCGGGTAGGAGCAAGATGTGTGTATAGCTATCCTGTTGCATTTTACTATCCTATGCGCGGTATGTTGAATATGGGATGTGAGAAGATTCAACCACCATGAAAGACAAGCATGTATTAATCACTGGCGGTACTGGCGGATTGGGTTTAGGCGTGACGCCAACTGTTCTCGCCCAAGGTGCAGCATTGATAACGATTCCTTATCTCAATTTTCATGAAGTAGAACGCCTCAAGAGCATTCTGACACCGAACGATTTTGACCGGATTCAATTTATACCAAGCAATCTCACCGATGAAGGTTCGGTGGAGAACTTAATGAAACGCATGGAAAGGTTGGATGTATTAATTCACCTCATGGGCGGTTTTTCGATGGGTAAAACCCACGAATATAGCTTTTTTGATTGGAAACAACAGCTCGATTTAAACCTGAATAGTACTTTTTTAGTTTGTAAGCATAGCTTGCAAAAAATGTTACCAAATAACTACGGACGCATCGTCACAGTCGGTTCGCGGGGTGCCGTACAACCGGGGGGACAACTCGCAGCATACTGCGCTTCTAAAGCGGGAGTGGTAGCATTGACGCAAGCGATCGCAGACGAAACCAAAGGTACTAATATCACCGCCAATGTCGTATTACCAAGCATTATCGATACCCCCGCTAATCGAGAAGCTATGGGAGAAGAAAATTCAGATAAGTGGGTAAAACCGGAATCTTTGGCGCAAGTTATTTGTTTTCTGGCGTCTGAAGCAGCTAAAGATGTCAGAGGCGCTGCTATTCCTGTTTATGGCAATATTTAGCGAATAAGGGGGTATTAGGCGAGAGATTACTTGTCAATATCCCTCATTTATAGCATCAGGCGATCGCGTGAGGGATAATTTTCTCGCGATCGAATTGTTGATTTGTAAGTTAAATTGGGTACTTTAATAGTTAAGCGGCTATAAAAAACTCTGTTCCTGGCTCCCAAGCCAATTCAGTCAAGTGGGTTGAGAGTTAGAGCATCTACTGATACCCAAAAAACACAGGTTAATTCAAGAGTTCAGTTTATGTACCCTAAATCCCAGAAATTCCCACAAGAGTTGCATAACACTCAGCAATTATTGCAAAGTATCGTTGATAATACAAATGCCTGTATTTTTGTCAAGGAATTTTTGCATACTAACGGCACTTTTTTATTAATAAATCAGCAGTTCGAGAGATTGTTTAATATCAGCCGTGAAGAGATTCGAGGTAAGAACGATTACGATCTTTTCCCTCCAGAAGCGGCTGATACTTTCCGAAAAATAGATTTGCAAGTTTTTGAAAGCGGTAAATTAATCGAATTAGAAGAGTTGGTGCCGCAATCAGATGGAATCCATACGTATATTTCGCTTAAGTTCCCACTTTTGAATGGCGAGGGAAAGCCTTATGCTATCTGTGGCATTGCTACGGATATTACAGAGCGCAAACAGGCAGAATTAGCGCTGCAACAAGCTAAGGAAGAATTAGAAATTAGAGTGATTGATCGCACTGCCGAATTACAGCAGACAATTAATAAGTTACAGCAAGAAATTCGGGAACGGGAAAAAGCAGAAGCAAGACTGAGACAACTGTTTGAAAGATCGGCGGATGCGATTTTAATTATCGATGGGGGAGTGTTTACCGATTGCAATCAAGCTGCGGTTGAAATGATGCGATGCGCCAATAAAGAGCAGTTATTATCCTTGCATCCGTCTGTGATTTCGCCTTTGACTCAACCTGATGGTCGTGCTTCATTCGAGAAAGCGGAGGAAATGATTGCAACGGCATTGCAAAAAGGTAGTAATCGGTTTGAGTGGGTGCATCGCCGCTTGGATGGAGAAGATTTTTGGGTAGAAGTTTTGCTGACAGCGATCGCAATAGATGGAAAGCAAATACTTAATGTAGTTTGGCGAGAAATTGGCGATCGCAAAATTGCTGAAATTGAACGCGATCGCTTCTTTAATATTGCCGCTGACATGCTATGCATCGCGGGTTTAGATGATGGCTACTTTAAGCGGATCAATCCAGCTTTTGAAACCATCTTGGGCTATACCCCAGAAGAACTGTTAGCCGAACCTTTTATTAATTTTGTCCATCCAGAAGATGTAGAAACAACTTTAGCCGAAGTCTCGACAATCGGCAACGGTAACACTACACTTGCTTTTGAAAACCGCTATCGCTGTAAAGATGGTTCCTATAAATGGCTGTCTTGGGCATCTGTACCCGATATTCAAAATAACTTAATTTACGCAACAGCCAGAGATATTAGCGCGCGCAAAGTTGCTGAAGCAGCATTAGCCGCCAGTGAAGCCAAGTTCCGCAGCATTGTAGAAAATGCCACCGATTTGATTTACTCTCACACCACAGAAGGGTTATTCACTTATCTCGCTCCTAATTTCACCGATATTTTGGGATATGAAGTTGAGGAATTTATCGGACAGTCGTTTGTACCCCTAATTCATCCGGATGATTTGCCGAGGTGTTTCGCATTTTTAGATCGGATTGTAGCAACAGCTCAAAAGCAATCAGGGCTAGAATTTCGCACCTTACGGAAAGATGGTAGTTGGTGTTCGATGATAGCTAATACCTCACCGATTAAAAACACCGATGGCAATGTGGTTGGTTTTCAGGGTATCGTGCGCGATGTTAGCGAACAGCAAGCGGCGCGCAGGTTCCGCAAAATTGCCGAAAAAGAACAGCAAAGACTCGTTGCTATTCTTGAGGCTACAACCGACTTCGTTGGTGTTGCTGATGCTAATGGATACAATACATACATTAATCAAGCTGGACGCAAGATGGTGGGGTTGGAATCAAATCAAGATATCTCAACCATTCATTGCATGAGCTTAATTGCTCCTAAAGCAATAGAAGCAACAGAAAAAGCACTGTCAATTGCCTTGCAAGAGGGAACTTGGTCGGGTGAAACCGTTCTTTTGCATCGCAATGGGGAAGAAATTCCCGTTTCTCAAGCGATCATGGTACATAAGTCAGAAACGGGAGAGGTTGAATTTCTTTCTACTATTATCCGGGATATTAGAGAACGCAAACAGGTAGAATCCCAATTACGGCATACGCGAAACTTTTTAGAGTCCGTCTTAAATACTCTGCCAGTTGGAGTGATAGCAAAGGAAGTGGAAAAATTACGGTTTGTCTTGTGGAATCCTGCCGCAGAACAGGTGGTAGGTTTAACTGCCGAACAAGTCTTGGGCAAGAATGACTATGACTTTTTTTCCAAAGAACAAGCAGACTTTTTCACCAGCAAAGATCGGGAAGTCCTCAACAGCAAGAAAATTTTAGATATCCCTGAAGAAACCATCCGAACTGGAACCGGAGAAACGCGCATATTACACACCAAGAAAACAGCAATTTTAGATCTAGAAGGTAACCCACAATATCTGTTAGCAATTACTGAAGATATCACCGAACGCAAACAAGCAGAAGCAGCCTTGCAGGAATCGGCAGCCCAGTTAAGGCAAAAAGCCTTGGAGTTAGAGCAAACATTGCGAGAACTGCAACGCACGCAAGCCCAACTGGTGCAAAGCGAAAAAATGTCGAGTTTGGGACAACTCGTTGCCGGAGTTGCCCACGAAATTAACAACCCCACTAGCTTCATCTACGGTAACCTTACCCACGCCAATGAATACTTTCAAGATCTAATTTCCCTGATTGAACTTTACCAGAAACACTATCCCAATCCCCACCCAGAAATTATTGACTACATCCAAACCATCGAGTTGGATTTTTTGTTAGAAGACTTGCCCAAATTATTCAAATCTATGCAATTCGGGGCAGAACGCATCCAGAAAATTATTTTGTCTCTCCGCAGCTTCTCCCGCATGGATGAAGCCGAAATGAAAGAGGTTAATATTCACGATGGTATTGATAGCACTTTGATGCTTTTATCACATCGGCTGAAAGCTCAACCCAATCGTCAGGCGATTGAAATCATCAACGAATACGGCAATTTGCCTTTAGTCACATGTTATGCCGGACAACTCAATCAAGTCTTTATGAATATTTTGACTAATGCTATTGATGCTTTGGAACAGAGTAATAAGTTATCGGTTATGGGTGATGGGGAAAAAAGTAACAATTACCAATTACCAACTATTCGCATTGGTACTTACTTAGATAATAATTGGGTGGTAATTCGCATTGCCGATAATGGGTTGGGAATGACGGAAACTGTTCAACAGCGAATATTCAATCCTTTCTTTACTACTAAACCTGTTGGTCAAGGAACTGGCATGGGTTTATCGATTAGCTATCAAATTATTACCCAACGCCATAAGGGGTCTTTGCAGTGTTTTTCTTCGCCCGGAAAAGGGGCAGAGTTTGAGATTAAAATTCCGCTTAAAGCTTGTTAAACTTGTGGTTAATTGCTAATGGCTAATTGCTAATGGCTAATTGTAATGGCTAATTGCTAATGGCTAATTGCTAATGGCTAATTGCTAATGGCTAATGCCAAGAAATTTATATATTTTATTATGCTCGGTTGCGTTGTTAAAGCACTAAGGTAGCGGGTTTATAGCGGCTTGCAGTCGTATGAGGTACACCTTCGACAGCAAATTGTTACATTTGGTCGCCGGTTGGGCATTATAAAGTATCGAGCTGTTAGCATAAAACCTGTCTTTGGTCAAATCCAAACAGGGAGCAATGACAGCCATCACACTCAGTCAGTGATTCCTATCTGCACTGAGTGATGATTAACTGGTAAGAGTGTAAAACACGGGTTTGCTCAACAATAAGTTATGTCCGACCAATTGCTTTATCAACATTGGATAACCTTAAGCCAGCACTTTGCTGAGTTAGAAATGGTGATTCAGTCTCAACAAAAGCTGAAAAGGCAAAAAGTGCTGATGGACTTGGTTAGCAAAATTCGCGCCTCCCTGGATGCGGGGTTGACAATGCAATTGCAGCAGGAATTAACTCTAGACAATCTAGACACCGCTGCGGAAGTAGAAAATCAAGAGCAAACCACGACTGAATTACAACAAATTCGCTCTCGCACCCGCGCCGAACAAAAATTACGCGCCGCAGCTTCAAAGGCGTGCGATCGCGAGAAAATGTATGAACAAATACTTGACTCTATCGCTGATATGGTGTTAGTCAAAGGGGCAAAATCTAAAATCGTCTGGGCTAACAAAGCATTTCGCGATTATTACGGCATGACTAACGAGCAACTTCAAGATATTGTTGATGCCCCATTTAACGAGCCGGATTATACGCTTCAGTACATTAAAGATGATGCCTATGTATTTGAAACTGGAGAAATTTTAGAAATTCCTGCCGAACCTGTGACGCGCCACGATGGCGAAGTGCGCCTGTTTAGTACAGTAAAATCTCCCATTTGCACCGAAGAAGGTGAAGTAATTATGACTGTGGGCGTATCCCGCGACATCACCGAAAACAAACAAGCAGAAACCGCTTTGGTCGAAAGTGAGGCGAGATTTCGCCGCTTTGTCGAAAATGCCAACGATATTATCTACTCTATGGCACCCGATGGCACGTTCACCTATATCTCTCCCAACCTCACCGAGATTTTGGGATATGAAATAGAAGAAACGATCGGAAAACCATTTATACCCTTTGTCCATCCAGAGGATGAGCAAGCTTGTATCAACTTTGTTAATAGCATAATAGAAACCGAACAAAAGCAAGCTGGATTTGAATTTCGTGCCAAACGTAAAGATGGTAATTGGTGTTGGTTAACTGCCAACAGTTCGCCGATTAAAGATGACAAAGGTAATATGGTCGGTATTCAAGGTATTGTCCGAGATATTAGCCAAGTCAAAGCTGCCGAAACAGCCAGAGAACAAGCGTTAGCAGAACTAGAAATCAAAGTAGAACAGCGCACCGCCGAATTAAAACAGACTGTACTCCACTTGCAGCAAGAAATTCGCGCCCGCGTGCGCGCACTCGAAGAACGCCAACAGGTAGAAGCAAAACTGCGAGAGGCAAAACAACAATTAGAAGACAAAGTAACAGAGCGCACCAGAGAACTAGAGCAGATAAATTATCAGCTAAAGCGTGAAATTCTCGAGCGGCAACTAGCTGAAACCGCCTTAATTCAAAGCGAGCGCAAGTATCGCATTTTGGTGGAAACTTCCCAAGATTTAATCTGGGCAACTGATAGCAAGGGGCGGTATATATTCGTCAACGAGGCTGTGAGACAGATTTACGGCTACGAACCAGAAGAAATGATCGGTCGTCCCTTCGCCGATTTCATCGCCCCCGAACAATTGCAGAAAGATATGGAGAGTTATCAGCAAGTTTTAGCAGGGGAATCTTTCTTACAGTACGAGACGACTCACATTGATAAAAATGGCAACTCGATTCACCTGGCATTTAATGCAATGGTGCTGCGCGACGAAGCCGGTTTTGCGATCGGAGCAAGTGGAACGGCGAGCGATATTACCAAGCGCAAGGCGGCTGAAATTGAACGCGATCGCTTCTTTAATATTTCCGTAGATATGATGTGTATCTGCGGTATGGATGGCTACTTTAAGCAAGCCAATCCTGCATTTGAAACCGTATTAGGATACACGACGGCGGAAATATTAGCCGTACCTTTTATTGAATTTATCCATCCCGAAGATATCGAAAAAACCTACAAGGAATTCGATAAAATCGGCGAGGGTGCAACGACAATTAACTTTGAAAACCGCTGGCGGTGCAAGGATGGTACTTATAAGTGGATGTCTTGGAAAGCCGCACCGTATCTGCAAGATGGTATTATTTATGCGATCGCGCGGGATGTGAGCGATCGCAAAGCCGATCTTGCTGCATTAGCCGCCAGCGAGGCGAAATTCCGCCATTTAGTCGAAAACGCCAACGACTTGATTTACGAACACTCAATCGATGGCATTTTTACTTACATGTCCCCTAAAGTCAAGGAGATGACGGGATTCGAGGCAGAAGAACTTTTAGGACAGTCATTTGTACCACTGGTTAATGCTGAAGATTTGCCAGCTGCTCAAGCTTTTCTGGAACAAATTGTAGCCACTGGCGATCAGCAGGCAGGGCTGGAACTGCGAGCCAAACGTAAGGATGGTAGTTGGTATTGGATGACGACCAATATCTCGCCCTTCAAAGATGCCGGGGGCAAGATTATTGGCTTTCAGGGAATTGGGCGGGATATAAGCGATCGCAAAATTGCCGAAGCCGCGCTGCAAAACAGCGAACAACAACTCAAACAAAAAGCACAAGATTTAGAGCAAACTCTACAAGAACTTCAACGCACTCAATCCCAACTGCTGCAAAGCGAAAAAATGTCGAGTTTGGGTCAACTTGTCGCCGGAGTTGCCCACGAAATCAACAACCCGGTTAGCTTTATCTACGGCAACATCACCCACGCCAAAGATTACATTACCGATCTGCTTTCCCTCATCCAACTTTACCAGAAACACTATCCCAATCCCGTGCCAGAAATTCAAGCAGAAATCGAAGCCATCGAGCTTGATTTCCTGATCGAAGATTTGTCAAAGTTATTTGCTTCTATGAAAGTCGGTACACAACGCATCCAGAAAATCGTTCTTTCCCTCCGCAGCTTCTCCCGTATGGATGAATCTGAGATTAAAGGCGTTGATATCCACGATGGGTTAGATAGCACTCTCACAATCCTGCAACATCGACTCAAAGCCCAACTAGATCGTCCGGCGATTGAAGTCATAAAACAATATGGCAATTTACCAGAAATTGAGTGTTATGCCAGCCAACTAAATCAAGTATTTATGAATATTTTAACTAATGCAATTGATGCATTAGAAGAAGGCCATATGTCACAGTTAATGGGTGTTAGGAAAGGCAACAACTGCCAATTGCCAACCATTAACATTAGCACTGAAATCCAAGATGATTCTGTTGTAATTCGCATTGCCGATAATGGGCCGGGAATGCCAGAAAGTGTCAAGCAAAAATTGTTTGATCCTTTCTTTACCACCAAACCCGTCGGTAAAGGAACGGGAATGGGTTTATCAATTAGCTATCAGATTATCACCGAACGACACAAAGGTTCGTTGCAGTGTATTTCGTCACCCGGAAAAGGAGCGGAATTTGCGATCAAAATTCCGGTGAAAGCTGGTTAGAAACCAGGTTTTTCAAAAAACCTGATTTCTGGGAAATCATACCAAATAATGCGGCACACGCGAGGCTTCGCGGGTTTAGTTAAATTGTCTGTTTTTGCCAAAGGTGATTGGTAAAAGTAGCCCCTACAATCGGTATATGTTAAGTTGTCGCATTATCAAGGGAAATTGAGATCGTATGCTCTGGTTACAGATTGGAGCAGCATATTTAATGGTGTTGTAGGGGCGGGTTTTACTAATCAATCTGTGGCACCATGAAAGATCTAGTAAAACCCGCCCCGTCAGTGCGATCGCTTTAGCAAGCGGACATGGTATTACGCTAGATCGAACAGCAACACTTCCGATTTTTCTTTGCCAAGAAGTGCGAGAGAATTCGCATCTCTAACTGCTACACCATCGCCTTGTTTGAGCAAACGGTCATTCAGCATGATGCTACCTCTTGCTACCTGTACCCAAGCATAACGTTCGGGTTTAAGTTGGTAGTCTAATTGCTGTTCTGCATCGAGTATGGTGGCGTAAATACTCACATCTTGATGAATCTTTACCGAACCATCTCGACCATCTGGGGAAACAATCAAGCGCAGTTGACCTTGCTTTTCTGCATCAGCAAACATTTTCTGATCGTAACTAGGCTTTAACCCATTTTGATTGGGCAGAATCCAAATTTGCAGAAAATGTACCAAATCGCTGTCAGAATGGTTATACTCGCTGTGAGTAACCCCAGTTCCAGCGCTCATAATTTGCACTTCACCAGGGCGAATTACGGAACTATTTCCCATGCTATCTTTATGCTCTAAAGCTCCTTCTAGCACGTAGGAAATAATTTCCATATCCCTGTGCGAATGCGCTCCAAAACCTCTACTAGGGCTAACTCTGTCTTCATTAATCACCCGCAAAGATCTAAATCCCATATGGGCAGGGTCGTAATAGTTGGCAAATGAAAATGTATGGTAAGAATTGAGCCAACCGTGATTAGCATGTCCTCTTTCTTCTGATTTACGAAGTGTCAGCATTTTTTGCTCCTAAATCAAGGTAATTGGTAATTGGTAATTGGTAATTGCTAATTGGTAATTGCTAATTAATTGCTCGTGGCAATATTATCTGGTTATACCATTAACCATTAGCCATTAGCCATTAGCCATTTACAATTTGCTGTGCGCTCCATCACAAAATGGTTGATTTTTGGTGTATTTACACTGGCATAATGCCGCCTGCTTTTTCTCTTCAACTGTGAACTTTAAAGGTGCAAATTCGCTCCCTTTATGGGCACCATCGCAGTAAGGTTGGTTTTTAGATTGTCCGCAGCTACACCAGTAGTATGTGCCAGGTTCCAGTTCGAGAACGGCAGGTTTTTTATCGGCAATAAAAGGTTCGCTCATGGTGTTCTCCTCTTTCTCGAATCTCTGTTGTTTTGTATATTTCTAATTTAAAGGCTTTATATTATGCTGTAAAGTACGCACTTTATAGTAAGATAGTTACTAAAAAGATACTGGATTCAATATGGAAGCCAGAAACGAGAATTACCAAAGAAAAACTTGTCCGGCGGAAAATACCTTAAAAGCGATTAGCGGACGCTGGAAGCTTTTGATTCTGCGGGAACTGTTTACCGGCGTTAAACGGTTTGGGGAATTGCAACGCGCTTTGGAGGGAATTACCCAAAAGATGCTGACGCAGCAATTGCGGGAAATGGAGGATGATGGCATTATCCATCGCCAGGTTTATCCGCAAATTCCGCCGAAAGTTGAGTATTCTTTAACGCCTTTAGGTGAAAGTTTGAAACCGATTATTGCAGCGATGCATGAATGGGGGACAGTTGACAGTGGACAGTGGACAGTGGACAGTTGACAGTTGACAGTGGACAGTGGACAGTGGACAGTGGACAGTTGACAGTGGACAGTGGACAGTGGACAGTGGACAGTGGACAGTTGACAGTGGACAGTTGACAGTTGACAGTTTGTTAACTCACATCTTGCACCTACCCGATAAACAGCCTCCAAATAAATTTGGGGCTGAAAGCTTAAGTTAGCTAAAGCTAACTAAAATCAACCTTTTAACCCGTTTCAACGGGTTTTAGCTTTCAGATGTGAAATTTATTTCTGGGTGAGGGTGAAAGTAAAAATTAATTTCCCTCGGTCGCAATTCTCTCTTAGAAACCGGGTTTCTTCTGATAATTTTATAGAAACCCGGTTTCTTGGCGTAACTGTCCACTGTCAACTGTCCACTGTCAACTGTTGACGGGTGTAGCGGTGTTTGACGCCTATGGGGAAGTATTCTGGGTCGCCGGTGGGGGTGAGTGCGATTTGGGGTGTTTGATATTCTGGGGGGACGTAGTTGGCAAATTCGCTGTTGAGGCGGCGCAATTGGGAGAGAATGGAGGATGCGATCGCTTCCCTCTTTTCTTCACTTCCTTCTACCCCCGGAGCCAACTCCACCACGACGGATAAAAACCGATTTTTATCGGCATTTTCTTTCACTTGCAGCACAAATTTACCCGTTACCCATTCTTTAATTTCAGGTTGTTCTAACCCAACGGTCACATTTTCTGGGTAAATATTCGCGCCGAAATATGAAACTGTAAAATTAGACCTGCCAAAAACATAGACGAAAGGTAAGGGATGAATGCCTCTCGCACCTGCTTGGTTTAAGTGTGCGATCGCATCAAAATTCCATGCTGCTAAAAACTTCAGCATTTCCTCATAAGCAATGATTCCCCCAGTATCGGAAATGTGATAGCGAATCAATGGAATCCCGTTATCTCCAGAAAACAATAAAGTGCCATCTTTAACTTCAAAAAATCGACTCAAAGGATCGTACTGAACCAGCGTCGGCAGGCGCGATTCTCCAAATAAAGCACGAGAAGCATCGGGATTTTCTGCGAGAAAGCGGCGAATGCAAATACTCAGCGGCGTTTCATTCCCTAAAACTCCGGCATCGGCGGTTCCATAAAGCGAGGCGGAGTCGTAACAACGATCAATTGAACCAACTCTTTCACCTACCAAACTGCGCCATTCCTCACTAAAAACTTCTCCGGCAAACACCATTTTAAGATTATATTTTTCCCATTCTAAACCCCGCGCTTTCCCCGTATCGATGACATCTTTAATAAAAGGGGGATAACCCAGCAATACAACTTGCTCAAACGCCGTACCAAGTTCTTGGATAACTCGAAATATTTCTTCTTTGTTATTACCGGGAGCAATTACCGTAATCGGATAGCCTTTACTCGCCAGATACCGACAGCAATTAGTTGTATAAATTCCGCCTACCCAAGTTCCCAAAGTGAAACAAATGACAGCTAGAGTGCGGCGAGTATCGGCATGAAAGCTATCGTGAAATATCTGTTCAAACCTGGTGGCAATCTGTAGTTCATCGGCAAAAAACCGAGGCCAAAATGTAGGTTTGCCGGTGGAGCCAGAAGAAACAGCTATCATATCGCAGGTTTCCAATTGCCCGCCACGACACAACTCGGCGAGGGGGTGACGCTGTAAGTAATTTTCTTTGGTAATCAGCGGTAGGGTTTGGAAATCTTCAAAGGTTTGAATTGAAGCCGGATCTATATTTTGTGCGGTTAAAAAAGCTTTGTAAGCAGGAACCTGCGCCGCCACATCGCGAAACAAAGACAATACAGCCGTTTGAGCAGAGTCATTTTGATATCGATTGAGGCGCAGATCGAGAGGCGTATTCAAGAAGTCTTGAAAAGCTGTAACTGCGCGTTGACTTTGTTCTTTTTTCATGGTTAATTTTATCCTGTTAGTAAATCTAAAATTTGAAATCTAAAATCTGAAATTATTTCCTAGCGATCGCATAACTCAATTCCACAGCACAATTGCGCCCCTGCTGTTTGGCTAAGTATAGCGCTCGATCGGCAATCTCGATCAAATCTTGGGGCGAATTATCCGCAGTCGGAACAATCGTAGCGACGCCCAAACTCAAGCTGACATATTGACTGACATCAGATAAAGCGTGGGTAATTTTGAGTTGTTCGACTTGTTTTCGGATCGATTCAGCTACTTTTAACGCTCCCTCAGCAGTTGTATTAGGTAGAATCGCGGCAAATTCTTCTCCTCCATATCGCGCTACTAAATCCGCTGGACGTCGTGAGGCACTAGCGATCGCACTAGCAACCTGTTTTAAACAATTATCTCCCTCTAAGTGTCCGTAGCGATCGTTGTAGCGTTTGAAATAATCTACATCACACAAAATTAACGATAAAGGCAACTGTTCCCGTTTGAGTCTGTACCATTCCTGTTGCAGAATTTTGTCAAATTGGCGACGATTGGCAACAGAAGTTAAGCCATCTAACGCCGCCAATCGTTCCAATTCCTGATTGGCTTTTTTCAGAGCAGTTTCAGCTTTTTTGCGCTGAATCAGCGCGCCCAATTGCGTGGCAACGGCATTGACTAATTCAATTAAGCGTTCATCGGGGGGTGATTTTATTTTTATGCAAAAATACTAATATAGCCGAGACGCGATCGCCAACAATAATCGGCACGCCCAAAGCTGCTTTAAGTCCGACGGCGGCAGCAATTTCTCTGCGGCTAAAACTGCGATCGTCTGTTTGGGAAATATCTTCGATCCATGCAGGTTTTTTTGATAACCAAACTCTTCCTGGTAGTCCTAAATTGGAAGGGAAGGTTAGCTCTTGACTGTGTTGGCGAAAAGGTAACAAACTGCTATCGTTAGCATACCAACCCCGACTGGATACGAGCGCTTTTAATTGAGTATTAGGCAGCCAAGCTTCGCCAAAATCCCAGCCAATAGTTTGACAAACTTTTGACAAAATTACTTTTAATGCCGAGTCTATATTAGCGGCCTTGCTAATCGCTTGGCTAGTTGTTAGTAAAAGTTGCAGTTGGGCATTTTGTTCTTTTAGTTGTAGCTGGAGCGATCGCAAGCGCAATTGATTCTCGATCCGGGCTAAAATTTCTAAAGGTTCAAAGGGTTTTGTGACGTAGTCTATCCCACCCACCGCAAACGCTTGCACTTTATCCAGCGCTTCGTTCAAACCACTCAAAAAAATCACCGGGATGTCACGAGTTCGTTCATCTGCTTTTAACTGTTCGCAGATTTCATAACCATCCATTGATGGCATCATAATATCTAACAAAACCAGATCTGGAGGAGTCGCCGACGCAGATTGCAGCGCTAATTTACCGTTTGGCGCGACTCGCACGTTATACCCTTGTTCTGATAACATTTGAGTCAACAAACTTAAATTAGTAGGGCTATCATCAATGACCAAGATATCTGAACCTGCTATGCAATACCGATCTTGATTCATAAATTTGTTTGAATTTTATTTTTGAGTTTTTCCTTACCACAAAAAATCGGTTTAAAGCTCCCCTTTAAAGCAGGGCTACTTCATAGTCATCAAATAAAATAGGAGGAGCTGAGGGAGCTGGGGGAGAAATTTACCTCATTTTTCAACTTTTTCACAGGCAATCCTACCAAAATAATTTTTTACTACGAAGATGAATTAGCCCTGCCTTTTAAAGGGGAAAGGAAAAATTAATTCCCCTTAGTTGCAATGCTCTCTTAGAAACCTGGTTTCTTTTTGTCACTGTCAACTGTCAACTGTCAACTGTTGAAACTGCTATTTTATCCCGTGGATTCACGGCTAGCCGCTAGAAAATAAGTCGTCATTTTGCCTTTGCCTTTAATCGGTATATCACCTCGCTTTTTAAAGGTAAATTTGTCCTTTAATCGTTCGTAAACTACTTCTGTCACCTGAATTTCGCCGGGAATACCGCTTGATTCCATGCGCGAAGCAACATTTACCGTATCTCCCCATAAATCGTAAATAAATTTAGTTAAACCGATTACCCCAGCCACGACGGGGCCGATATTGATGCCAATGCGGAGGCAAAAACTTTGACCGAGATTATGATTAACGCTGTCTAGAGAAGCTTGCATATCCAGCGCCATGCGCGCGATCGCTTCCGCATGATCGGCGCGATAAGTTGGCAAACCACCTACTACCATATAAGCATCCCCAATAGTTTTAATTTTCTCCAAACCATGTTGTTGAGAGAGTAAATCAAACTTACTAAAAATTAGGTTGAGAAATTCTACCAATTCCGTCGGGCTTTTTTGCGCCGAAAAATCGGTAAACCCGACTAAATCGGCAAATAAAACCGTAACTTCAGAAAAACTATCGGCAATAATCTGCGGTTTTTCTTGCAATCTTTCGGCGATTGGTTTGGGTAAAATATTTAACAACAGGCGCTCGGTTTGTTCTTTTTGATATTTTAAAGCTTCTTGGGCTAGTTTCCGCGCCGTAATATTAGAAACCGTTCCTTCGTAATACAATAACTGACCATGAGCATCGCGCACCGCCCTGGCATTTTCAGAAATCCAAATTTTTTCCCCATCTTTACGGTAAATCATCGATTCAAATTCAATTACTGCATTATCTGTTTCCATTGCAGCAATAAACTCGTTGCGGCGGTTGGGATCGACATAAAGCTGCTGGGAAACATCTTGTAAACTCGCCATCAAAGCTGCGGGAGATTCGTAACCATAAAGTTTTGCCAGCGCTGGATTGGCACTCAACAAACGTCCTGAAGGCGTCGCTTGATAAATGCCTTCTACCGCATTTTCCACGATGCTGTGATAGCGCTCTTCGGCAATTCGCAGCGTATCTTCCATTTGCTTGCGCTGAATTAGTGCCCCTAATTGAGTGGCTACAGCTGTCACCAATTCGATTAACCGCGAACTGTTAGCCGCGGTGGTTTTTTTATAAAAAATCAAAATCGCTAACACTTGGTCGTTCACCAGAATCGGCACGCCAAAAGCAGCTTTTAATCGGGCTGCGATCGCAATTTGAGAACGCAGAAAACTTTGCTCATCTTCTGCGGCAATATCTTCTATCCATTCTGGCTCTTTAGAAGCCCAAATCCTCCCTTGCAACCCCACGTTGTGAGGAAATTTTAAGCTTAAGCTTTGATGTCTGAAATCCGAAAAACTGGGGTCGCTAGCATACCAACCCTGACTGCATTCTAAAACCTTGCCATCATTGCTGGGAATCCAAGCATCTCCATAATTCCATTGAATAGTGATACAAACTAAACGCAAAACCGCTGCTAAAGCCGAGTGAACGTCATCGCAGCGGCTAATCGCTTGGGTGGTTGCCAATAACAGGCGAATTTCCACCTCAGCTTGGCGGCGAGATTCAATTTGTTTTTGCAGCAGTGCATTTTGATCGATTAGTTTTAATTCCACCTCGCGCAAGCGCAAGTGATTCTTGATGCGGGCTACAACTTCTACCGGATCGAAGGGTTTGGTAATGTAGTCTACCCCACCCACATCAAAAGCTTTTACCTTATCGAGCGCTTCACCCAAAGCACTTAAAAAAATCACTGGAATGTCCCGAGTTTTCTTATCTGCTTTCAGGCGATCGCAGACTTGATAACCATCCATTTCTGGCATCATAATATCCAGCAAAATCAGATCGGGAGGAGTTGCTAACACAGATTTCAGCGCCAGTTTGCCGTTGGGTGCGACTCGGACTTCATACCCTCCCTCGGACAACACCTGAGTTAACAGGCTTAAATTGGCATAGTGGTCGTCAACGACTAAAATACTTCCCTTGGACGATACAGGCTGTTCGGGATTCATTAATCGGCTCTAGGCTGAGTTAAGATTAAGAGTTGCTCAAATTGGTACTGGTTAGCCAAATCTAACAAAGCTTTGGCAATAAAGTCATGGTGTGGACGAATTTCCTCGATCAGCGCCTGCATTCGTTTAATATGGCCTTCGAGGGTTGCTTGGTGTAAATTAGCCAACCAATCCCCAGGTAAGCCAGCTAAGTCAGCTACAGTCAGCATCCTTTGCTCAATAGGGATTGCATTCCCCTCATCTAAGGTTGCGGCAACGGGCAGAGAAATCGGTTCCGCGTCGATATATCGCAATCCTAAATGCTTGCTCAAACAAGTAAAGATTTCTTCCTCGCGGAAAGGCTTGCGGATGAAATCATCGCAGCCAACCGCTAAGGCAGCAGCTCTCTCTTCTTCAAATGTACTAGCAGTTAAGGCAATAATTACCGTCCGCTTCTCGGGCATGGGGGATAAGTTATTTTCCCCCATTCCGTCCCCTATTCCCCGGCTTCCTTGCTCCAGATCTCGAATGCGTTGAGTTGCCTCATAGCCATCCATAACGGGCATCCGCATATCCATCCAAATTAAATCTGGCTGCCAACTCGACCAAATTTCAACCGCTGCTTTACCATTGTTAGCAACTTGTAATTCAAAGCCAAGAGAATCAAAAATTTTTATCAACAGTCGCCGACTGTCATCTTGGTCATCGACAATTAGCAGGCGATAGGGGGATTGATTGGGTTCAATAGAAATCGTGTGCGGCTTTGGTTGTTGATGTGCGATCGCTGTGGCAGTAACTATGCTGGCTTGAATATCAAACTGAAAAATACTGCCTTTTCCAACTTGCGATCTGACGCCGATTTCACCCCCCATCAACCGCACGAATTGCCGACTAATTGTTAATCCTAAACCCGTTCCTTCCCGCGCTTTTTGACCTGATAAAGTTTGCACGAACGGTTCAAAAATTTTATCTAATTCATCAGGGTCAATACCAGTTCCCGTATCTTCTACTTCAAAATGCAGTTGGTAATGGGTAATTGGTAATGGGTAATTGGCGATTGCTCTTTCCTTGACGTCTCCCAGTTTCACTCTGACTGATATGCTGCCGGTGGCGGTAAATTTAATTGCATTACCGAGCAAATTAATCAACACTTCCCGTAACTTAACTTCATCGGTTAGCACGTATTGAGCAACATCAGCAGCCCGCTCGAATAGTAACTGCAATCCTTTATCTTTTGCCTTCAAAGAAAACATATGTTTGACATCATCCAGCAATTGATAAAGGTCGAAACTTTGTTCGTTCAGCGTCAGGCGTCCGGCTTCAATTTTAGATAGGTCAAGTACTTGGTTAATTAAGGTGAGCAGGTGTTCGCCGCTGCGGCGAATAATGCCGAGATTTTCGATTTGGTCTAGAGATAAGTTGAGGCTGTGACTCATCAGTTGGGAAAAGCCCAGAATCGCGTTGAGTGGCGTCCGCAATTCGTGGCTCATATTAGCAAGAAAGATACTTTTGGCGCGATTGGCGGCTTCGGCGGCTTCTTTGGCTTGGGCTAATTCTTCTTGTACCCGCTTGCGATCGCTCACGTCAATCGCTACCCCATGCCACACAATATCCCCATTTTCCCGCCGTTCCGGTCGAGAAGTTCCTTGCAGCCACTTGATTTTTCCAGATGGCGTCACAATCCGCCATTCCCGCGCAAAAGGTTCTAAAGTTTGCGAACTTCTTCTAGCTGCTGCATAAAAATTTTCTCGGTCATCTGGATGAATGCAATCATAAATTAACTGAGCATTTTTCATCACCTGCTTCGGCTCTAATTCATAAATCTCTAAACAAGCCGCACTCATATATTCATACTCAACCGACTTATCTTGGCGAAACACCACTTCATAAATCGCTCCCGGTACGTTTGCCGCTAATTTCTGAAACCGCGCTTGGCTCTTTTGCAATGCCTGTTGGGCTTCTTTGCGCGCTGTAATATCTTGAATTTGAGAAATAAAATAAAGTGGATTCTCCTGCAAATCTCGCACCAAGGAAACGCTGATTCGCGCCCATATTGTCTGCCCATTTTTGTGCAGAAACCGCTTGTCCATGTGATAATAAGGTTGCGTTCCCGCCAATAATTCCCGCACGTACTCCTGGTCGCTACCTCTGTCATCTGGATAAGTAATATCGCCAACCGATAAAGATAGCAACTCAGATTCTGAATAGCCGAACATTTGGCAAACTTGAGGATTAACAGCTAAAGGTTGACCCTCTAGAGAAACCAAACACATGCCAATTGCTGCCGTATCAAACGCTCTTCTAAACCGTTCTTCGCTCTGGCGCAATGCTTCTTCTGTTTGCTCGCGCTCGGCAATTTCTTGCTCTAATTTCACATTGGCACGGGCAAGTTGAGCTGTACGTTCTGCTACTTTGGTTTCTAAATTAAGATAGTAATCAGTTATAATTTCTTCCGCTTCTTTCCGTTCGCCAATGTCTTGAAAAACATTGATGGCGTAAATGACATTGCCTTGGTCATCAAAAATCGGGATGCTTCGTACTTCTAAGGGAATAATTTCTCCGTTTAGATGAATTTCGATGTCATCAACGGTTACAGTTTCTCCCTTTAATGCCCGCATCGCTGGCAGTTGATCGGTAGGGTATAATTGATTGGTGCCACCAAGATAAATTTGGTAAACTTCTGTTAATTTTTCCCCGCTGCATTCTAAGACTATCCCTTTACCGATTAAACGCTCTCCGGTTTGATTCATATAGGAAACCGTGCCATTGGCATCAATGACACATACCCCGACTGGTAACGCTTCCAAAAATTGATTCAGTCGGCGCTCGCTGGCTAATAAGGCTTGATTCAAAGTTTTCATTTCTATAAAAGATTCTTGCAGTTGCTTAGCCATATTATTAAACGAATTGGCTAATTGCCCCACTTCATCCACCCGATCAATTTGTATCGTTAACTCCCAATCCCCCTTAGCAATATTTTTGGCAGCGGCGTTGAGACGTAAAATTGGACTCGTTACCCAACGAGCGGTGATAATACCCATGAAGATAGCAAAGATTAAAGCAACGAAACTTAACAGTATTGTCGTTCCTGTGTTGGTATTAATTTGCTCCATAAAGTCTGTTTCTGGAATCACCACGACAATTAGCCAGTCGAGTCCTTTGTCATCTTTAAACGGCACGACTTGCAAAAAGTGTTTCTCACCGTTGATGTTAAATTCCAGTTGCTCTGACTTTTGCCACCGCTTTTTGCGATCAAAATTTGCTTCTAGGTATCTGGCTGTAGCTTGCGTCAGAGGGTTTTGACTCTCTGTAGCTTTAACTCTTTCGGCTCCGTAATCCTTTGGTTTGCTGCGAAAAGGTTGTTCCCCTGTCGAAGTTGCCACCAACATGCCGTCGCGCTCGATAATAAAACTTTGTCCGGTTTTACCAATTTCTTTTTTTTGTAAAAAATAACCGATTTGCGATAAATTAATATTAGTGAGTAAAACTCCTTGAAGTTTACCTTGTTTGTTGTAGAAAGGCATCGATGCGCCTAGATAAGCAGTAATGCCTTTAGTATGAGGATAAATTGGACTCCAAGCGGGTTTACCAGCAGCAACGGCGGCTTGATACCAGGGGCGGGTACGGGGATCGAAGTTGGCTGTATTGTCTAAGATTTTGATGCGATCGCCCAATTCATTTGTCGAATAAGTGCGGAAATTATATCCCGTTGCTTTTGAGCCGACTCGAATTGTCAGCGCACCATCATCGCGCCTTTCTGCCCCAACGTTATCTTTTTGCTCTAATGCCAATCCGGCAAAACTTAGGCTATCAAATATCTGGATTTGCTGCCAAAAATGACGTTCTAATCCGGGAATATCTTGCAAGTTCAATTGCCCGAGACGAATCGCAGCCGCGTTGCTCTGATTCACCTGATGGGGAATTACCAAATATGCACGCAGATTGTCTTTTATATGCTTGGTAATTTCGTGGCGCAATTGACTAGCTAAATCGTTAACCGCCTTCTGTCCGTTACGATAAGAGAGATACCCTACCAGCCCAACCGCCCCGGCAATTTGCAAGACAAACGGAACGATTAAAACCGTTGGCAGCGGTACTTGTCCATAAATTTTGGCGATCGCGTGCTTGAGTGGTTGAATAAACATCGAGTAGCTCCATGTTGGCAGTTTGTGGTTGATTTCCCACTAGCTGAAATCAACATACCCAACCGACGCTGGTAAAGTTTGGTAGCGCCGCGATCGCACCGCAATCCGAGAAACCGGGTTTCTCAGTCGAGCTTTAGTTTCACAGCGACGATTTTTCATAGAAACCCGGTTTCTTTGCCGCACCGCAATCCGAGAAACCGGGTTTCTCAGTCGAGCTTTAGTTTCACAGCGACGATTTTTCATAGAAACCCGGTTTCTTTGCCGCACCGCAATCCGAGAAACCGGGTTTCTCAGTCGAGCTTTAGTTTCACAGCGACGATTTTTCATAGAAACCCGGTTTCTTTGCCGCACCGCAATCCGAGAAACCGGGTTTCTCAGTCGAGCTTTAGTTTCACAGCGACGATTTTTCATAGAAACCCGGTTTCTTTGCCGCACCGCAACGTATACTGAAAGCTATTTTTACGCAGGATTTTCCTCAAATCCGGTAAATTCTCTGTCTTCAATCCCCAAATGGCAACCCAACTTGTATAACTTGCACCGCCTCTCCAGCGTTGATTGAAGTTATACCAACTGGCAGAACCGCCAATCCATTAGTTTGGGCTAAATTAATCAAATTTCCCGAACTGTGACTGCCACCTGCAAGCTGAAATTGATACACTCCATCTATTAAATGCATCTGTCCCCAGAGGTATGTTTCTCGCTTGCCATCGGAACGCAAATCTTGACCGGCACGCGCCTGCACAAATATCGGTTGCCAACCCCGAACCAGTCCCGATAATTTCTTCAGTGCTGGTTGAACAAATCGCCAAAATGTTACCAGGGAAGATGCAGGATTTCCCGGAAGTCCAAAGTATAAAACCGAGCGCTTTGCTTCGTCCCGATTAAACGTGGCAAATGTCAATGGTTTACCCGGTTTAATCCCAACTGCACGCAGGTGTATTTCAGCACCAAGGGATTCGAGAATCTGGTCTACATAGTCATAATCTCCGACGGAAACGCCGCCGGAAGAGACAATGATATCGGCAGAAGTGAGGGCGGAGGCGATCGCATTTTGCAGCGCTTCGGGTTGATCTGGAACAATTCCCAGCAACAGCGGAATGCCGCCGCTTTGTGCCACTAAAGCAGCCATTGCATACTGATTCGAGTCTACAATCTGCCCCGGTTGTAAGGGTCGATCCGGCGTCACCAGTTCGTCACCCGTGGATAAAACCGCCACGCGAGGACGGCGGTAAACCGAAACCTGGCTACATTGCGCCGATGCCAAAATCGCGATTTCTGGGGCGAATAGGCGCATTCCCGGCATCAGCAACGGCGTACCAGCTTGATAATAAGAGGCGCGATCGCGCACGAAAGCTTGAGGTTTGGCGGCGGCTAAAATGACAACGCGGGAACCTTCCACTCGCGTCACTTCCTGCATCACGACGGTATCCGCACCTGCTGGCATCATCGCTCCGGTGAATATGCGCGCCGCTTGTCCAGATTGAATAGTATGCTGGGGCTGCTTGCCTGCCGGAATTTCTTCTACTATTTCTAATACTGCTGGCTGTTCGGCGCTACAGCCTTCTACGTCTGTAAATCGCACCGCGTAACCATCCATCGCCGAATTGTCCCAATGGGGAAAATCCAGAGCGCTCGTTACCGGCATTGCCAAAATCCGCTGACTCGCCGCCAATAAGTCTACAACCTCTGCATCAAGAACAGCATCCAACGGCTGCACTCGCTTGAAGATGATTTCCTCTGCTTGTTGAACCGAAAGCATTGCCTTTTCCCCAGCCTCGTACAAAATGTGAGATTTTAGATTTGAGATTTTAGATTTGAGATTTTAGATTGAGAATCCGCTCGCTTGGTTGCACAAGTGACTCGTCATATGCGACAATTGGAATTTGTGATTAATTCTGTTCTTGACTTTGCACCTGAGTTTTAAAGTATGGCAAAAGGTGTTCGTATTATCATCACCCTGGAATGTACCGAGTGCCGCTCTAACCCAGCCAAGCGCTCAAACGGCGTCTCTCGTTACACCTCCACCAAGAACCGTCGCAACACGACGGCGCGGTTAGAACTGAAAAAGTTCTGCACTCACTGTAACAAACATACCGTCCACAAAGAAATCAAGTAGATGGTAATGGGTAATGGGTAATCGGTAATGGAAATGACCAATGACCAATTACCAATGACCAATTACCAATTACCAATGACCAATGACCAATTACCAAGAACTATGACCTACTACCGTCGTCGCCTTTCGCCGATTAAACCGAGCGAACCAATTGATTATAAAGACATCGATCTATTGCGGAAATTTATTACCGAACGCGGGAAGATTTTGCCGCGCCGCATTACTGGGTTGACCGCTAAGCAGCAAAGAGATTTGACCCTTGCCATTAAGCGGGCACGCATTGTGGCATTGTTGCCTTTCATCAATCAAGAAGGTTAAGAACAATAGTTTTGAGTGGTAGAGATCGGGGTTCATCGCTGTGGGAGAGTTGCCATAAAAGCAGAAACTCAAAACTCTACACTCATAACTATTGAAGCTATTGACACTCTCCGGCCTGAAGGCGCGGAGATTCTTAAGGCCGAAGAGGTCTTAATATCCTTGTTGCCAAGGTTCCCAGGCTCACCGCCTTTGCCGCTAGGGCGCGGTGATTTCTCCTTACAATCTTTTGGGCGTTTAGCGGTCTTAGCCGCAGGTTCCGTCGAGTCCCGGCGTACCATTTCTAATGCTCTATCTCTGATAGTTTTAGCGTGCCGTAATATCAGCATGGGCGAAAAATCCGCAGACCGAACAAATGAACTTTTCACCATCGCGATTTGAGCGGTCAATATGCCCACAATTTCTGCATTCAACGCTGGAATTTCTTGGATTAATCAAAATCGCAACCTTTCCTTGCTTCGCAGCGAGATACTCAATCTTTAAGATCAATTCATTCCAGGCAGCATCAGAGATAGCGCGATTTAATCCCTTTTTTCTAGATTGCCCATTCGGTAAAAACCTCCCACTTTCTTCATCTTTCTTCACCCGACATCGGCGCAACATACCGGAGACGTTTAAATCCTCCAAGGCAATAGCATCCACCCGTCGGCTGGTAATAGTTTTCGCTACCCACCACTGATAAGCTTGCCGCTTATCCACAATCTTTTTATGCAGGCGTCCAACTTTCTGGGACGCCTTTTTTCGGTTCTTGTTACCTTTAACTTTGCGGCTAACCCGTCGCTGTCTGATTTTAAGAAAACGTTTAGTTTTCTTGTTATTGCCAAACTTAGGGTTAGCAAATTGATAGCCGTCACTCATGTGTACGAGTTTGGTAATTCCGAGGTCGCATCCGATAACGGATCTGACTTCGGTTAAAGATCTGGCAACTACATCCGGTACGGTTTTATCCTCAATTCTGAGCGATACATACCATCCATCCTGTCGTTGCCGGATTGTTGCTGCTTTAATTGTAAAACCATCTGGAACCGACCTAGAGTTGTTGAATCGCATCCATCCCAACTTGGATAAATAAATCTTACTCCCAGAGGATTCCACCCCCATCGTGTAAGTAAACGATGTGAAGTTGCTGCGATTCTTAAACTTAGGAAAACCTCTACCCTCAAAGAAGTTTTTATAGGCAATATCCAGACGCTTGACGTTTTGTTGCAGTACTGTCGAATCAATCCCGGCATACCAAGGTCTAGCAGTTTTTAGTTGCGGCAACGCGGTAATCTGAATATCGCCAGCGCTGCGGCGAGGATTCTTGCTGTTCTTGGTATCTTTCCACGGCTCTCCTGTCGCACCATTCTTGCTAACAAAACAAGTTAACGGACTAGCAGGAGCTTTTGTCCTTAAGTCGCTGTACTCTCCTTGAATGAATTGTTGGTTGTATTGACTAATCCTGTCGCCCAGGCACCAGTTGTAGTGAAATCTGAGCATACTTATCCATTGCTCTATTTTTGAGCTTTGGGCAATGTTTGGCCTCAACTTGTAAACGTAGTTTGTTAGCAATTTACGTTGGGAGTTAGACAACTTATCTAATAATAATACCTCGTTCTTTGTTGGCTTTTAAGTGGTATAATCTAAGCTTTAATTTTGTTATTCAAGGCAATATTCGCGAGACTTAAGTCTCGCGCGAAAACCCCGCGCCTTCAGGCCGGGGTTTTCGCGAATTGCTCTATAAACAGAGGAATTGACCAAATTAAGCATAGCTTCAAGTCAAAACTGGCGCTGTAATAGGAGCGATCGCGCAGCGTATGCGTTAGCAAGTATCGCGCAGCGTCTGCGTTAGCACGTATAGTACCCGTCTAGGATAATTTATATATAGAAGTGCCGGGATTAAAAGTAACTTGTGGAAAAAGGAACGCTAGTCGAATTTCGGTTACATGGAGAGCGCTGCCTCGCCGTGGCAGAACGTCCGGAGGGCAAGAGCCACTGGATCGTAGTAGACGAGCGCGGTCAAGCTCGTACCATTAATGCTAAACAAGTTAGTTACCAAGTAAACGGTGAAACATACAAAGCGTCGGAAATTCCTCGCTTTCGTAAAGAGGTAGAGCCGTTTATCGACCCAGAAAGCTTGGAAGTTGCTTGGGAATTTCTAGTAGAAGAGGGTTCGGCAGTCGCGCCGCCAGAAATGGCAATGCTGCTGTTTTCGGAAAAAAGTCCGGCGCAATGCTACGCGGCGTACTATTTGCTATCGGAAGACAAACTGTATTTTAAACAAAAAGGCGATCGCTACGAACCCCGCTCGCTCAACCAAGTGGCGGAAATCAAACATCAATTGGAAGTTGCCAAAGAGCGAGAAACTCAACAGAAGGAGTTTTGGGCGCGGGTACAACAAGCTTTGGGTGGAGAACAGGTAGAATGGCAGCATAGCGATCGCCATCGTCTAGAAGCGCTGGAACGGTTCGCGCTGCAAGGAGATGAGGCGACTGGGCGCGCTGCCGCCGTGGAAACCCTAGCTGCTCTCAAACGACCAGAAAACCCCCAAGGTGCTTTCGAGCTGTTAGTGAACTTGGGCGTGTGGAGTCTCCACGAAAACTTATTTTTGCGGCGCTCATCAATTCCAGTTAATTTTTCAACAAAGGTGCTAGAAGTGGCTCACCAGCGAACTGAGGTTTCTCCCCCCGACCCCGACTCAGAGCGCCTGGATCTGACTCGACTCAAAGTTTATACCATTGACGACGAAAGTACAAAAGAAATTGATGATGGTTTGAGTTGGGAATCGCTCCCCGACGGGAAACAGCGGCTGTGGGTTCACATCGCCGATCCGACGCGCTGGCTGACTCCAGGAGATGAATTAGACTTAGATGCCAGACGGCGCAGCACGACGTTGTATTTACCCACGGGCATGATTCCCATGTTTCCAGCCGAACTGGCGACAGGGCCGATGAGTCTGGTACAGGGGAAAATCTGCAACGCGCTCAGCTTCGGGATTATTTTAGATGACGAGGGTGGAGTTGCAGAATACAGCATCCACGCCAGCATTATCAAACCCACCTATCGGTTGACTTACGAAGATGTGGATGAGATGCTGCAATTGGGTGTTCCAGCAGAACTGGAAATAGATGCGATCGCGCGCTTAGCCCAACGGCGACAAATGTGGCGGCGCTCCCAAGGTGCGATCAATATTCACCTGCCAGAAGCGAGCATTAAAGTAGATGCTGACGAAATCCACATCGAAGTGTTGGAGGACTCGCCATCGCGGCAATTGGTAGCAGAAATGATGATTTTAGCAGGCGAAGTCGCTGCACGTTACGCGCAAGCGCACCAGCTTGCCCTACCATTCCGCTCTCAGCCCCAACCCGAACTGCCCCCAGAAGAAGAACTACTGCAACTCCCCGCAGGTCCTGTGCGCGCCTGCGCCATCCGCCGCTGTATGCCCCGCAGCGAAATGAGCATTACCCCCGCTCGCCACGCCAGTTTGGGTTTAGAGAGCTATACCCAAGTAACTTCTCCCATCCGGCGCTACAGCGACTTGCTCACCCACTTCCAAATTAAAGCCCACCTGCGCGGCGAACAACCCCCCTTTTCGGCAGAAGAAGTCAAAGAAGTGATGATCGGCGTCACTACTGCTTCTCAAGAAGCCTCCCTCGTAGAGCGCCAAACCCAGCGCTATTGGGCTTTAGAATATCTCCGCCGCTGTTCTGAGCAAGCTTGGCAGGCAGTCTTGTTGCGCTGGTTGAGGGAAGATGAACGGTTAGGATTAATTCTCCTAGAAGATCTGGGACTAGAATTACCCATGCAGCTCAAGCGCTCTATAGCGCTGGGCGAGCAACTGGAAGTCCGCGTCAGCTATGTTGACCCCCGCTCCGATGCCATCCGATTCCAAGAACTGATCGACCAACCCGCTCCAGCTGCTGCCACTTAAAAAGGTAATGGGTGTAAGGTCTTTCCTACTACCCATTACCAATTACCAATTACCGTATTAACAAAATTCCGTCACGCCCACGTCAGTCAGCGGGGTGGAGATGATTTGACTGTTAGAGATAAAAAATTCTATCTGTACTGGACCTAACTGAATCAAGTCCCCATCTCTCAGAAGACAACGCTCCAAATTAGCTAGGCGGCGATGATTTACCCAACTGCCGTTGCTGCTACCAACATCTGTAATGTAAAACTCTTGACCGAAAACATGTCCAATTACCGCATGTTGGCGCGAGATACAGGTATCTTTAATTGCGATCGCGCTATTAGCAGAACGTCCCAGCAACCAACTAGCAGCACTATCGGTAATCTGAAGCCCTTCCCCATCTTTGAGGTTAGTCACGAGAAAAGTCGTTCTACCCGTTGTAATTGCTTGAATGTAGAAGCGAGCAATTTCACAACGAGAGGCAGCATTCAAAATAGGTTGAATAATTGTTGTAACCTTTTGTACGTCGTGGTTACAGTCAGCCAGCAGTGAATCTGACAGCGCCGGATTTTGTTCCAATAAGCTCAAAGCTTGGTCAAAACTATTAGCGTTAGGGGACTTCAGGTGGAACATAACTACCTATCTGACAAACGACTTTTACCCGAAAGAATTACACTTTAACCTTCAGACCTAGATACCCTGATTAAACCCCTGATGAAGTAAATTTAGGTCTGTTTAATCGAGCTGCACAGACAAGAAGTTTGCCAATATCTTCTATTGCCTATGCCAAAACTATTCGTTTTTTGAACTCAACGTGGAGGTTGCATGTAGTAAGCGTTCAAAAATTATCCTTAAGATAGAGGAAATTTAGAACCCTTAAACATATTAATACACCCCTCTTTGTGACGCCGGTCATATTTTTAGCGTGATTTCACGAAAACTTTACAGTATCAGGGTTAACTGGTGGGTTTTTTAAAGTTTTTGTGAAGAAGCTCTGAATTCTTATAGTTAAATTAAAATACACTTTCCGTAAAAATGTCTTGAGTTATTCTACTGAATAAACTCTAGAAAAATGACTGCGAGTTAATCATCTCAAACTTAGACAATATTTCAGTAATTATCACCTTGACAAATCCAACTCTAGTTTTTAGGCAGAGCCAAGCCATGTAATTCTTATGTAACAGATAAAATTAAATAAAATAAAGTAATCAATTAGACCAAATCCAGACAGTTATGAATCAGGTTCAACCGCCTTTAGAATTTATTCCACCAGCGCTCAACTCAGTAGTTTTACGGGGATGTCAGTGGATACTACCCTTTTGGTTGCGATCGCGCACCAACATCAGCGACATTCAAGCTGATAACGTGGAACGCCTTGCCGATCTTTACCAGCAGTTTCAATCTGGAAAAATCCGCTTTTTAATGGCATTTCGCCATCCTAGCGGCGACGACCCTTTTAGTTTAATGCATCTGCTGTGGAATCTGGTACCCCAACTTGCCAAACAACAGCAAATACCGCTGAATTATCCCGTACACGCCCATTTTATTTACGATCGGGGAATTCCCCTATGGGCTGGTTCAATTGTAGAATGGTTATATCCTCGTCTAGGTGGAACCCCCATCCTGCGCGGCAAAGTAGACCGACTCGGTTTGCGTTCGGCACGGGAGCTATTTGCTAACGGAAAGTTGCCGATGATGGCAGCTCCAGAAGGGGCTACCAACGGACATAATGAAGTTGTCAGCCCTTTAGAACCGGGAATCTGCCAACTAGGATTTTGGTGTGTCGAAGATATACTGAAAGCCGGACGCTCGGAACAAGTTTTAATCGTACCAATAGGGATTAAGTATCAGTATATTCACGATCCGTGGGATGCCTTAGATAAGCTTTTAACTCAATTAGAAATTGATAGTGGGTTACCTATAGAGGATGGCAATTTAAGCGAGGAAAACCCAAAAAGCCACCATCATTTACGATATCGGCGCTTGTTTCGCTTGAGCGCACACTTACTCACCCGCGTGGAAGAATTCTACACACGGTTTTATCACCAAACTTTGCCCATCGCTGCTACTAAAACTGGGTTTCCACTCCCCACTACGAATGAAGAGTTAGTAACTCGACTGCGATCGCTTCTAGATGTAGCCTTAAAAGTAGCAGAACAAGCGTTTAACCTCCAGCCTAAAGGTAGCTTAATCGACCGCTGTCGGCGACTAGAGCAAGCAGGATGGGATTGGATCTTTCGAGAAGATATTAAAAATATTGATGCTTTACCACCTTTAGAACGAGGACTCGCAGATCGGATTGCCGAAGAGGCCAGTTTGCGAATGTGGCACATGCGCTTAGTAGAAAGTTTCGTAGCTGTGACTGGTAGATACGCGATCGAAAAACAAACCCCCGAACGGTTTGCGGAAACAACTTTATTGATTTGGGATACAATGACCAAAATTAAAGGCGGTAACGCCTTCAAGCGCCCAAAACTCGGTAAGCAACGGGTATGCTTAAGTGTAGGAGAACCGATCTCAATTTCACAACGTTGGGATGCTTATAAAAGCAACCGTCGCCAAGCAGTTACCGAGCTGACAAAAGACTTGCAAACCGCCTTAGAAAAAATGATTTGATTTGATCGAAACTCACGCAGATTTTAGAAACCGGGTTTCTGGCTGCGATCTTTAGTTGCAAATCGAAGATTGTTCCTAGAAACCGGGTTTCTGGCTGCGATCTTTAGTTGCAAATCGAAGATTGTTCCTAGAAACCGGGTTTCTAGCTGCGATCTCTAGTTGCAAATCGAAGATTGTTCCTAGAAACCCGGTTTCTTTGCCTGAATACCTCAGTAATAACGATTAGTTTGAATAAACAAATAAACTTCTTCTTGCTGAAATTTTAATTTAAAATCAGGATGATTTTGCAATTTAATCAATAAATTTTCAGCAAATTCCCGGCTGCTTTTCCAACCTGGATGGCGCAAATTCAGCAAGATGTATTCAAATTGATTTAAGTCAGTCGGTGGTGAATCGGCGTTGGTAAATTTAATTAAACTTCGGTGTGCTAGATGGGGTGCAATATTATGGGTAGTTAAGACACCGCCAGAGGTTTGGATTTGAGCGATCGCCACTCTTGTCGCCTTCCAAGTATCCAGCGAATTCAGATAAATAGAACCAAAATAACCATACTTCGCCAATGCTAAAAAAGCCACTAACGACCAAATAATTATTCCCCGCGATCGCAGCCATCCACGTCCAGCAGCTAAGCTGGAAATTACCGCTAACAGCAGAAACGGCAAAACTGGCAGCGAATATTGATGCACTAAGTTTTTTTGAGTTAAGTCATCGGCGAGAAGGTTCATCGCCAACGGGGGAATTGCACCTACTAAAGGGGTTAAATGTTGCGGGTAAATTCCCCAAATTAGCGGCGCGAATAACAAAACCAGATATTCTAAATTAGCCAGGGAAAAGATACTTTTAATCAATAAACCTGGCTGAAGCAGGAGATTTTTTACAATTTCTGAAAAAGAGTTTCCTAAATGTTGATAGCGCGAGAGGTGGCGTCCAATAGTTGCTAACTCGCCACCGAAAAAGGGAATAATAACTCCAGTGGCAATTATAAACCACGCGATGCCGGAAAAGAGAGCGATCGCACCACACAAACGCCGCTTTTCCAACACCAGCAGCCACAATCCCATTGCTGCTACCGTTAAGGCTAATACCGCCTTGCAACTCAACACTAAAATAATCCAAACACAAAACCACCCAACCGCACCTAACCTCGCCGCCAAAACAGCCGCTAAAATTGCAGGTAAAGCCAGGACTTCTGGGTGGAAATCGAACAAATTAATATTGAACGCTAGCGGATATAAAAGATATACCGCCGCCATTGCCAATGCTTGCGATCTTTTTAACCCTGCTTCTAGCGATAAATACCAAGTTGGTAACGCTCCCAATGCCAAAGCCAAGGCTTGCACTGCTAGCAACCAACGAACATCTGGATAAATTTTATACAGCAATGCTAGGGGATATAACACAAAAGCAGCATGGTCGCCTAGAATGTGAAACCCGAGCAAAGACGAAATGGGTGTTTGATTTTGGCTGATTAAATAAACAGCTTGGTCAAAAATAGCTAAATCCCACGCCGAGGATTGAAACAAAGCGTGTCGGATACTGCTGGATGCAAAAAAAAGCAGAGCGATCGCAACAATTATTACCCCAATCGGATGGGATTTTACCCGTACCCAAACGTTCAGAATGCCCAAATTCAGATTTTCAGCAGATTTTTGTGCCATTCAGTCCATTTTAATGGACGCGAGGCTATTAGCCCGGAAATTTATAGCGATTCTCGCTGTTATGAGGTACAGCATTACTGATACTGAGCAAGATGGCGAAGTCATTAGTTCTATCTCCCTCAGCTCCCCCAGCTCCCCCAGCTCCCCAGCTAGTGGGTGTACCTCATAACAGCGCAACCCGCTGTATTTCCGGGCGGGTTCAGATTTGAAAAATTACCGGCGTACCAGGTGCAGCCGAGGCCCCACCCCTGGATTTACCATAGATGCGATCGCTTCTGGGGGTAATTTTTCAATCTGAGCTTGCAACTCTTCCACCGTGAAGTGATAGCCTTTATCTGCGGCAATCTTGATGAAACTTTCTGGATCGGTGGTAGCTTTAAGTTTTACTTGCAATGCTTCGTCTTGCTGTGCGGCTTTAAAAAAGCGCGAAGCGCAATCTTGAGTCATAAAAACATCTCCTTAATTAAAGCGTGACCTTGATGCAGTCACTGGAGGTGAAGCATGTTATTGCGGCTGAACTGCCAGATATAGCACCGGGTATAGAAATGTGCAATGCAACATTCCTAGTGAATCCCTTGATGGGCGATCGCAAAGGGCAAATCGGCGATGAATTTGTATTGGGTACTGGATGATGAAATCGGTGCAATATCGGAGATTAACCGATTGATGTATCTGAAAGCATAAATCAACCGCCGCTAAACTTTACAAAATCTTGACATAAATTAAAATTTCCGGTATCAAAACGAACCAACAGGCGGATAGCTTTATGCTGTAGGTAATTGGTAATTGGTAATTGGTAATTGGTAATTGCTAATTCCCCTCTGCTCCCCCAGCTCCCCCCGCTCCCCCAGCTCCTCTGCACACCTGCCCAACCGATCCCCAAGCAATTTATAGTGGATGGCAACGAGATAATTAAGCAATTGTGAAAGCAATAACTCTACTTGGCTCTACAGGCTCTATTGGCACTCAAACGTTAGATATCGTGTCGCAGTACCCCGATCGGTTCCGGATCGTGGGATTGGCGGCAGGGCGCAACGTGGAGATGCTGGCGGCACAGATTCGGCAATTCCGCCCGGAAATTGTCGCCATTGCTGATGCAGACAAATTGGGCGAACTTAAAGAAGCGATCGCCGACCTCAATCCGCAACCTATACTACTAGCTGGGCAAGCGGGTATCATCGAAGTTGCCCGTTACGGCGATGCCGAAGCTGTCGTTACCGGAATTGTCGGTTGTGCCGGTTTATTACCCACCATCGCCGCCATCGAAGCGGGCAAAGATATCGCCCTCGCCAATAAAGAAACTTTAATTGCAGGCGGCCCAGTCGTAAATCCCCTAGTAGAAAAATACGGCGTCAAGTTATTACCTGCGGATTCGGAACACTCGGCAATTTTCCAATGCTTGCAAGGTGTCCCGGATAAAGGTTTGCGGCGCATATTGCTTACCGCTTCTGGGGGTGCATTCCGCGATTGGCCTGTGGAAAAATTATCAGAAGTGACGGTAGCGGATGCATTGAAACATCCCAACTGGTCGATGGGTCGTAAAATTACCGTAGACTCCGCCACGCTGATGAATAAAGGACTGGAAGTAATCGAAGCGCATTTCCTGTTTGGTTTGGACTACGACGACATCGAAATTGTCATCCATCCCCAAAGCATTATTCATTCGCTGATCGAACTGCAAGATACTTCAGTATTAGCTCAATTAGGTTGGCCCGATATGCGGTTGCCCATCCTTTATACCCTATCTTGGCCCGATCGAATTTATACCAACTGGGAACGCTTGGATTTAGTCAAAGCTGGTAACCTTACCTTCAGGGAACCCGACCATGAAAAATATCCCTGTATGCAATTAGCCTATGCGGTAGGAAGGGCAGGAGGTTCGATGCCAGCGGTATTAAATGCAGCCAACGAACAGGCAGTCGCTCTATTTTTAGATGAAAAAATCCGATTTTTGGATATTCCCCGCTGTATAGAATGGGTGTGCGATAAACATCAATCAGATAACCGAGCAAATCCTTCTTTAGATGATATTTTGGCAGCGGATGAATGGGCGCGGCGGCAAGTCTTGGAAGCGAGCCAGGTTTTAAGCGATCGCGTAGTTTCAGTTCGTTAAAATAACCAATGTAGAGACGTTACATGTAACGTCTCTACATGAAAAATAACCAGCTCCGAATGCAGGTAAGATTCATGTCAAACTATCCGCTCATTGATGCCTATGAAAAACAGCTAGCCGAATGGCTGGTTGCAGGCGAGATCGATGAAGAAACTCGTAAGGAACTCAGAGAATCTGCTAATAGAGTGTTTGCAGCCCTGTTATCTGCCCAAACCAAAGACCAAATCCTTGAAAATCTAGGCAAAAGCTTCAATGGTGGTTACTACGACACAGTTGACAATCATCTCAAAGAGATTGTAGATAGTGGCGAGAGAGATTCCAATAATCCTGAAATTCAAGAGTTAGACTTTGACTTCAACCAGTTAATTGTACCACCTGGGAATAAAGTGTTACTAAAAAACATCAGTTGGCAGATGTTCGAGAAAATTTTAAACAATTTAGGAGAAGGGTATGCTGCTAGAATTGCTTATGACAAAGGAACCTTAGAAATCAAAATGCCATTGCCAAAGCATGAAAGAGCAAAAGCGATAATCGGCGATCTAGTTAAGGTGCTACTAGAAGAACTCAATATCGATTGCGAATGTTTTGCTTCTACCACTTTCAAACGCGAAGATATGCTCAGTGGTGTAGAACCTGACGACTGTTTTTACATTCAGAATGAACCAGCTATGAGAGGCAAAACAGAAATAAATCTAACCGTAGATCCGCCTCCAGATTTAGCCTTGGAGATTGATAATACCAGCGATTCCCGCCTGCGATTCAACAGTTACGAAGCTTTGGGGGTTCCTGAAGTATGGCGATATAATGGAAAAGTGTTGCAAATCTATCTCCTCCAAGATGGAAAATATATTGAATCTAATATCAGCTCGAATTTTCCAGAACTACCCATTATTGAGATCGTTCCTCAGTATTTAGAGCAGAGTAAAACCGCAGGGAGAAGCTCAACCATTAGAGCGTTCCGAACTTGGGTGAGAGAGCGATCGCAAAAGTAAGTGGTTAAACCAAGCAAAACATATGCCAGTAGATTTAATTATTTGGATTGGAGCATTAATTGTAGCTGGGTTAGTATTAACCTGGTTGCTCAAAGTTGTGAAAGCAACGATTACCACCGCTATTTCAGTCGCCATAATCATACTAATTTTACAGCTAGTATTTGGTATCGGCCCCGATCGCATTTGGCAGCAAATAGTCCAAATACCCCAGATGGTTTGGCAGATGGTAACTGGTAAATAATATTAAATATCTAGGCTCCTACTTGACAGCTATAACGAAAAAGATATGTGGAGCATCAGGAACATTACGGGCGGGAAATTGATAAGTAAATCTACCAAAGAACGCGCCATCTTCTCCTGGTTGAATCGCTGAAGCTTTCCAACCATAAGCAGCAAAAAAAGTTTCAGGTTCATCACAACTGGAATGCCAATATTTAGCCCAGGCATCAGAACCATTGCAAACAACTGCGTTCATGACATCAGCACCAAAATAGCTTCCTGATACAGATAAGTTTTTAATAGTGGTTAGGAGATTTTCGACTTCTATTTGGTTGAGATAATAGAGAAATCCTTCCAACAGCCAGATGGATGGCTCTGAGGGTTGATAGCCTTGTTCGAGCAGCAATTTAGACCAAAGTGATTCTTTTAAGTCAGCAGAAATTGAGTGGCGATCGCAGCGAGGAACAATCCCGCTTAAAACCGATTCTTTATAATCAAGTACATCGGCTTGATCGATTTCATAAATATGAGTTTCGGGTTGCCAATTCAGGCGAAAAGCTCTTGTATCCATCCCCGAACCCAAAAGAACTATTTGCCGTATATGCTGAGAGTATTTATTCAGGAAATCATCAAAAAAGCGAGTCCGAACCGAAGCAAATGGCCTCCCTTGTTTTTCATATTCTTCTAAGCGGGGAATGGCAGCTTCAATGGCTTCTTGACCTGCTAACTGTGCCGCAAAGGGGTCGGTAAACAAAGCATCCGGTCTTTGTGTTTCGATTGCTCGACCAGCCGCCATAATTTTGGCGGTAAAACTGACGCCAGTTGCTTTTGATTCAGACATTTTTTTGATAGTGGTTAATTACTTTAGCTATTTTACTGCGCCAGATGGCGCTCAAGTGCGATCGCTCAGATCTTGCACCAGGGCTAAACCTTAGTTTCTTGCGTAAAGAAAGCCGGTTTTTCAAGGCTTGTTGAGAATCGTGCAAGATCTGAGATCGCTAATTTTGCTGGCTTTTCCAGCGTTAATAAATGCCCTCGTAAATGGTTGCTATGGAACGAGGGCTATTAAATCGGATTTGGTATAATTTATACTTTCCCTGCAAGTTTCGCCAATGCATCTTTGACGGAGGGCGGCAATTGTCGCATAATCTTACCTTTTTCCATATCAACTGCGACCAATGTCACCTGTGCCGTTACATAGAGTTCCTGTCCATCAAGGGATTGAATTTGGTAATCCCAATTCAAACGAACTCCAGTTATTTCTAACATGCGCGCCCTCACAACTGCGGTCATTCCCAGTCGCAAGGCGCGATGGTAGCGCACCGAAAGTTCTACCACCGGCATATCGCAACCTAGTGCTACCAAATCGGCAAATTCAATCCCAAGCGATCGCAAGCATTCTACCCGCGCTTCTTCCATCCAAGCAATATAAGAACCGTGCCAAACTACACCAGCATAATCTGTGTGGTGCGGTTGCGCCCTCACGGGATATTCAAACCAGCTATCCGCTGAAACGTTAAGCAAGTTTTGGATAGCATCAGTAGGTGGTAATTGAGGTTTTTGTTCTTCAGACATAGGGAGAAGTTGAGATTTGAGATTTAAGATTTCAGATTTAGATATTTTTATATTTCAAATTTAATGTATTTCAGATTAGATATTTCAGATTTGAGCGATTTCAAATCTGCAATCTGCCATCTAAAATCTCAAATTATTTCAATCTGCAATCTGAAATAATTTAACGGGGTTTGATTGTCTGGGGTGCGCCGACGGCAAAAACTTGACTGGTGTCGATGAGAAATTTTTCCGCATCGTAAACGCCTGACCAAGTTGCTAACAGACGCGCTGCCAAACGCAATAGTTCTGCTTCTGAATTTATACCCCAAAGTGTTGCTAAAGGTGAAGTGTCGCCTTTTTGTTGTTCGAGTGCCAAACGCCACGCTGGGGGAATGCCCGCAACGCTATTGTACGCCCCTGATATTGCACCGGCGATCGCACAAGTCACCTGCGCTTCTGGGCACCTTTTAGCACGAAGCACAGAAAGACTCAAGTCTTCTATCGTACTCAAAAAACAGTAAAACGCTAACGCCACCGGAAAATTAGGTGGCAGCGCTGTTTGACGCGGCAATAATTTAATTAGCGCCATTTCTAAAGGCGCGCCTTGTTCTAATAAACTTTGCACTTGTCGCAGTTGGTTTACCAGCGGCGTTTCGGCATCCAGATAGCTGATGGTTTGAGGAATTAACGTATCGCGATTGAGTTTTTCTTTTAACGCACTGGCAATAGCATATCCAATCGCTAACGTCCCATCCTTTAACACCGAATCATCTTGCCAAACATCTGCCACCTGCTGCAAGTTTTGTCGCAGTTTTGCTTCATCTTCATGGAAAAATAAAGCTACCGGCACGGCAGAAATAATTGCCCCATAATCCCTTATGCCGTCACTTTTTGAGGTGGATTTGGTTTTATCCTTGCTACGCCGTGCCTGGGATTTTCCTGGATTAACCGACGCCTCGTCGGAGCTTTCCTCCGCCGACTCTTGCCAATCTGCTAAATCGAGTCTGCCGCGGCGAATCAATCCTTCGGTTCCCTTGACTAGCAAGCGTCCCGAACCAGACGGGGGTTTAGACTGGGATTGACCGATCTGCCAAGACTCACCGTCAGCGCCCCAAATTTCTCCCATCGCAGTTCCTAACAAGGCACCGCGAAACCGGCTTAAAAGGGAATACCGCATTAGACCATTTTAGATTTTGGATTTTAGATTCTAGATTCTAGATTTTAGATTTAATTTTAATCTCAAATCTGGCTTCTAAAATTTGCTTATTTTATTCATTCTGCCTAATGTGGTGAATCAGCGCGTGCAATCCCAAACGATAACTTTCGGCACCAAACCCGCTAATTTGCCCAATCGCCACAGGCGCGATATATGAGTGATGGCGGAATTCTTCCCGCCGATAGATGTTGCTGAGGTGTACCTCAACAGTAGGAATGGCAACGGCTGCGATCGCATCTCGAATTGCCACGCTGGTATGAGTATATGCCCCAGGGTTAATCAAAATTCCCTGATGACGATCTCTTGCTTCCTGAATTGCATCCACCAGCACGCCTTCATGATTCGACTGTAGCGTCGAAACACTAGCCTGCAACGAATGCCCTTCTGTTTCCAGCTGGCGGTTGATTTCATCCAATGTTACGCGCCCGTAAACCCCTGGTTCTCTTAATCCCAGCAGGTTCAGGTTCGGGCCGTGTAGTACCAGAACACTTAGTTGCTGCAATTGCTTAACTTAATGTGTGCCTGAGTTTTCTAACGACGACGTCCTGGATCGTGGACAGGAATGGGAATCGGTTCTGGTTCGGGTTGCACTTCTGGCCCCAGCAGCGCTTCCATAATCTTCCGCGCCCATTCTTTCACCTTCTCCAGTAGATCTTCGATGAAGTCCATTTAACAGACTACTCCTTCAATACAGCAGGCTACTTACTGCGCCTTGCGGCGAAAACCCAAGCTTTCGCTGGGCAGGTTGGGGAGAACTCTTATCCCCCATCGTTTCTGTATACTATGATACTGAAATTTGTTTGATGACGGGGAGTCTAAGTATTTAGTTCTTTACTTTATGATAACCAACTTATCCAAAATCGTTAAGGTAGATTGTGAATTTCTCGGTTACTGGGACAATAATTGACGGCGCAGGTGGTCAAGAGCCGTACAAGCACTGAAATGGCGAATCAAATCGCGGTCTTGCAGGGGGCTAAAGCGATGCTCGAAACTTTCGGCGCGATCGCCCATCGGGGCCAAACCGATATAAACTAAACCAACCGGCTTGGTATCCGTACCACCACCGGGACCAGCAATACCCGTAATGCTCAATCCCCAGGTTGTGCCCAAGCGCTTTCGCACGCCCGCTGCCATTTGCTGCGCTACTGTATGGCTAACGGCTCCGTGGGTGGCTAAATCCTCTGGATTAACCCCTAGAAGGTTAATTTTGACCGCATTATCGTAAGAAATTATGCCTCCCATAAAATAACCTGAACTCCCGCCAACGGTGGTCAACATCTGTCCCAAACCGCCACCCGTACAAGATTCTGCCACGCTGATAGTTTCCCCTGATGCTTGTAGCAGATCTCCCACCACCGAAGCCAGGGTATCATCATCAGCACCAAAATAATTTAACCCGCCAATTTCTTGTAATTGTTGCGCTACGGGTTCAATGATTAAATTCGCAGCTGCGGCAGACTCAGATTTAGCCGAAACCCTCAACTTGACTTCTCCCCGACTGGCATAAGGGGCAACTGTAGGGTTGGATAAATTGAGGAAATCAGCCGCTTTTTCAGCCAGTGCTGATTCGGCAATCCCCCAAAATTTTAACGTCCGGCTATAAATAATTTCTGTTCCCCAACCTTGACTTTTAAGATAGGGAACGGCTATTTCTCGCCACATCCGGTGCATTTCTAAGGGAACCCCTGGAAAAGTAAGAATTATCAGATTGGGGCGGGGTTGCCAAATAATACCAGGGGCGGTGCCCAAAGAGTTAGTTAAAATATCTGCACCTTGGGGAATTAAAGCTTGCTTGCGGTTGCTAGAACTCATCTCCCGCCCGCGACGGGCGTATTTTTCGGCAATATTTTCGATAATTTCTGGTTTTTCTACCAGGGGTGCGCCAAAAAAGTCGGCGATGGTTTCGTGGGTGAGGTCATCGGGGGTGGGGCCAAGACCGCCCGTAAAGATGAGAATAGAAGATCGCGAGCAAGCAATCTCTATTACCTGTTTAATCCGCTCTGGATTATCTCCTACAACCGTTTGGTAATAGTGAGGAATTCCCAAGTCAGCTAATTGCTGGGCTAAAAACTGGGCGTTGCTATTGAGAATATCGCCCAGCAGTAATTCAGTTCCGACGCAAATAATTTCAGCACTCATAGGATTTTCTGCCACATACTCCCACACTAACTTTTTGAGTTTGACACTCTCCGGCCTGAAGGCGCGGAGATTCTTAAGACATTGCGATCTTAATATCCTTGTTGCCAAGGTTCCCAGGCTCACCGCCTTTGCCGCTAGGGCGCGGTGATTTCTCCTTACAATCTTTTGGGCGTTTAGCGGTCTTAGCCGCAGGTTCCGTCGAGTCCCGGCGTACCATTTCTAATGCTCTATCTCTGATAGTTTTAGCGTGCCGTAATATCAGCATGGGCGAAAAATCCGCAGACCGAACAAATGAACTTTTCACCATCGCGATTTGAGCGGTCAATATGCCCACAATTTCTGCATTCAACGCTGGAATTTCTTGGATTAATCAAAATCGCAACCTTTCCTTGCTTCGCAGCGAGATACTCAATCTTTAAGATCAATTCATTCCAGGCAGCATCAGAGATAGCGCGATTTAATCCCTTTTTTCTAGATTGCCCATTCGGTAAAAACCTCCCACTTTCTTCATCTTTCTTCACCCGACATCGGCGCAACATACCGGAGACGTTTAAATCCTCCAAGGCAATAGCATCCACCCGTCGGCTGGTAATAGTTTTCGCTACCCACCACTGATAAGCTTGCCGCTTATCCACAATCTTTTTATGCAGGCGTCCAACTTTCTGGGACGCCTTTTTTCGGTTCTTGTTACCTTTAACTTTGCGGCTAACCCGTCGCTGTCTGATTTTAAGAAAACGTTTAGTTTTCTTGTTATTGCCAAACTTAGGGTTAGCAAATTGATAGCCGTCACTCATGTGTACGAGTTTGGTAATTCCGAGGTCGCATCCGATAACGGATCTGACTTCGGTTAAAGATCTGGCAACTACATCCGGTACGGTTTTATCCTCAATTCTGAGCGATACATACCATCCATCCTGTCGTTGCCGGATTGTTGCTGCTTTAATTGTAAAACCATCTGGAACCGACCTAGAGTTGTTGAATCGCATCCATCCCAACTTGGATAAATAAATCTTACTCCCAGAGGATTCCACCCCCATCGTGTAAGTAAACGATGTGAAGTTGCTGCGATTCTTAAACTTAGGAAAACCTCTACCCTCAAAGAAGTTTTTATAGGCAATATCCAGACGCTTGACGTTTTGTTGCAGTACTGTCGAATCAATCCCGGCATACCAAGGTCTAGCAGTTTTTAGTTGCGGCAACGCGGTAATCTGAATATCGCCAGCGCTGCGGCGAGGATTCTTGCTGTTCTTGGTATCTTTCCACGGCTCTCCTGTCGCACCATTCTTGCTAACAAAACAAGTTAACGGACTAGCAGGAGCTTTTGTCCTTAAGTCGCTGTACTCTCCTTGAATGAATTGTTGGTTGTATTGACTAATCCTGTCGCCCAGGCACCAGTTGTAGTGAAATCTGAGCATACTTATCCATTGCTCTATTTTTGAGCTTTGGGCAATGTTTGGCCTCAACTTGTAAACGTAGTTTGTTAGCAATTTACGTTGGGAGTTAGACAACTTATCTAATAATAATACCTCGTTCTTTGTTGGCTTTTAAGTGGTATAATCTAAGCTTTAATTTTGTTATTCAAGGCAATATTCGCGAGACTTAAGTCTCGCGCGAAAACCCCGCGCCTTCAGGCCGGGGTTTTCGCGAATTGCTCTATAATGCGACCTTAACCTTGGGAACGATGATTTTCCGCCGTCATTCAATCATTTACTTATAATAATTTATACCTTGCACTGTTGAGTCAAGATATATTCTCAAGACAAAAGTTGTAGCGATCGCTACTTTTTAACTTAAGATTAATTCTGCCGTTAGACACAGCAATAGGTCAACGATCGCAATCCATTAGTCAGAGGAGAGAAGCAGTTTAGCCTCCTAGAATGAGGTTAACTTCAAAAGGTAGATAGCGATTTGAGTTTTGAACGCGAACATATAGCGAATTACAGCCGCGTGAGGTTATATCATGTCCGTTAGCTCACATCTGGCACCATTGTCAACAAGCCTTGAAAAACCGGGTTTCTTAACGAAAAATCTAGGCTTTCAAGTTTAGCTATTTGCAAGAAACCCGGTTTTGAGCCACGGTGCAAGATCTGAGTTAGCAAAGGTTGTGTTTAATTTTTGAGCTTGTAGGGGCGGGTTTTACCAACAATTAAGTGGAACCATGAGATATCTCCATAAACCCGCCCCGGCAGACGCTATACACAACCGATGCTATTGGACAAGATATTACACTTTTGTGAGGTACACCGAGAGTTTGTATAGCGGCAGCAAAAATGGCAGCCGCTATACAAACGAAGCCTTAAGGCTTTCCCTGACTCGAAAAGCAATCCGCTGCAAACTGAGGAAAAAATGCAAACAAAACAACTAGGTAACTCCGAATTTAACATCACACCGATTGGCTTTGGTGCTTGGGCAATTGGTGGAAGCGGCTGGGCTTACGGCTGGGGTTCCCAAGATGATGCCGAATCAATCGCCGCGATTCACCGTGCCATTGATTTAGGCATAAATTGGATTGACACCGCCGCCGTATATGGTTTGGGACATTCAGAAGAAGTAGTAGCGCGCGCCCTCAAAGGAATGTCCAATCCCCCTTATGTTTTCACCAAATGTTCCCAAGTTTGGAACGATCGCCGCGAAGTAAGTACTATCCTCAAAGCAGATTCCCTGCGGCGAGAACTTGAAGCCAGCTTGCGACGATTGCAAACTGACGTTATCGATTTATATCAAATCCACGCGCCTAATGCCGACATTGAAGAAGGCTGGGCAACCCTCGCGGAATTTCAGAAAGAAGGTAAAGTTCGTTACATCGGCGTTTCTAACTTTAACGTCGAGCAAATGCGCCGCATCCAGAAAACTGCACCGATTACCTCGCTACAACCGCCTTATTCCTTGCTTGACCGCAACATCGAACGGGAAATTTTGCCATTCTGCCAGCAGGAAACTATCGGTGTAATTGGCTACTCGCCAATGGCATCTGGTTTGCTGACAGGGAAAATGACAAGAGAGCGGTTACAAAATTTACCCGATGATGATTGGCGTCGGCACAATCCAAAGTTCCAAGAGCCAAACTTATCGCGCGGCTTGGAGTTAGCCGAGTTACTGCGGCAAATTGGGGCGCGACACGGGCGATCGCCTGGTGAAGTTGCGATCGCTTGGACGCTGCGACATCCTACTATAACGGGTGCCATTGTCGGCTTCCGCAACGCCAAACAAGTTGAAGAAATCATCGGTGCCGCCGAATTCCGCTTAAGTGAAAATGAAATCGGCGAAATTGAAACCTTCTTCAAGAAGAGATTGCAGCAAGTTGGTGTATAAATGCGATCGGGACTGACGTAAAGAAACCCGGTTTCTATCAAAAATGGTCGCAGAGAAACTAGAGATCTACGAAGAAACCCGGTTTCTGTCCTCTTAAATCAATGCTCAACGCATTGGAAACAAATAGATGCCTAATTCAACTAACCAACAAATTCTTACTCAAAAGTCGCCCAGTTGGGGAACCAAAAGAAAGCGATTTTGCCAGTTCGGTAGTAGAGACGTTACATGTAACGTCTCTACTATTGATGTAACGTCTCTACTATTGATGTAACGTCTCTACTATTGATGTAACGTCTCTACTATTATGGTTAATGATTTTGTAGGGGCGGGTTTTACACGTTTCCTGTGATTGTGGCGAATGATATTAATAAACCCGCCGCGCCCGCAATGCCTTAGTCGAGCAGACATGATATTAGGTTGATTGTGTCTATAGGAAGATGTTGAGAACGTTTTCTTGGGGTTGAATTGGCTCATGGCTATATGTATTTACAGCCGATTGCAAGTGGATGAGCGAAAGCGTTATCGCTTCGGTTGTGTAGCGGCACCCTTAAGGGTGCCGCTACACAACCGAAGCCAGAAGGCTGGACTTCACTTACTTGCAATTCGCTATAAGCAATAGCTGGCAGAAAAGAAAAACAAATGTCAGGAAGTATGTCAAATTCAGAAATGCTATATCGAACTCTCGGCAGTACAGGCGAGAGGGTTTCTGCGATTGGACTGGGTGGCTGGCACCTCAGCTTGAAGCACGTTGATGAGGAACTAGCTATCCGGATTGTTCGCAGTGCGATCGATCGCGGCATCACTTTTATGGATAATAGTTGGGATTATAACGGTGGAGCCAGCGAGATTAGGATGGGAAAAGCGCTGCGCGATCGCTACCGAGATAAAGTATTTCTAATGACGAAAATTGACGGGCGCTCGAAGAAAGAAGCGACAAGGCAGCTAGAAGAATCTCTCAAACGCTTGCAAGTTGATTGCATCGATCTCGTCCAACACCACGAAATCATTCGCTACGAAGATCCCCATCGCGTGTTCGACGAAGAAGGAGCAAATTCCGCTTTAATTGAAGCGCGTCAAGCTGGCAAGTTGCGATACATTGGCTTCACCGGGCACAAACACCCCCAGATTCATTTGTACATGTTGGAAGTGGCAGCCAAATATGGGTTTAAATTTGATGCGGTGCAGTTACCCCTGAATGTAATGGATGCCCACTTTTGCAGCTTTGAGCAGCAAGTTGTGCCGGAATTAGTCAAACAAAACATCGGCATTTTGGGGATGAAAAGCATGGCAAACGGGATTCTTTTAAGGTCGAATACGGTAACGCCGATTGAGTGTTTGCACTATGTTTTGAATCTGCCCACATCGGTTGCGATCGCAGGAATTGATAGTATGGAAATTCTCGATCAAGCGTTGGAAGCAGTGCGGACATTCCAGCCAATGAATGAAGAGCAAGTGCGAAGTCTGTTAGCAAAAACCGCACAAGCGGCATCAACCGGCGAGTTTGAGCCATTCAAAACCTCATCAATTTTTGACGGCACTGCCCAAAATCCCGATTGGTTGGGAGAGGAGCCACAGCGCATCCAGCAATTAATGTCAGCCTAATCCCAGAGCGGATCGAATCGATTGATGCGCTATGCAATCTCTTACCTTGTGCGAACAGGATCTATGTTTTTCTTCTATACTGCGAAAAGATTCGAGCAAGGCAGTTATAAATAATCTATCGCTCAATCAAGGGATGGCATGATGGATTTTCTATCTGATACCGTCGTACTGTCGCGGATGCAGTTTGCGCTGACTGCCTGCATCCACATGCTTTGGCCTACTTTAACAACAGGTGTGGGGATTTATTTGGTAATAATAGAAGGGCTGTGGTTGAAAACTAAAAATCCCGACTATTACTATCATGCTCGCTTTTGGGCGAAACTCTATGCCCTCAACTTTGGCGTTGGTGTAGCGACTGGCATTCCGATGGAATTTCAGTTTGGCACTAACTGGGCACCCTTCTCGGAAGCCGTTGGCAACTTTTTTGGCAGCGTAATTGGGTTTGAGGCATCTTGGGCATTTATGCTGGAAGCGGCGTTTCTGGGCATTATGTTGTTTGGGTGGGAGCGCGTCAATCCGGCGATTCACTATCTCTCGACGATTCTGGTAGCGATTGGTGCAAACCTATCCACGCTTTGGATTTTGACGGCGAATTCCTGGATGCAAACGCCCGCAGGCGGAGAGATGGTTAATGGTAAGTTTGTAGTTCACGATTACTTTCAAGCGATCGCAAATCCATTCATGGCTAAAAGCGTTCTCCACATGTTCCTGGCAACTTTGGAAACTTCGCTATTTGTGATCGGTGGGATTAGTGCCTGGTATATTCTGAAAAACCGCAATATAGCGTTTTTTTCCAAGTCTTTTAAGATTGCTCTGGCAGTTGCGATCGCAGTTGCTCCTCTACAAATCTATGTCGGGCATTTGAGCGCCGAACAAGTCTACCACTATCAACCTGCTAAACTAGCAGCAATGGAGGCACAATGGAACACGCTTCCCGCCGGACAGCCTGCGAATTGGAGCCTTTTAGCTTTGCCAAATAACAAAGCCGAAAAAAATGACTGGGAAATTGTCATTCCCAAAGCATTAGGGTACATTCTAGAATTCAAAGAAAAACTATCTGAGCCAGTACTAGGTTTGAAGGAGTGGAAACCACAAGATCGACCGCGCCTTGTAGGGCTAATTTATTATTCCTTCCGCACAATGGTTGGTATTGGTTTTGTCCTAGCTGGATTAATGTTTGGGAGCATTCTCTACTGGCTTTTGGGTAAGTTTTCGCCGGAAAAGATTACCGAGCAAAAATGGCTGATGCGTGCCTGGATGTTTACCGCTCCTTTGGGATTTATTGCCATCGATACGGGTTGGATTGTGCGTTGCGTTGGGCGACAGCCGTGGACGCTTTACGAGCAAATTCGCACTGTAGATTCTGCTTCTCATATTCCCGCTAGCAATGTTTTGGTATCCCTCACAGGCTTTACAGTTACTTACATCTTGTTGGTAATTGCATACCTCTATTTTGGTAGCCGCATTATCCGCAGAGGGCCAAGATTTGACTTACCAGTGCCGGGAACAGAAATAACCAAACCTGCAATCGATACAACTCCTGGAGAGTTCGTTCCCGACGAGCGCCCCGTAGAAGCGCAGCAGTAGGAGAAAAATATGGAAACGCTCAGCTATTTTCTGCCGCAAATTTGGTTTGGCATTTTAGCCCTTTTCCTCTTTCTTTATGTGATGTTGGATGGATTTGATCTGGGAGTGGGCATTCTGTCTATCACCTCTTCCACTGAGGAACGTCGCAGCATTTTGATGACGAGCTTAAGCAACTTTTGGGATGCTAACGAAACTTGGCTGGTATTAATGGGAGGCGGATTGTTTGGCGCATTTCCTCTCGCTTATGGCACCATTTTGACGGCGCTTTACATTCCAATTACCCTGATGGTATTTGGATTCATTTTTCGCGCGATCGCTTTTGAATTTCGCGAAGAAGCCAAGCGCAAATTATTCTGGAATTTAGCCTTTGGTGTGGGCAGTTTCACCGCAGCATTGGGTCAAGGATTCGCCCTGGGTGCAGTGCTAAAAGGGATTAAAGTCGATCCAGAAGGTCACTTTATCGGCGGCAATTGGGATTGGTTGAGTTGGCAATCTGTTCTGGTAGCATTGACCTTAATCCAAGGCTACGTTTTGATCGGATCGACTTATTTAATTTGGAAAACAACCGATGAATTGCAAGAAACCCACTACAAAACTGCCAAAATTGCCGCCTGGACAACGCTGCTAGGTGCAATTTTCATTACGATTTCCACACCAATTTTTTATGAAAGCGCGAGAAATCGTTTGTTCCAGCAACCGCTGGTTTATATCTTTGGTATTATCCCCGTGCTGGGAATTTTGCTGATTTCGCAACTACTTACAAGTCTCGCTCGCAAGCAGGAACGCGCTCCTTTTGTTTGGACAATTCTCCTATTTGTGCTGACCTTCATCGGGCTGGGATTAGTAGTTTTTCCTTACATCATTCCCCCCGAAATTACTATCTACGAAGCCGCCGCCGATCCTAGTTCGCTCGTGATTATGATCGTCTTTATTGGCTTCCTGATTCCCGTCATGTTGTTCTATAACCTTTATCAGTACATTGTCTTTCGTGGCAAAGTTACGGGCGGTCATTATGGGGAATAGCTGAAACTGACAGAAGCCCCACACTGTACTTTGAAAAAGCCAATGTGGGGCTTATATCAGGGCAAAAACCTATCAAGATTATTCCTTGCTATCGGTTACGGGTGCATCAAAAATGACTGCAAAATTAGCATGAGGTATCAATCGCCGCAGGACTTGAAGATGCTCTAGCGCCTCGTTGCAACGACGGAAGCGCCCTACAGTCAACCGCTGTAAGTTTGGCAGATGACGGATGATGCACCAGGGATAAAGTTTTCTCTATAGGTCTGCTGTGTTGGTATCATAGAGCCATCCTTCCCACGAAAGTGGGATGTTGTACAACAGGCGATCGCTCTCGATTTCTCAGGTCTGTGAGCGATCGCTATCTAAACTTATTTAAGTAAACGATAAGTACTTATCGTTTGTCAAGCGCAGAATGGGATTAGTTCGGTTAAAGATTCGAGAATTGGCGGATGAAAAAGGTTGGACGCTCAAGGATGTTGCGGATCGTGCGAATGTTCCCTACAGCACCGTCAGGCACTACGCTCGTTCTCAAGGACTGGCAACGGTTGATCTAACATCGATTCAAAAGATCGCTCGGATATTTGATGTTCTGATCGAAGATTTGATGGAAGTAATAGAAGATTGATAATAGATGCAAGCGATCGCTACGTTTCCAGATACGGTGGAGATGGTGCGTTACACTGCGTTAACGCACCCTACATATAGAGATCGCCTGTCGATTAATCTTGTCTAAACTTGAACCCAAACTGATACGGAACCGCCTAAACAGCGAAATTCACCCCAGCCCCATTCGTTGGTGTACACGGGTTCTTTGATGTGTTCGGTCAAGTCAATAAAAGTCGCATTAGGTTTGCCGACTTCCATCCACTTGAAACCTGCCTGACCATCGCTCATAATTACTGCCATTGCTTTAGGATGATTTTCATCGCCTAAGCGCGTCCAGCCGATGGTATTCCAATGATCGAAATAGTCGTATTGTGGGCCATAAGCGTAGTTCTGCCGCGCATAAAGGAACTTATCAATTATCCAACGATGAGAAGGCATATAAATCTTGTAACGATTGCCATCGCGTCCCCAATCTTCGTATTCTGCGCCGTAATAATCAGCGTAAAACACGCAAGGATAGCCTTCCCGTCGCAACAGAATCAGAGCGTAAGCTAAAGGTTTAAACCAAGGTTCAACAACCGATTCTAAAGCTTGTAATGGCTGCGAATCGTGATTTTCTACAAATGTAACTGCATGGGTAGGACGCTGTTGCATCATCGTTCCATCTAAAATGCGCCGCATATCGTAGTTGCCACCCGATTTACTGGCGTAATGGAAGTTATAGTGCAGTGGCACGTCAAACACTGACATCCTGCCGCCAACTGCATCGACGTACCAATGTAAGGTTTTGATATCGTTAAACCAATACTCGCCTACTGCAAACAAATCCTTCTTAACGTGTTTTTCCAGTTCATCCAACCAGAGGGGAAAGAACCAAGATGAAATATGTTTGATCGCATCAATGCGGAAACCATCTACATTGGTGTTTTCGAGATACCACTTGCCCCAATCGGTAATTTCACCGCGTACCCATTCATTCTGAAAATCTAAATCCGCGCCCATTAAATAGGCAAAATTCCCTTTTTCCAAGGCTACGTAGTCATCGAACCGTTTCCCTTCTAGCAAATAAACCGTACTGCGATCGCTCGGATTATATTCGTTATAATCCACCGCATCAAAATGCCACCAATTCCACTCAAAATTCGAGTATTTCCCCCCACGTCCGGGGAAATTAAACTTGGTGTGAGATTTGATTTGTTGCAGTCCGCCTTTAGGATTGAGGCGATTATCTTGCCAGAAAGGTGTTGCTAACGGTGTTTCTGTTCCATCTGCACCCATTTTGTGGTTCAGCACCGCATCAGCATAAACTTGAAGTCCGCTTTTGTGCAGTGCTTTAATCGCGTTGGTATACTGCTCACGAGTGCCATACTTGGTGCGAATACTACCTTTCTGATTAAATTCCCCTAAATCGAACAGATCATAAACGCCATATCCGACATCGCTTTTTCCCGCAATCCCTTTATAAGCGGGTGGGAGCCACATCGCGGTGAAACCTGCATCTGCTAGTTCCTGAGCGTTATGTTCCACCTTATCCCAAAGCGTTCCATCATCGGGAATGTACCAGTGAAAGTACTGCATCATCGTGCCGTTAAGGTCTGCCATACCGTTCTCCTTGCGATCGCACAATGGATTGACAGCTCCATCATGGCCTCACTGCTGGCAAAATGCAAAGAGTGTGACGCCCCTCGCGCGCATCTTACCCAGGTGAGATCTGTAGGGGCAGGTTTCACCAATCAAGTTTGATACAAGCAGACAATTCAACTCTTCCCGCGCCCCAATGGTTAGCTATTGAGCAATTTTCAGCAACTAAAATCTATAAATAGGGTTGTGCGATCGCGCCCGTTACTCCAGTCGAATCGATTATCGTCAACCAATTCCACCACCAGCATTGTCGGAAACTGACCAACAGTGGAGCGAGGCGTTATTAGCGCCATTTCGACAATAGCAATGTTGTCATAGTTTGGATTAGGATTGTTCGTCCGTCGGTTCCGACGAAGTGTTAGACTCGATTGCGATCGCAGGAGGCTGATTTTGCTGCATAATTCTGATCAGAAATCGCAGAGCCTCATTAACTGCATCGGCATTGGGAAATATCTTTGCAACATCGGGTTGCAAGCGAACGGTTGTCCCAGCAAAGCTCTTTCTTCGAGAGCCTAACCGTCTAACACGTAGACTCTTCAAGTCATACTCTGACCGCAGTTCATCTTCCATCTCTGATTTAACCTTCTTCATACGCTTCTCGCTCGGATTGTGTTACTTCTCTGGCACTGATGAGACGAATCGCATCTCCTCTTTCTGTATACGAAACGATCAATAAGCGCCCTCGATTTGACTCTCCAACTATGCTGAGGAAGTTAAGTAAATTGTATCGCTCATCCGATCGAGTTGCGAGATCCTCTCGTTTTCGCTCATTACTCACAAGCTACGCCCGGATCAAGGCGCTGTAGCAACTTGCGATCGCGCAGCGTGCCGGAGGCATATCGCGCCCGTACATTATGATTAAGATTTAGTAATTAAAAATACTCCGACGGCGATCGTTACACAGCCAGCGGCGATGTTGATTCTGTTTCTGAATTTAGAACTAATCAGCAATCTAGCTTTATCTGCCATGAAGGCATAACCAAGTTTTACACCGCCTACGGCTAGGGTAGCGATCGCTATGATAATCCCGGTATCAAAATAAGATATTTTAGAAACATCAAGAAAAGCTGGAAAGAAGCCAAAATAAAACAAGATAGCTTTTTGATCGGCTAATGTAATCAGCAATCCCGTCATAAAACTCGACAGCAAAGAAGATTTTACAACCTCCTCCGTTTCCACTTCCTGAGATTTTGACCTGCATAAGCTGATTCCCAACCAGATAAGATATGCGCCACCAAGGTATTTTATTAGCACAAATAGATTACCCATCGTTTCAGCCAGAAACGATAAACCCCAAATGGCTATGATGATGAAAATGATGTCGCCCAGCACTATCCCTATCGTTGTGAAAACACCATGAATAAATCCAGATGTAGCCGCTCTTGTGGTGACAGCCAATACGCTGATACTGGGAATAGAAGCCAGAACAATCATGGCACTGAATAATGCAAGGATACTGCTAAATGTCATATTGGTTTGCATGAGGATAATGCCTAACGACTGAAGTCGCGGCTATACAAACAAAGACCGCCTATGCCTCCGGCACGCTGCGCGAACGCGGTCTATAAAATAAAGGGGATAATCAATTTTATCTAAAATGTTCCTAGCAGTGGTAGCACTTTTTTCTTCAGTCCATCTATTCTAGGGTTGTTATACCGCCGCAACTACCGACGCAGTTAATAAACTTCATCATGCGTTCCGATGTCTAGCAAAACAATGACTTCAGTTTTAGTTTCCGAATCTTGTTCAATAGAAAAGACAATACGACAATCATAGCCGCAAGAGCAGGACTGAAGACCTTCGAGGTTGCCGCTCAGTTTGTGCGTACCCAGGTTTGGGGCAAATACGTCTGTTTCCATTTGTTGAAGAGTGGCTTCAATACGTTGCTGGATGTCAACATTTCGCTTGACAAACTTGCGGAATGCCCGTTTGAACTTGGGGGTTAAAACCAAAGCTCTCATGCTTCTGGCTCTTGCAAAGACTGGCGCAATGCGGCAACGACATCCTGGGCTGATTGGGGTTGAAATTTACCTGCACGGAAATCTGCCAAGGTGCTTAGTGCATCCGCAGCGATTTCGTTTCGACGACTTTCGTGGTAGCGGTTTTGCAGAATTTTGATCAGCATTTCCTGCTGTTCATAGGGCAGTTGTAAAGCGGTTTCTAGCACTTGGTCGAGAGTATTCATGGAATTAGGCTATTACCTCTGTTGTTGAAACAGCTGAGGAAGTTAAGTAAATTGTATCGCTCATCCGATCGAGTTGCGAGATCCTCTCGTTTTCGCTCATTACTCACAAGCTACGCCCGGATCAAGGCGCTGTAGCAACTTGCGATCGCAATCCCACCAACAATGCCCGCACTTGCGTTCCAACGGCAAAGTTCACCGGCTGCAAACCAAACCTTGCGATCCCAAGAGTACGAATCAGCAGTCCGGTGCCATGCCGTGTTAAGCGACTGCATCACACCATTTTAATCAGATTCGTTGTCATGGGATTTGATACACAAGTTACATTGCAAATCCACTTCTAATAATTGCTCTGCCTCAGATTCTATGGCAGAATCGAAATTATAGTCTTTGCGATATACAGAACAAACAATTCTATCTGCCACATCAAAGCCTTTCCGCTTAGCGCTTTCTAGAAGATAGTCACTTTTCAGTATAATTCTGTCTCCGTTTTGAGGGACATCAATGGTGTATACGGTTTGTGAGCCTATATAATTTCCCTCTGGATATAGCAAAACGTTTATTTGAACAAGTCCAGGTTTATGTTTGACTGGTAACATCAATTGAGATCCTTATAGACACTTTGCATATATTTTAGCTTTGTATTACATATTGACAAGCAAAGCCTCCCACCCATCAGCAACCTCTGATAGATAGGAGACTTCGCACTGCAAGAGAAACCCGGTTTCGCAGAAGTTACCGGGTTTCTAGGTAATTTAAGCTAAAGCAGGAACGGGTATTGTCAGATGCGGATATAACGGGAAGCGCGAACACAAACTCGCTACCCGACGCCGACAGTCACTCGCTACTGTTTCATCTTCCGGATTTAACAATCGGTCTGCAATAATGTTGGCAATTTCGGTAAATTCTACCGTTCCCATTCCGCGCGTGGTCATCGCGGGCGAACCTAAGCGCAATCCCGACGTTACAAAGGGCGACTCGGTATCAAATGGCACTGTATTTTTATTCGCCGTAATGTTGACGCCGCTGACGAGTTTGTCTGCCAGCTTTCCGGTCATGTTGATGCTACGTAAATCTACTAGCATCAAGTGATTGTCAGTGCCGCCGGATACAATCTTGAATCCCCGTGCTTGCAGTTGGGTTGCCATTGCTTTGGCATTTTCGATTACTTGACCCGAATAGGTTTTATATTCTGGTTTGAGGGCTTCGCCAAACGCGACTGCTTTAGCGGCGATGACGTGTTCCAATGGGCCACCTTGAGTTCCGGGGAAGACGGCTTTATCGAGTTGTTTGCCCAGTTCCGCGTCGTTGGTCATAATTAAACCACCTCTGGGGCCGCGCAAGGTTTTGTGGGTGGTGGTGGTAACAACGTGACAGTGGGGGAGGGGATTGGGGTGATGTCCGGTAGCGACTAACCCGGCGATGTGGGCGATGTCGGCTAACAGGTAAGCGCCAATTTCGTCAGCGATCGCTCTAAACTTTTCAAAGTTGATGATACGCGGATAAGCCGAATAGCCGCAAATAATTAATTTTGGACGATGTTGCAGCGCCAGTTCCCGCACTTGGTCATAATCTAATTGCTCGGTTTCTTGACTGACGCCGTAGTGCTGCACTTTAAACCATTTCCCCGATACGTTGACGGGGGAACCGTGGGTGAGGTGTCCGCCGTGGGACAAATCCATCCCCATAATCGTATCCCCTGGTTTTAAAAGGGACAGAAATACGGCAAAATTAGCTTGAGCGCCGGAGTGGGGTTGGACATTCGCCCAAGCAGCACCAAACAATTGCTTAACTCGGTCAATGGCGATTTGCTCGATTTTATCGATGTATTCGCAGCCGCCGTAATAGCGCTTTCCAGGTAAACCTTCGGCGTATTTGTTGGTTAAAACCGAGCCTTGGGCGGCTAGCACAGCTGCTGAAGTGAAGTTTTCGCTAGCAATTAATTCTAAATGGTCGCGTTGTCGCCCAAGCTCTTGAGCAATTAAATCTGCAACCATTGGATCGGTTTGGGCGAGGAAGTCTAAGTTAGTGTCAGTCACAATGCGTCCCAAGAATATTGATTGACAGTGCGTTCGCGTAGCGTGCCGGAGGCAGATCGCGTAGCGTGCCGGAGGCAGATCGCGTTCCCCATGATAGCGCTGTTTTTCCTATCTCTGACAGAACTTCAGCCTCTTTTTAACAACCTGGGGTGAGGATTTGCGATCGGCAGATCGCACGCTACGCGATCTGCCTCCGGCACGCTACGCGAACGCGCGCTTTGGCGTCTAGGAGAATCTTAAGTTAAGCTCTGTGTGTATTTATACCATTTTCCCAGATTGTTAACTTAAAATTAACTCAGTTGCATCACCGGCTGTACTGGAGGTGTCAAACTATGTTAGTCATCTTAATGGACGAGCAAGTCCTTCCTCCCCAGGTTGTTTGTCAAACCTGCTTGCTAGCCGACCACAGCGGTCAACCCCGCTGGAGGGGCGGTCAACTGCGTTGCGGTCACGCCGTCGGCAAACTAGGGGAAAATCAACCAGATCAGTACGAATGTCAAATGGGCTTTCGGATCGCCAATATCAAGTAATATCGCTCCCGAATTCAAATCATATCCACGCCTAGAACGGACAAGGGGGGAAAGGGAAAAGGGGGAAAAGAGGGGAAAAAGGAATCCGATGAACCAGCCTTTCGACCTTTCCCTTTCCCCTTTATAACTGTGTTGTCCCGTTTGAGACTGGTCGCCCCTTGAACGCCAAAGACGCCCCCACTTGCCGTAGGGGTGAGTCTTCAATTGCAATCCTGCGCTATCCTGGGTTTAACAGCATTTCCATCCCTCGCTGTCTAATTGCAGCGATAAATCTGGAAAATGCAGCAAAAAATTGCATATTTGCGGCAAGTGCGTTCTTTACGCCTGCGGACAACCAGATGCCATCATCTTTGCTTGAAGCAGTAAGCTTGCCGTCAATTTTAACCAAATGCTTGAGTTGAGTTAGTTTGGTCTGGCACAACAAAAGAACTATTCGCGATCGCACTAGGAGAAAATACTGATGAATGGGCGCGGGTCTACGACGGTTGCAGACAGAATTTTTGCTTCCCTACCCTACTTACTACCGTTGATTGATGGGCTAGGATTTAGTCGTTATTGGTTTCAAGAATTTCCCCCTTTGAAAGTTCTGATTTTGCCGCTTGTACCCGTGCTGCAAATTTACTCGCTTCCTTTCGCTGGGTTACTGATTTTCTTCGGTTTGTATTTCCTGGTGGTCAGAAACGACAATACCAGTCACTTTGTTCGGTTTAATGCCATGCAGGCAATTCTGATCGACATTGTTATCATTATGTGTCGTTTGATTGTCTCAATTATGGAACCAACCTTCCAGAGCAGCTCGTTTATTGTGGAAACTTTGTATAACACTATTTTCTTGGGAGTTTTAGCATCGGTTATCTACTCAGTAGTCCAATCGATCCTGGGGCGTTATGCAGAGATTCCAGCTATTTCTGACGCGGTTAACACTCAGATTCGTTAGTTAACAAACTTGGGTTTGGTTCGATTCCCAGCCACCAGTCTGGGAATCATTATTAAGAGGTTATCGGATGGTGATAATTTAATATTTTTCATTGTATAGTTTAGAATTGAAGCTAATTACAACCAAGGTAAGCTACCTCGGTTTTTTGAGCGGAGTTAGCATAAATACTGCAAAAACTGGAAAATTTGAATTAGGAGCATAGATCGATGGTTTGGCGGGGACGTGTTGCACCTAAAGATAGAATTCTGTCATGCTTGCCCTATCTTTTACCTTTAATTGAAGTTTATGGCTTTGGTCAGATATTTTCGTTTATACTGCCTGCAATTTTGAGGCAATTGATAGGCTGGTTGTATCTTCCTATTTACCCTGTGATGTTGCTCTATGGCTATGTCAGTCAATTTGTACCGTTTTTTGGTTTCATCCTTTTCTTTGTTTTGTACTTGCTAGTGGTGAGAAACGAGAAATTGGCACATTTTCTGCGCTTCCATACAATGCAGGCTCTGATGTTGTCTATTTTTGTCTCCCTATGCGTTCTGATTCTGGAACTTCTCGGCATATTGCGTATACCAGATGTATTGTCTTCACTAGCATCACCTGTAATCCCGGTAGTATCTGCACCAATTTTGGTCGTCTTATTAGTAGGCGCAATCTTCCTCGCAGTTGTGGGTAGTTGTATCTATTCGATTGTGCAAGCTGTGCGGGGAATGTATGCGGAAATTCCTGTGATTTCCGAAGCTGCTTATGGACAAACTCGATAGTTCAAGGTTTGCCCGTGCCAGACTTTTATGGTAGGTTCTGTCTGTTAACTGGAATAAATTGGCAGTAGTGCGATCGCCTCGCTCAAACCTCACCTCCACTGTTTGAAGGTCTTGTAACGACGGTATTTTCTAAAGATCCAATTCCCTCAATTTCCACGCGCACCCGCGTACCGACTTGCATCGGTGCAATCCCCGCCGGAGTTCCAGTCAACACCACATCCCCAGGCAGCAACGTCATCACTTGACTGATATAGGACACCAGTTGATCTGGGGAAAACACCATCTGATCGATCGCAGAAGATTGTACTGGCTCTGGGTTATCATCCAAAAACGTTTGCAATCTGGCTCCTGGACTCAATTCCCGCACGATCCAAGGCCCTAGCGGACAGAAGGTATCGAATCCTTTAGCTCGCGTCCACTGGCTATCCTGCCTTTGTAAATCTCGCGCCGTCACGTCGTTGGCGATGGTGTAACCCCAAATTTTCGCTGCGGCTTGTTGGGGCGTACAATTAAAGGCGCGATCGCCAATCACTAGCGCTAGTTCCCCTTCATAATCAACGCGCTGCGACTGGGGAGGATACCAAATATCGCTACCAGTGGGAATTACCGTTGTTGGTGGCTTCAAAAATAATAGCGGCTCTTTTGGCACATCACCTCCCATTTCGCTAGCGTGAGCCGCATAATTCTTACCGACCGCTACAATTTTGGCAGGAGCGCAAGGCGCTAAAAGCTTGTAACTCTCTGGTGCTAACTCCACATTGGTAGGTTGACCTTGCAACCAAGGAGGCGCATCCAGGATGATAACACTGCGACTCAGTTGTAATAAGCCGTAATAAGTCTCACCCTTGGCAGTCTGAACTCGGACGTAGCGTTTAGCCATAAATTAGAGGGAAAGGGAAAAAACAGGGAAAAACAGAGTATGAGACAGGGCGATCGCGCTAGGCGATCGCAGAGTACTATTGACACTGTAAGAGAACTAGAAGGCGGTAAGCCGGTATTTTTACATCTCTACCCATACCCAACTCGGCATTTTTTACTGCTGTCAAAATATGTTACGCTCTTCCGGGAGCGAGGTTTAAGTTTGTCAATCCGGTATCCCAGAGCGCGCGTAACTACGATCGGTAACTGCGATCGGTGGGCTGATTTACCAGAAATAATTAACCCATTGCCCTGTGTTATTTAAGCGCAAATTTTTGTAAAATTAGAATTCCTTGCTACTGGCTGACCGGGTGAGAAGAGCTTCCCACTCAGGTTATAGCAGTGGCCTTTGCGTCCATAAGGAGAACATATCCCATGCAAACCTACGAAACTATGTATATTTTGCGTCCCGACCTGGGCGAAGAACAAGTCGAACTAGCGATCGCAAAATATCAAAACATCCTACGGGAAAATGGCAGCGACGGGATCGAAATCCAACATCGCGGTAAGCGCCGTCTCGCCTACGAGATTAAAAAGCAGCGCGACGGGATCTACATCCAAATGAACTATAAAGCCAAAGGCAGTGCGATCGCTGTCCTAGAACGCGCTATGCGCCTTTCAGATGAAGTAATTCGCTACCTCACCATTAAACCAGAAGCTGCAACTGAAGAGACAGCTAAAGAACCGGCTGAAGTAGAAGCATAGCAAGTGAGCAGGGGAGCTGAGGGAGCTGGGGGAGCTGGGGGAGCTGAGGGAGCTGGGGGAGCTGGGGGAGCTGGG
>ERZ1066128.37-NODE-37-length-56300-cov-38.277216_pt1 | contig 56300 bp, 47 predicted proteins | sample MGYA00382775_ERZ1066128 | MGnify/ENA primary metagenome ERZ1066128 (study PRJEB33369, sample SAMEA5778358) | biofilm metagenome | biome: Industrial cooling water; feature: Water cooling tower basin; material: Biofilm | place: United Arab Emirates | collected...
TCTTCCTTGTCTCCCTTGTCTCCCTTGTCTCCCTTGTCTCCCTTGTCTTCCTTGTTTACTCTGCCGCTGCTAAAAACTTGAACAAAGTTACCTAAAAGTAGACAAAATTGGACAAGGGGAAGTTAGCGGTTTACCTTCCTTTATTTTGGAGTTTTGCCAATTCTTCTTAGAGTAAAACTTTTGCGAATCTGCCAGCTTCTTATCGGATCTGCTAATCCAAGAGTTGACAGATTTAAGCTTGCCGAATAAAGTCTTGATATGGCGTTTACGATGTTCTTTTGATGCATCAACCACACTTTTAGCATAACTGATTACACCATTGGCATGGCGTTTTGAAATACCGTAAGTCGTTTGTAAATGAGTATTCCAATTAGACTTGTTAAACCGATCTCCAGTCAAAATATGGTTGGCTGTCTCGCACGCTGCCTTGCGGAATACCGGACTATAAGCAGTCAAGAACATTTCAAGCTCTGTGAGTCCTAAGCTATTTAATTCTTCTGCCGGAGTCGGCAATCCTTTAACATACGTGAGAGTTGGCATCTATTTCACCTCATTTACAACTGCTGCCATGCCGTCAATCAATTTTTTGTTCTTCTTACTTCTAGAGCCATACAAACGTGCTGAGAAAACTGTAATGAGTTCAATCATATCCTGGACTAATTCTTGCTCAAAAGTCACTTCTTCATTGGACTTGTTGATAATGACCACCTCGGTTTCAAACTCCTCGCACATTGCAAACACAAGCTCTGCACCAAATCTCAGCAATCTATCTTTATGCGTCAGCACCAGTCTGGCAACATCACCTTGCATGATGCGCTTGAGTAGCTTTTGGAGTCCTTTTTTCTGGTAGTTCAAACCACTTCCCAAGTCTTGAATGGTTTCAAACTGCCAACCATTAGCCGCACTAAATGCCTCTAATACTTGCGCTTGACGCACTAAGTCTTCTTTCTGGTCATGACTTGAAACTCTGGCGTAATTAATGGTTGTACGGTCGTCTAGCTGCTTCAAATCTCGTGGTGTAATACGCTTGATGTCAGCCAGATAAAATCTTCTCTGTCCCGAAGGTGAGCGCTCTGAACGAATCTTTCCTGAGTCTGCCCACCTCCTTAATGTCTTTGTTGAGATGCCAAGCTCTTTAGCAGCATCTCCTATCGAAATAGTCACGCTTGATGCATCCATATCGTTGTCAGTATAGACTACGCCTCAATACTTCCCCATTTCGGAAACAATGTCAAGGGGTGTCTAGAATCTTGCTTGCAGCTCCCACCCCTAACCCCTAACACCTAACCCCTAACACCTAGCGAATAAAGCTGCATCGCGTCGGTAATTGCCAGCCTTGACTGCACGCCTAATGTTAACGAGGAAGTGTGTCCCCGGCTTAAATGGTCGGCGGCGGCACAACCAATCATCGCGGCGTTATCGGTGCAATATTTCAAGGGAGGAAACATCACGCGCAGGTTATGCTTAACTGCGGCGGCTTGTAGGTGCTGGCGGAGTCCGCTGTTAGCTGCGACACCACCGCCGATAGCGATCGCATTCAATCCATAATCTAAAGCACAAGCTACGGCGCGTTTGGCGAGGCTGCGCGCCACGGTGTCTTGAAAGCTGGCGGCGATGTCGTTCACCGGCAAGGGTTCAATCCTTTCTTGCTGCAATTTCTGCACCAGTCGCAGTACGGCTGTCTTTAAACCGCTAAAACTCGAATCGTAGGGATGATATCCCCCATTGGGCAAGGAAACCTTTCCTTCCGGCAGGGCAAATGCTGCGGGATTTCCTTGTTTTGCCAGTCTGTCGATGACTGGGCCACCAGGATAACCCAAATTCAACAACCTTGCCACTTTATCAAAAGCTTCCCCGGCGGCGTCATCGCGAGTTTGTCCGAGGGTTTCGTATATACCACAATCTTTGACATAAATCAAGCTCGTGTGTCCGCCAGAAACGAGCAGGCAGAGGAAGGGGGGCTGTAAATCTGGTTCAGAGAGGTAAGAGGCGTAAATATGTCCTTCCAAGTGGTGAACGCCGATAAAGGGCTTCTGATGGACGAGAGCGAGGGTTTTGGCTGCTGTTAGCCCTACCAGGAGCGAGCCTACTAAACCGGGGGCGCAGGTGGCGGCGATGCCGTCAATTTCGGACCAATTGGTCTGAGATTTTTCTAGGGCTTGTGCGATCGCCTGATTGATTGTTTCTAAATGTTGCCGCGAAGCTACTTCCGGCACCACGCCGCCGTACTGTTGGTGAACGGGAATTTGAGACGCGATGACGCTGCTTTTTACTTCACGATTGTTAACAATCGCCACGGCAGTTTCATCACAACTTGTTTCTATCGCTAGCACCGTCGCCATTACAAGCTTTTCCTGGATGTGAGGGGGACTTTGAGAAACTTTAACTTTTATTAGCTCGAACTTTACTGGGAATCCCGGCAAGAGTATCATGGCTTCCTAGTTCAGCCATTTTGAATGTAACAAACGTTCTCGGCTTTTTCGGCGAAAAATTTATTGTTTTGTAACACAAGGAAACAATCCATGCGACGATTGTTGGCTTTAGTTGTAGCAGTCTGTCTCTGGTTTAGTTTTGCTCCCACGGCGTCTGCTCAAGAATCGGCAGTTCTAGTACCTTGCAAGGACTCCCCTGCTTTCCTGGAGCGGGCTAAAACCGCGCGCAACACGACCGCAGACCCAGAGTCTGGCAGGAAGCGCTTTGAGCGTTATTCTCAGGCGATGTGCGGCCCCGAAGGGTTGCCCCACCTGATCGTGGATGGCAGCTTAGACCGAGCTGGTGATTTTCTGATTCCTAGCGTTCTGTTCCTTTACATCGCTGGTTGGATTGGTTGGGTAGGTCGCTCTTATCTGCAAGCGATTAAGAAAGAAAAGAGTCCCGAAGAAAAGGAAATCATCATCGATGTACCTTTGGCTATTTCCAAGATGCTGACCGGCTTTGCATGGCCTTTGGCAGCAGTTGGAGAACTGACCACGGGTAAATTGACTGCTAAAGATAGCGAAATCCCAGTTTCGCCCCGCTAGTTTAGGTTGAGACTATCACGAGGAGGAAAATTTCATGAAAGATTTACTCAGGTATCTTTCGACAGCCCCTGTTTTGGCTACTGCTTGGATGATCGTTACCGCTGGAATTTTGATTGAATTTAATCGCTTTTTCCCAGATCTACTTTTCCACCCGATGCCATAAAAGTTAGATGGATTTGAGATTGTCCTGACTGAGGGCAATTGCAAATCTGGCAAGCGTGAGATTGAGTAGGTGATGAAGCTTGCGATCGCATCTCGAACCAAAGCGGGTAGCGATCGCAAGTTTCATCAATTTCACAACCCCAAGAATAATTAAGCTGTTACGCATTTAATTTGTACATGGGGAGCTGGGGGAGCTGGGGGAGCTGGGGTAGCCAGGGAGAGGGATTGGCAGTTTTATCCCGATATTAGAAATATACAAATTAGCTGCGCGTTAGCTTACCACCAAAGACATATTTACTCAGGCTCAAAAAGTTATGCGATCGCCAAGCAAGTTTGGGTCGTATATTTTAATCATCTTTTGGCATGTTTGTAAATAATTAAGTTTTTTAACGGCAACGGGAAAGCTGGTGGAAGAAGTGTACCTATCACTATAAAATAAAGCCAAAACCTGCACTAAATAGCAATTATGAGCGATCCAAGAAATCGTGAAGTGGTTTACGCTGCTGGAGATCCCCAAATCGGAAATTTAGTCACACCGATCAATGGTTCGGGTTTCACCAAAGCTTTCCTGAGTAACCTGCCTGCCTATCGCAAGGGTTTATCGCCCCTGCGTCGCGGTTTGGAAATTGGTATGGCTCACGGGTATTGGCTGTTTGGCCCATTTGCCTATACGAGTCAATTCCGCCTTTCCAAAGTGGCAGATATCGTGGGTTTAATTGAAGCCATTTTGTTGGTTGTAATTGCGTCCTTGGCGATGTCGTTGTACGCAAATAGCAATCCACCAAAACCTTTGACAGTAACCCCGTTACCCGAAGCCCCCGCTACATTCTCAACCCAGGAAGGCTGGACTGATTTCTCCAGTGGTTTCCTCGTGGGCGGCATTGGCGGTGCAGCGTTCGCTTACGTAGTTTACTTAGCCTTCAAGTCTGGAGTATTCCAAGCTTTCGGCAGTTTTGGCGGCTAAAATTCTTTGAGGTTGGTAACTGTTAAACCACGACGATCCTAGAAACCGAGTTTCTGCGTATATCCGCAATTTTTCAGAGAAACCTGATTTCTTGGCGTCAGTGCTGCAACAGTTTTCAACCTCTAAATGGTGGCAAATATTGCCGCTTCCAGGCGGTCTAGTGTGTTCCCCAAATCGTCATTGACAATCTGGATATCAAATTCATTAGCAGCGGCAATTTCTTCTTTAGCACGACGGAGACGACGAGCGATCGCTTCCTCACTATCAGTCCCCCGACTGCGAATTCGCCGCTCTAATTCAGCTTCGCTTGGCGGTAAAATAAAAATTCTCAAGGCGCTAGGAAAAGTTTGTTTAATTTGTCTAGCGCCTTCTAATTCTATTTCTAAAATTACCGATTGTCCCTGAGTAATTTGTGCTTCTACAGCCTTTCTGGGGGTGCCGTAACAATTTCCGGCAAATTCAGCCCATTCTAATAATTCGCCATTTTGAATCATCTGCTGAAAGCGATCGCGGCTGGTGAAATAATAATGCTTTCCGTCAATTTCTCCCGCCCGAGGGGCGCGCGTAGTAGCAGATACAGAAAAGTATAATTCCGGATGGCGTTGCAGGAGACTTCGCAATAAAGTTCCTTTACCCACACCACTTGGCCCTGTTAATACAATTAATCTACCTGGTTGCATCTTTAATTCCTTATTTGTACTTGCTTTTTCGGCAGGTTTTGATCCCCCCATCCCCCCCTTGCCAAGGGGGGCTTTTTCGGCAGGTTTTGATCCCCCCAACCCCCCTTGCCAAGGGGGGCTTTTTCGGTAGGTATCGATCCCCCCAACCCCCCTTGCCAAGGGGGGCTTTTTCGGTAGGTGTCGATCCCCCCAACCCCCCTTGCCAAGGGGGGCTTTTTCGGTAGGTGTCGATCCCCCCAACCCCCCTTGCCAAGGGGGGCTTTTGATCTCGTTCCCAGGTTCAACCTGGGAACGAGAAACGGTGGGCTGCTGCCTCCAGATAGTTAAGAAGGTTGGTCAGGCATGAGACACTTATCAGAATCGCAACCTGCTGGGCCTGCTTCTGGCATTTCGCCTAAGTCATAGCGACTCAATGCGGCGAAAAAGTCATCGGTTTTGCGGCGAGTTTTAACTTCTCGCGTTAATCGTTCGTAGGTTTGTTTATCGATAGGTTCAAATGGCAACCGCGGGAAGGTTTGCAGATCGTCAAACCGTGCCAGAAGTGCGGCTGAAATGTAGCCTTCATCGTCCTTGATGGCTTCGTAAATTCGAGTACCTAAAGCCTCTATTTCGTTTTCTCGTAATTCTACAGTCGCCGAAGTGTTGTGACGAGTATAGAATTTTTGGACTTGCATGTAAAAGTCCATTTGTGCCAAAGCTGAAAACTTGCTAATTTCAATTTCATCGGCACCCGGTAAATCTGCCCAAGGTACAGAAACCGGAATTTCTACCAGCCATTCGGTACACCTTGGATCGAACGGATCGTTTAACAGATTGCCATTTTCATCTTTATCAGATTGAGATGGAACGACGTTATATCCGTATTCGATGCAAGCGAGCGCTACGGGGTCATTTTTCCGGAAAGTGACGCGACGAATAAAACGCTGTGCTTTGGGAGGATGCCATCCTGGAGATGCACCTGTGAGTAAAGATTTTGTCCCCGAAGGTTGCACGGTTGTACAGCGATTGGGGCGTTTTATGTGGTGGCGATCGCAATAATCCCACACCACCTGATGCACGATATCTCGCCAACGGTTGAGATATTCTTCTTCGCGCCGTTTAAATTCTAATCCCTGTGCGGTTGCGGGACGACCTTCTTCCCACCACCGCAACCAATCTACCCCAAAAGCCTTGACAAAAAAGTCAAATAACCCTGTAAAAGATACCCCAACAATTGGGTCTAATTCGCGGCTATAGTGGTAGCGCGGCTCAACAAATTGATGATTGAGCAAAACCGCTACAGATAATGCTCCTGCGGCAAACGCTTTCTCTTGTTCTTGATAGTTATTGGGGTCAATTTGATTGAGATGTACCTCTGAGAGGTTACAGTGGAAATTAGAACCAATTATCTCTCCACAGTTGTGGGCAACAATCCCATTAGCATCAAATCTAGAAACTCCTGGTACCGTACAATCATAAACTGCCTCAATTCCATCCGGCAGGATTTCTTGGATTTTGACTGCAAATCGCTCGCGGTTTAAATTTTGTTTGTACCCGCTCAATAATTCTTTTAATCGAGCAGCTTTTTGCGGTTCCTGAAATCCTATTATCTCTTGATAATAATAAATATTATCGTTGGAGATAACCAATTCATGCTGAGCTTGGCAAAAATATAATGCAGGTTGACGATTACTATCAGGAAGTAGACGGTGGCATTCAGGGCGGCGATCTTGATAAATTGTTGAAATAATACCCAATCGCGCTAGCATTCTTTGAACAATCTTCAAAGTTTCAAGATTGCTTTGCGACAGTCTAATGCTAACACCTTTTTGTTGAGAACCTTGAACGCTGCCGTCAGCATCAAATAAGCCCCGCAAAAAACCACGGGTAAACTCATAGCTGGCTTGTTCAATCTTTGCCGTTGGTATTTTGTTTTCTCTAGTAATGCCGTAGTCTGCTGCCAAGCTAGCTAATTTTGATGAGTTGATAACTCGGTGTTTTAGCTGTTGATGGTAACATCCAGATTCAGTATGGCTAGAAAAACCAACAGCATTTTTTAGTAGCTTAACAGCATATCTTCCCATTTGATCTTGAGAGCCTTCCCAATATCGCAGATAGGCTGTTTCTCCTGATTGCGTTGCTGCCAGACTTCCATCTGCAACTAAACTCCCCAGCAACCAACCTTCTTCAAACGTACCAAAACTATCCCAAGGTTGTACTCCACGATGGTTATGAACCAAAATGCGATCGCCCTTTTCCAATTCTTTTAATTCAACCCATTCTGAGTATTGCTTGTCTTGTGTCTGAGCTGTCACTTTGAGTAGCTTGTGATTGCTAGTTAAGCGCAATTCATAACCCTCTTCAGTCACTAATTTAAAGACAGGTTTTACTCCTGTAAACCAGAATCCATCAGTTGTTGTACTAAATAATTCTCCATTGACGTACACACCTAACTGCTTAGCAATCAAATCTTTAACTTGCCGCGCCCCTTCTTCTGTATGAATCCATGTATCAGCAGTAACACAAGGGTTTAAACCGTATCGAGCCAAACGATGTTCTAATTCGCTAGTAGGCATTTGAGGAAAACGCTCTTGCAGCCATTTTTGACCGTTTCCAGTAGCATAGGCTTTGATAAAATCAGCTTTAACTTCAGAACTGCTAAAAATATCGCAATTTGATCTAGCGATCGCTTCACCAGCCCATTGAATTGCACCCTCGCCGCTGTAATACTGCAAACGAACAGCATCTATACATTCTTCCAGCGTTGGCTTGTGATGAAAAACGCGAGAGTGATTTGCCATGCGAAGGGCATCTCTTTCTGGATCGATTCTCCAGTTGCCATTTTCATCTTGTTGCCAAAGGTTTGCCTTCGCACCTGCAAATAAACGATCGTCACTTAATCCTTGTCTAATGCCAGCTGAACGACGCACATTTCCGGCAACGACAACGACTGCTGCTTCATCAATTAACAAACAGCATTCGACTGAATTTAATTGCCGCCCGATGGCTTGATTTAAAATAGCCGCGCCACGGGCATAAAGTTCTGACAACTTCACAGGATTTGCTACACCGCCAAAGCCTTTAAGTGCTTCTCCGGCAGGACGAACATCGCTCAAATCAATGATGACTTGAACTTCTCCGGTAAATTGTTCATCTGTGGATAATTCGAGCAGGGTTTGATAAGATTTGACCCAACCCTGACGGCTGTCCCCTACGCGGATATAAACTTGATTTCCTTCAGTCTTAACTTCGGTTTCTTCCCGGCGTAATTCTGGTGCAGTCGAGCCAATTTCGCTTTGTAAAATTACATTTAAATGATTCCGAATAGCTGGCAATTGATTGATATATTTAGGTTCGAGAACGGCTCCTGTACCGCAGCCCATCATTGCCAGATCCATCATCAAGCCAAAGGCACGCCAATCGACGACATTGGTGCTGGTACAGTTATAGCCACCGGAAAAATTTTCTGGTTTTTCAATCCAGTCTGTACCGCCCACCCACAGCCAGCGACCGGAAGGCAAAGATTTAATTTGACGCTGCATCTGGTCTATAATGTCAGCTTCCTGGGGTGTGAGCTTGCCCAAGCGTACCAATCCGCGTAGAGTGCGATCGCACACCTCCTCCCAACTCTCGCGCCCAGAAGCCGTCCGACGGCTGTACGTTCTAAAAAACACCGGATTCGCCACTGGCGCCGTTTCCGGAAATGGATTAGTATTTAGCACCCGCTCTAGCTCTCGAACCATATCACCAAGCCTTATTTTTTTGGCACAGACACAGATTTAGTAGTTTAAGCGATCCCAGATCTAGCGTCAAAGGTTGAAAAACTCTGAAATTTGCTCTATTTGTAGCTAATGGCTAATTGCTCTCCTGCCCACCTGAAAGCCTGCTGACAATGACTTTAGCCCCTTGGCGATCGCCTCTCTCTCGCGCCCTCCATCGCAATCGCAGCCTTGTCTACGCCCGCTACCTGCAACTGGCTACAGTTCGGGCAGATGGACGCCCTGCGAACCGTACAATCGTTTTCCGGGACTTTCTAGAGGATACGAATCGGCTAAAATTTGTCACCGACTCCCGCAGCCAAAAAGCCGACCAAATAGATTATCAATCTTGGGGTGAGGCTTGCTGGTACTTTCCCAAAACGCGGGAGCAATTTCGCCTCGCCGGTCAGTTAATCCTAGTGCGGGAAAATTATGCAGATACAGCCCTCCAGCAAGCCCGCCAATCTGCTTGGCAAGAACTTTCCGACGCCGCGAGGCTTCAATTTGCATGGCCTCATCCAGGGGAAAATAGAGCTAATTCAGAAGCTTTTGAGCCAAAGCCGCCCCATCCAACCGAACCGTTACTAAATTTTTGCCTATTATTATTAGATCCAGTCGAGGTAGACCATTTAGAATTGCGAGGCGAACCGCAAAATCGATGGCTTTACCGACTAGATAGTGCTGGTGTTTGGTTGAAGCAAGAAATTAATCCCTGACAATATTTCAGGTTTTAGATTTTAGATTTTAGATTTAAATAAATCTTGAGTCTAAAACAGATTAATCTTAGGAATTATATCATGTCCGCTAGCAAAGGTTTTATATAGTAGGGGCGGGTTTTACGAGGGATATTTGCCACCAGCGCAAAGGTTAAATAAACCCGCCCCGGCAGAGGCCACCGATACCACTAGACATGATATTATACTAAATCCGCTTCGATTACCCCTTTTGTGGCTGACGACTGAAGTCGCGCCTACACAAACAAAGACCGCCTACGCGGTCTGTAAAATAAAGGGGGTATTAAACCCGGATTTGGTATTACCCAAAGAAACTGGGTTTGGATGAAAAATTTTGGCAATGGAAGCGATCGCACCCAGAAACCCGGTTTCTCATCTCAGGGCTGACGCCCTAAAACCGGGTTTCTTTGAAACATTTTTGGTTTGGAAGCGATCGCAAAAAGAAACCCGGTTTCTATAAGTACTAAATCTTTCAGTCAATTCCAGATTTTATGTTTTTTCTCAAATCTAAAATCTGAAATCTAAAATCTCAAATTCTTAAATCCCTGCGCCATCTAAGAATTGCTGAATGGCTTTATCTTGGATGCGACATCTAGGGGGGATGGATTCGTCGCTTTGGGGTTCTTTACCAGAATCGCTTTGAGCGATAAATAATTCTTGCTTACCTGCTAAAACAGTTTGCAGCACCGGCACTGGTTGAGGTTGCTGGATTTGTTGCATTTGTTGTTCCAACATCTCAATTCTGTCTACCAAGGCGCGAATTACTTCCGCTTCAGAGTCTGGCAAACTGCCGTGTTCTAGGGGATTCACCCGCACGCCAGAACGATAAACAATCCTACCTGGAACGCCTACGACAGTGCAATCTGAAGGCACGTCGCGCAGTACCACCGAACCTGCACCAATGCGAACGTTATTGCCAATTAAAAGATTTCCCAAGACTTTAGCACCGGCTCCAACTACCACATTTTCCCCTACAGTTGGGTGGCGCTTGCCGGATTGCTTGCCCGTCCCGCCGAGGGTGACGCCTTGGTAAATTAGGGTATAGTCGCCTACAATAGCAGTTTCGCCAATCACGACGCCCATGCCGTGGTCGATAAAAACACCCTTACCAATTACCGCACCGGGGTGAATTTCAATCCCGGTTAAAAAACGACCGATGTGAGAAATGAAACGTGGGATAAAAGGAATTCCCAGTACGTAAAGCCAGTGAGCAAAACGATGCAACACCAAAGCTTGCAAACCGGGGTAGCAAAATAAAACTTCTAGCCAATTGCGAGCAGCCGGGTCGCGATCGAAGATTATGCGAAAATCAGCTATGAGGGAAGTTAGCACGAGCGGTCACCAAGTTTTGCGTAACATGCCATTCCCGATTTTAGCGTTTTAAGTGCATTCACTGGTAATTGGTCATTGGTAATAGGTAATTGGTTAGAAATTCTTGCGATCGCTTTCCTAAAAGTTTGGGAGGCTTCGGCAAGCTAGCCATTAGCCATTAGCCATTAACCATTAGCCATTAGCCATTAGCCATTAGCCGCCCCTACTTTTGTTCAACTGAAAGACTGTAGTCGCGGCGGACTCCTTCTTCAAAGGTTCCTACCCAGATGCTGTATCTACCTGCTTTCCAGCTGGTGTCAGAGATGCTGGCATCTTTATTGCTGCCGGTATCGTCGCCGCAGCGGATGGTATTTTCATTACCGGGGCCTCTGATTAATAATGTAGTATCTGAACCGCCGGTATTGACTTGTACGGTTAGTTTGGGAAAATCTCGCTCTAAGACCATGATATGGTCGGGTGTGGGGGAAGCGAAACCGATGCAGCGGTTGTTTTGGCGATCGCTATTAGCAATAGCCGCCAGAGAGTAAGAACCCCCAGTAAAACCCGATACTACTCCATCCGCAGGCGAAAACCCTTGGGAAAGCGTTAAAGAAGCAAAATTAGCAGTTTGGGCGAGAACGGGTGTAGCGCTCAAAGCTGTTAATAAAACTAGCCAAGCACGGCCTTTAAATCGACGTAAAATATGCACCAACATATAACAGCCCTCCTCCAATTCTGGGTACAGGCGTTCTCAATTCCAACCTATCCCAGAATCGAGGAGGGGGTGTTGGGCTTCATGCCAGTTTCAAGGCTGCACACTAGGGGGAAAAATCTGTTGCGATCGCGCTTTTTTTGCAACTTTAATCGAATTTCTGTTCCAATTGTGGCAGCAAATTGGAGCGATTCATTTGATAATCGATGCCAAACGACTAAAGTCGCGGCTACACAAACAAAGCCTGCCTACGCAGGCTTTTAGAAGAAGATGCGATCGCATTCCATGCTCAAAAGCCCCCCTTGGGAAGAAGATGCGATCGCATTCCATGCTCAAAAGCCCCCCTTGGGAAGGGGCACGCAAATATTTGCCTTATTTAATGGCAGTAGAATCGCATTCCATCCTCAAAAGCCCCCCTTGGGAAGGGGGGTTGGGGGGATCGCCAATTACCGCTCCGGCAATTTATATTGCCCAACAATCCGTTTGGCATATTCTGGTACGTGGGCATCTAATTTTTCTGGATGATTCCGCTTCACATATAAATAGTTGCGGGTGAAGTGGGAATCAATCGAAAAACGGGCATATTCCAGACCTTTTGGGCCAATTTTTTCGATGACTACGCCCATTAATTTAGCCGCCCACATCGGCAGCGTAACGCCTTTGTCGTAGGCAGGTATACTTTGCTGCACGGCATTTTTGCGATCGCCCGCAGACATCACCGGCTGAGTTTCGATCTGATCTTGCACCAAATCGAGCATTTCTTGCCCGCGATCGTTTCTGACTACAATCCACTGCCAACCAAAGGGCGCGCCCATGTAGCCGACAACTAAATCTGCCAAAGAATTGACATAATCAAAACAACTCATGCAAGAAGGAGCAAATACATCCTTCAATTCTTTAGTATTGAGGCCAAAAAACGGCACTTTTTCAATCGAACCGTCTTCGTGCTTAAAGTGAACCTGAAAATCTTGCATAAACTCGTAATACACCACCGTTTCTGGAGAACGGCTAGTAGTATCTAAGAATTTTTGCAGACCGGCGCGGGTAACATTATCTACACAAGGCGTACCGAGAACGTAGAGCTTTTCCAAACCCAATTCTTTCTCTACTGCGCGCAATGCCTGAATTTGACAACCCACGCCAATTACTAACAACCGCTTCATCCCAGATTGCTCGATTTGTTCCAAAACCGAAAGATTGGGCGAGAGAGTTGGCTTATTCACCCGCGCCGCTAGGATTTCCTCTGGAGTGCGAGCGATGACGGGTTTAGGTTGAAAGCGGTCTTCCTTGGTATTTTGGACGCAGACAACGCCTTCTACCATGCCGCGATTGAGCATTTCAATGGCAATGGTACTGACAATACCAGTCCACTGCGCGCCTTCGATGGGTTGAATTTTCCGCGCCGCCATCATGTCTTGACTGACGCCGAAATACCATTCATCGGGGTTATCTAGATTGCGATCGCGCCCGTGAATTTGTTCTTCCAGTTCCGCAATTTGTTGGTTAAGAAAAGCACAAGCTTCCTTGACATAATGAATATAGTATGTATCGCACAGTCCGCACTCGCTGCAAAGTTCCTTAGCAGGGCGACGGCTGGAGGGTTTAAGGGCTTTCGCCTTTTTGTGATTGGTAGAATGAACTGAAGTCATTAAATTAGTTCTTTTATCCAGAAACAGCCTCTCTCAAAATAGATTAGCAGCTATGAACTTCACGATAGAGATTGAACAAGAAGAAGATGGACGCTTCTTGGCTGAAGTGCTTGGGATGCCGGGAGTGCTAGCTTATGGGGAGACGCGGGAAGAAGCCGTAGCCAGAGTCCAAGCATTAACGCTGCGAGTTCTTGCAGATAAACTTGAACATGGAGAAGTGACCCCAGATCTAGTTAGCGTTTCCTTTGCCGCAGCATGAGTCAATGGTCTAGCACAAAAGCAAAGCGCGTCCTTGCCGCCTTATTACGCATCGGGTGGGAAGTCAAACGAATTTCTGGTTCTCATCGGAGTCTTGTAGCGCAAGCTACTATAGATTTATCCACAATCCCCAAAAGACTTCAGTGTTGAAAGCTGAAAGCCAATATTTTCCCAATTGCAGTGTATATAGCCAGCAGGTGCAAAGTTTTAAAAGCATAAGAGGCTGTGAGTTCAATGGTTCAAAAAATTGCTCTATTCAATCACAACAGTGGAATTAGCAAGACTACAACTACATTCAATCTGGGTTGGATGCTTGCCGCAAAAGGTAAAAGGGTTATTCTTGTGGATACTGACCCACAATGTAACCTAAGTCGTATGGTTTTAGACGAAGCAAGAATAGAAGCAATATACGATACAGGTTCAAATATTAAAACAGGTTTAGCGCCAGCTTTTGAATTCCAGCCAAAAGCCATTGAAGCTGTTGACTGTATTCCTATTGAAGGGAGAGATGGATTATTTTTATTGCCAGGTCATGTTGGATTTTCAGAATATGAAGTGACTCTAGGTATTGCTCAAGAGCTAAGTGGTTCCATTCAGTCTCTGAAAAATTTACCAGGATCTATTGCGGATTTGCTGGAAAAAACTGCCAACAAGTTCAATGCAGATTACATTTTGATTGATATGAGTCCGAGTTTGGGCGCAATCAATCAGAATTTACTGATGATTAGCGACTTTTTCATAGTGCCTACCACGGCAGATTTTTTTTCGGTGATGGCAATTGGCTCCTTAGCTAAAGTGTTGCCAAAATGGTATGCATGGGCAAAGGCAGCAAGTTCACTTCAAATTTTGAAAGATGCTACATATCCGTTCCCTCAAGTTAAACTGCGCTTTCTAGGGATTATTGTTCAAAACTTTAGGATAATTCGTGGTAAAGAAACTGCTGCTTTTGAGAAGTGGATTCAAAAAATCGAGCAAGACGTTTCCTCTAAGCTTGTTCCAATTATGCGTCAAAATAACATGATGTTACCTGAGCAAGTCTATTCCGAACAAGGAGTTGACAGAAGTTTTTGTCTAACGAAGATTTCAAACTTTAACAGCCTCATTGCACTCTCTCAGGAGCATCGGACTCCTATTTACGATTTGACTCCTCAGCAATTAAGACAAACAGGAGTAGTGCTGAAAAAGAATCAGGCAAAGCAAGCAGAGTTTCAAAAAACGTTTGCCGATCTGGCAGATAAGATTATCGGATTAACCTCTGCCGCCTATGCAGTCAGCGCTTGACCAATTCCGAACAAGCATTGTTCGTGTCCGAGACCTGATTTCTATTCATAACTCAGTAAAAGCTCAATCCACTCCTGCCCTAGATTTGTCCGATCTTTTGAGAGCAGCTCTAGTTCTAGCTGTGAGTGCTTTGGATTACTATGTCCATGAAGTTGTAACGCTAGGGATGCTAGAAATTCATCGAGGTCAACGTTCTGAACCTAATCCTCCACCCAACAGTTCTCAATCAGCATTTTCTCGTTTTCAAGTTTCATTGGGTGCTGCACGGCAGGAACGGTTAATAGCGATAGATATTGCCACTTGGTTAGAAAATGAAATTCAACAAAATCAAGGATCTTCATTTTTGCAACAGTCCTATGTGGTTTCAGCTTTGCTTCCAGTTATATCGAATAGTATTTTGAATAGGCTTAATAATGCTTCTTGGTTAGAAGATGAAGTTCGAGAACGGCTTTCATATCAAAGCTTTCAGCAACCAGATAAAATAGCTGATGCAATTAGGCTGATTTCAGATAAGAAATTATGGGATGAAGTTGCCACTAAAATTGGCAAGCCAGCAAAAGATGTTAAGCAGCAACTCAGCGCAATAGTTGATCGGAGAAACAAAATTGCTCATGAGGCCGATATAGATCCTACTTTTGGGATAGGAAGTCGCTGGTACATTGATGAAATCCTAGTCAATGATGCAGTTAACTTTATTGAACAAGTTGTTGAGAGTATTCACCAAATCCTTTAGATATGTGTTAGCAGAGGAGAAAACGACGAAAAGTACTTGCCTTCAACCGCACATTTTAGCGCTTAAGCGCGACTACAAACCAGAGCGATCGCATCTCCTCTGCGCCTGGAGCGCTTCAAAATCTTAATTATCCCACTTGTCAAAGCAATCGATATCATTGATATGCTGGGTGTGGAGTTTGTCTGTGTCTGCCAAAGATACTTTTCACGATGCGGTCAAAAATGCTCTTGAGAAAGAGCAGTGGATTATTACAGCCGATCCGCTGATTGTGAAGTTTGGTAAAGATAAAGTATTAATCGATCTGGCTGCGGAGAAAATATTGGCAGCAGAAAAAGCAGGTGAAAAGATCGCCGTTGAAATTAAAAGCTTTTTGGGTGAGTCGGAACTATTTGATTACCATGCAGCTTTAGGGCAGTTCCTAAATTATAGATTGGCATTGCGGCGCAGCGAACCAGATCGAACACTGTATCTAGCAGTTCCGATAGAAACCTATCGCTCTCTTTTTAGTCGCGAATTGCCGGAAGCATCAGTGCAAGAGTACCAAATAAAACTGATTATTTATGACCCAACCAATGAGGTAATTGTGCAATGGCAAAAATAGAACAATATCGTCAATATATTCAAAAGCTACTGATTAAATACAGTAGCTATTCATCATCCGAAAACGATATTGAAGTCCAGTTATTATTTGATACTGAGCGTGACCATTACCAGATTTTAGATATTGGCTGGGAGGGCTGGGATCGCATTTATAACTGTGTAATGCACTTGGATATCAAAGATGGAAAGATTTGGATTCAGCGCAATACAACCGATATTCGGATTGCTGAGGAATTAGTTGAAATGGGCGTACCTAGAGAGGATATTGTATTAGGGTTGCAAGCTCCGTATAAACGGCAGTTCACCCAGTATGGTGTGGCGTAGCCAATCTGGCGATCGCCTCAGCCGCAAGCGCGTGCGATCGCAGGTAAACTAGATTCAGAGATTAAAAATCAAGTGTGCCTATGCTATCCATTGAGCAATTGACACAGGCAGCCCTATCTTTACCGAGTGCATTAAGAGCGCTGCTGACAGAAAAGTTAGTAGAAAGCCTGGAATTTGATACCGATCCAGCTATTAAAACAGCTTGGGTAACTGAGGCAAAAAAACGGCGAGATGAAGTCAGAAATGGTACTATTCAACCAATTCCAGGGGAAGAAGCTTTAGCACAAGTGAGGCAACTGCTTGAGCAATGAGATATGTATTTCACCCGGAAGCGCTAGCCGAATACTCTTAAGCCGTTCAATACTATGCAGAGCGTCGTACTGAACTAGCGCAAGCGTTTATCGATGCAGTTGAAGATGCAGTCTATCGAATTAGAGAATGCCCCACTCGTTGGCGGGTAATTGATGAAGATGTTCGGCGATGCCTGACACGCAAGTTTCCCTATGGAATTCTCTACACAATTGAACAGGATTACATTTTGATTCTGGCTGTGATGCTTTGTAGCCGCGAGCCTGGTTATTGGAAAACTCGTAGAGAATAATTGAAGATAGATAACTCAAGTTGCGATCGCACAGGAAAGGTACTTGCCTTCAACCGCAGATTTTAGCGCTTAAGCGCGACTACAAACATGAGCGATCGCAATCTACCCTAAAGAAAGATTCTCACCTGCTAACTCCGATTATGGTTCAAACTCGCCCCATTTCCAAAACCATCCTCAGTTTAGATGACCTCGAAGAAAGGTTTAATCTGCGTCCGACTGAAGACGAGCAATTTTTTCCAGAATGGATAGATAATCTGCCAGAACTCACCAATTCTGAAATCGCCACCTTAGACGAAATTAAACATAGATTCTATCGTCATAGAAAGCGGGGTTCTCTAGCTGAAGGCACAATTAACCAGTTAATAATTTCTCCGTTACTAACCTTGGCTGGTTTATACGACGACCCCTTTTACGTAACCACAGAACCCCAAGTCGAAATTCTTTTACAAGAGCGAGACGAATTATTGCGGGGACGCATTGATACTTTGATTATTCAAGATCAATTTTGGGTATTAGTTATTGAATCAAAATCAACGATCGCTTTTTCCGTGGCTTTACCGCAATCGCTTACATACATGCTCAAAAACCCAAAACCAGAAAGCCCAGTTTATGGAATGGTCACCAACGGTGATGAATTCCAATTTATCAAAGCATCAACTGGAGATAACCCCCAATACGATTTATCAAATATCTTCTCTTTATTACTACCCCGTCGCAACCAGTTGTACGACATCATGCGAGTGTTAAAAAACATTAAACAGATAATGTTAAGAACGGCGGTATCCTAATAGCTAGCCGGAATTACTTGAATGATTACCCAGTTAACAACCACCCTTATTATTATAGACCGCGCAGGCGGTCTTTGTTTGTGTAGGCGCGACTTCAGTCGTTAGGCATAAAGGTGTTACAAACGGCGGTATCCCAATAGGTAGCTGTAATTAATTGCAAGATTATAAGATGCGATCGCAGAAAGGAAGCTGCCGCTAACCTGCAACGCGCCAGAGATACTTTTCAAACCCAAGGCAACTCCCAAAAGGCAGATGTAATTCAAGATTTTTTGTGGCAATTGGGGTTGGAGTAAAAGATAGATCTCGATCGGTTTGGCTTCAACAAAAACTGAGATCTTGCGCCGAAATTGTCTTTCTATGGTAAAATAAAGAGCCAATTTATAAGTATTTTAAATTAAAAAATAAAAATGAAAAGATTTAGTTAATAAAGCGCTGGAGAGGTATAAAGCAAGATAATTTTAAAGATTCGCAGTTTTGTAAGGTGGGAGAAGGGTTTTGCGATCGCAGAGACAAATTTTCCCGCGAGAAAGTGCATTTACCCTAACACAGCGACACCAAGGGACTGTAAGATGGTAAATCGGTGACCTCTAAGATATGCAACAAAAACTTGACTTGGGCAGGATATTGTTGGTATATCAAATCGCCGTAAAGCCATCGTTCTCGGTTTCAAGACTACTCGCATGTATAAAAGCTGGACCATTAATTTTGGTGCCTTGCCGTTTGTTGGCGTTCACCTTGCTTGCCTTGCTGCATTTTGGACAGGTGTAGATCCATTGGCTATTTGGATGTGTGTCGCTTTATTCCTGATCCGCAAATTTGCTATTACCGGCGCCTATCATCGTTACTTCTCCCACCGTTCCTACGAAACAAGTCGCTGGTTTCAATTTATACTTGGAGTGCTAGGAACATCCTGCGCGCAACGCGGCCCGCTGTGGTGGGCATCGCACCATCGCCATCACCACAAGTATTCAGATACAGACGAAGATATTCATTCTGCCAAAAAACAAGGTTTTTACTGGTCGCATGTGGGCTGGATTGTCTCGTTTGACTACGATGACTACAACCCAAAATTAGTCAAGGACTTGACAAAATACCCAGAGTTACTCTGGCTGGAAAGATACAACGTGATCCCAACAATTATCCTTGCCGTTGGATGCTATTTGGTTCACGGTTGGATGGGTTTAGTTTGGGGATATTTTATCAGCACGACAATTCTTTATCACACAACGTTTTCCATCAATTCCTTGTGTCACGTATTCGGTACGCAGCGCTACGACACTGGTGAATCGAGCAAAAATTCTTTATGGTTGGCGCTGATTACCCTGGGCGAAGGATGGCACAATAACCATCATTGCTATCAGCTTTCGGCGCGTCAAGGTTTCTTCTGGTGGGAAATTGACATCACCTATTATGTGCTGTTGTTGCTATCTGCATTCGGCCTTGTTTGGGATTTAAAACAACCGCCGAAACGATTGCTGCAACCTGAAGCGATGATAGCAGGTCGGTGATAAATAAACCCCTCCCCTACCAGGAGAGGGGGAGATAAAAAAATGCGATCGCCTAGCGTGCCTCCAGGCATATCGCTCAAATCATGAGCAAATAATGACCAAGCAAAATCCTCGGCAATTGGCATTTATTGCCCTCCGATCGGTTCATCGGGGGGCATTTGCCGATGTTGCCCTCGATAAAGTTCTGCAAAATGCTAATTTAAGCAATCTAGACAGAGGATTGGTAACAGAATTAGTTTATGGCAGCGTCAGAAGACAAAGAACCCTAGATGCACTAATCGACCAATTAGCTAAAAAACCTGCCAGCAAACAACCAAGCGATCTCCGCACAATTTTACATTTGGGTTTATATCAACTGCGCTATCTTAACCAAATTCCTCCTTCTGCGGCGGTTAATTCTACCGTCGAACTTGCTAAAGAAAATCACTTTTCCGGATTGACTGGTTTTGTTAATGGTTTATTGCGGCAATATATTAGGCAGGATGCCGACTCCACAAATCAACACCTGCTTAAGTTGCCAGAAAACCCCGTCGAAAGGTTGGGAATTTTACACAGTTTTCCCGATTGGATTGTACAAGTTTGGCTCGAACAATTAGGTGATGCAGAAACAGAACAACTCTGCGAGTGGATGAATGCTTCCCCGACAATTGACTTGCGGGTTAATATTTTGCGAACTTCGATTGAGGAAGTAGAAGCGGCGATGCATTCCGCGGGAATTTCTGTTAGTCGCATTCCCCATCTGCCCCAGGGATTGAGATTAACTGGAACTATCGGGACAATTGCGAACTTGCCTGGATTTAGTCAAGGTTGGTGGTCAATTCAAGATAGTAGCGCGCAATTGGTAAGTTATTTACTCGATCCGCAACCGGGGGAAGTAATAATTGATGCTTGTGCGGCACCCGGAGGGAAAACAACTCATATCGCGGAATTGATCGGGGATAATGGGACGGTGTGGGGATGCGATCGCACTCCCTCGCGACTGAAAAAACTCCAAGAAAATACCCACCGACTCGGCTTAAAATCAATTCAAATTTGCACCGGCGATAGCCGCAACCAATCTCAGTTTACCAACATCGCCGACCGAGTTTTGCTCGATGCCCCTTGTTCGGGATTGGGAACTTTACACCGCCGCGCCGATGCCCGCTGGCGTCATACCAAAGAAACCGTTACAGAATTGGCAGCGCTTCAGGCTGAACTTTTAGCACAATCGGCAACTTGGGTGAAACCGGGCGGTAGTTTAGCCTACTCTACCTGTACGCTGCACCCCGTAGAAAATGAAAATATTATTCAAGCATTTCTAGAACGCCACCCTCACTGGCAAATTCAATCGCCAATGCCCAATTCAAACTTAGCACCCTTTACGACCCCAGAAGGATGGCTGAAAGTTTGGCCTCATCGGCATCAAATGGATGGTTTCTTTATGGTGCTACTGAAATGCAATTGAAACATAATAGACCAGGAATCGGGTTGCTTTCGGTAAGTAAAAGTTACAAAAAATTAATTCTTATTTTGTTCTCAATTTTTCTGGTTTTTGATCGACTAAGCTGTTAGGGAAGAGTTAGGAAAAAAATCAATGGCATCTAACTCAAATGTTAAAAAACTCGTTAAAATTCTGATTGGTGCAGCTTGGCTTGATGGCAAAATTCAGCCGGAGGAAAGAGAATATCTTGACCGGGTCGCTCAAGAAAAAGGCTTAACCGACGATCCGGAAATTCGACCTTGGTTGTATGAATTACGGTCAGTGTCGCCGGATGAGTGCTATCGGTGGTTGGAAGAATATTTAGGTTCGCGCCCAACTTCTGAAGACTGCCAAAACTTGATTGAAGCGATTAGTGGCTTAATTTACAGCGATGGCAACGTTGCTAACGAAGAAGCCAAACTGTTGATGAAGTTGCAGCAACTAGAAGAAGCCAACTCGTCAACCCAGCCAGATGAACAGACTGTACTAAAAGCAATTCAAAAGCTTTACCACCGCTGGGTTAACCGTCAAGCTTAGTAAGTTTGGCAATTGGTAATTGGTAATTGGTAATCGGTAATTGGGGATGGGTTATAGTCTATAAAAACTCGCAATTACCTATTACCTATTACCCATTACCGATTAGCTTTTAGGCTCGCCCAAACCTGGCGTTTCTTCCTTTTGAATCTCAGGCACGATGCTGGGACGTTCTTTATCTTCCCAACCTGGGGGGCGCTTGGAATTATACCAGGCTACCGAGCCTAAAGATACAGCCGCGATAAAACCAACCACATACACTAGGGTAAAAGACAGGGGAAAATGAGGCGCGTTTGCAGCCGCTTCCATTAGTACAAACATTATTTATCAACTCCAAATTTGATCGCTGTCTCTAGAGTATAAAGACTTATTAAAATTATGCATCTTTCCCTAGTTTGATGCTAGGTACTGCCTTAGTAATAGGTCATCGGCGATCGCTCACCGATGACCTATGACCAATGGCCTAATTAATGGTGACTCTTGAAATCGATCGTTGGGGCTGGGGCTGCGGGTGCGGGTGCGGCAGATCGGGCAGGTGCGGGGCGCGATCGCCTGGTACTGACCCTTGCCGAATTTCTCTGCGATCGCCTGCTGCCAGCAGTTGACTGTCCACCTGACGAACGGCGCGAAGTACTGCCCGACCAAGACCGACGACGGGATGTATCCGACGCGCTGTTCGATGAGGCCAAAGAGCGTCGCCGCTGTCTCGGTGCTTCCGAAACGGTGTTACCAGCAGCTGCAACAGAGCGTCGTCGCCGCTGCCTGGGTGCTTCCGAGACGGGGTTACTGGGAGCCGCCGCCGCCAAAGAGCGTCGCCGCCGCTGCCTGGGTGCTTCCGAGACGGGGTTACTGGGAGCCGCCGCCGCAAACGAGCGGCGTCGCCGCCACTGTCTGGAGTTATCCGGCGCGCTGTTACCCGATGACGCAGCCACAACAACCCGCCTGCGACGACGCACTACAGCTGGTTGAGGATTGCTGGCGGTTTGATTTTCAGATCTCACCCGCAAGCGGCGTCTAAATCCTTGAGATGGAGCAGAATCGTTATTATCCGAACCGCGCCAGCGACGGGAGGAGCTTCTAGAAGTGTCGCTATCATTATTCGATGCGTTTTTGATTCGCATCGTGTAGAGCCGTCCAGGTCTGACGGGTTCGGCCTTAATTATCCCTTTACGACCTTCCACTTTATCCGGTCGCGGCGGGAATTTCTCTACCTCCATCCCTTCCACCGCTTTGTTCATAAATTTGCCCCAGGTGAGGGCGGCGGTGCTGCTAGCGCCCCTAGTTGGCGTGTTATCGTCGTTGCCCAACCAAACGCCGGTCACGAGTTGGGGAATATAGCCAATAAACCAGAGGTCGCGAGCTTCGTCCGAGGTGCCGGTTTTCCCCGCCACTTGTCTGCCTGGTAAAGCCGCGGCGCTTCCCGTTCCTGAATTGACCACACCCCGCAACATCCAAGTCATAATCGCTGCGGTTTCTTCGTCTATGGCTTCTTGGGGCTGGTATTTCGCTTCGTAAAGGACTTGTCCTCTTTGATCGAGGACGCGACGAATGCCGTGAACTTCGGTATGCTTTCCTTTGGTCGCGAGGGTGCCGTAGCCGCCGGTTAACTCTAGCAGGTTGACTTCTACACCCCCTAGTGCTAGGGAATAAACCGGCTTCAGTTCGGATTTAATTCCCATTTTCTGGGCGATTTCGATCGTGGGTTCAAATCCGACATCGATTAACGTCCGCACAGCGACTGTGTTGACAGATTTGATCAAGGCGTCGCGCATCGACATCCAACCGCTGTGAGTTTCGCTGTAGTTTTTGGGGGTATAGCCATCCACCTTAAACGGGGCATCTAAGTAACCCCGGAAAGGAGAGAACCCGGCTGCGATCGCAGTCGTATAAACAAACCCTTTAAACGTAGATCCCGGTTGGCGCATCGCTTGGGTGACGCGGTTAAATTGGGTATCTTCAAAGTCTGTCCCCCCCACCATCGCCTTGACTTCGCCGCTGCGCGGATCGATGGCGACTAACGCCGCCTGCTTAAACCGCTGACGCCTACCGTAGCGATCGATCGCTGTTTCCACTACTTCTTCGGCTTGCTGTTGCCACTCGCGGTTTAAACTGGTTTCGACAATTAAACCGCCTGCTTCCACCGCTTCTGGGGGAATCAAACGCGGCAATTCCTGCTCTACGTAGGAGGTAAAATAAGGCGCTTCGGTTGCCAGTCGTTTCGGCGGTGCTGGCTCGATTTCCAGAGGTTCGGCAATCGTTGCTTGCGCTACTTGGGGGGTAATAATTTTAGCTTCTTCCATCCGCTGCAACACCAGATTGCGACGCGCGACGGCGGCTTTCTCATCCACCAGGGGCGAAAATTTACCGGGGGCGGGCGCCATTGCTACCAGCGTCGCCATTTCTGACAGCGTCAGTTCTTCCAAGTCTTTACTGAAGTACACCCAAGCGGCATCGGCGACTCCGTAGGCGCCTTCTCCCAGATAAACCAAATTCAGATAGCGTTCTAGAATCTGCTCTTTGGTTAATTTTTGCTCGATTTTTTGCGCCAGCATCATTTCCCGCAGTTTGCGCCAGATGCTGCGTTCTTGCGAGAGGAAGACAATCCTCGCCAGCTGTTGGGTGATCGTGCTGCCGCCTTCTACCACATCACGCGCCATCACGTTGGAGACAACAGCGCGGAGGATGCCTTGATAGTCTACGCCTTGATGTTGGTAAAAGCGGCGGTCTTCCGAGGCGACGAATGCTTGTACCAAATGGGGCGGCATTTCTTCGATCGGGTATTTTTCCCGCGTCGCTTCGCCCCGCTGTTGCAAAATTGTGCCGTCCTCAGCTTTAATCGTCAGCGTGCCATCGCGCACGAAAGTGAGAGCTTCTAACGGATCCGGCAAGCTGCGGTCTAAATTCCACCAGGTGACGCCGACAGCGATCGCTCCCCCAGTGACAGTCACCCCCAGTCCAGTTAAGATCCAAAACTTCCGACTGCGATAAATCGGGTTTTGCCAATCCAGTAGCTTGCTTTTTGGCTTTGTCCTTGACGTCGGTACATCATCAGGCAGTTCATCGCTTTCTCTGATCGCAGTTTCCAGTTGGTTAAAGGTTTTTACCCCATTGCCTGACTGGGACTTAGTTTCCGACGTTGTTGATGATTCAGCCGCTTTGGAGTTGCTGAGCTGGGTTGAAATATCATTGAGTTTGGGGATAAATTTTGTCACCTTAGACCCTCACACGCACCACAGACCAAGCCAAGCGTTGTTTTAAAGTCAAATTCACCTACGTTTTGAATATTTTGAATCTGCTGGAAGTCATACAGGCTGTTTTTGTTGGTTGATTTAGGCTATGACTCCGAGATAGCTTTGAAATTGCTTGGCGTTGTTCGCTCTTGGATTAGAGCTAACTTTGCTTTTTTAGGGTAAGTTCAACGACGAATATTTGCAACCGTGTTGCTATTGCCAGCGGAAGCAATCCGCACCCGCAATCGTCTATAGCCAGGAAGCGATAGGCATTATACCATAAATTTGTGTCTTTAGTATGTAGGCGCTGGGGGATTATCCGGATGGTAGTCTGGGAAGAAGCGAACGGAACTCACTATGGCTCGATTGATTAATATTAATGGCGCGATCGCAATCCCCAGTTTATTGTTCTTGGCAAGCATTACTGGCATTTCCTCCCCCACTCTCCCCCAAGTCGTGGCACAAACCCCGGCAGTCAGGTATCAACCTTTACCCCCCGCCGCCTGCAACCAATTAGCCCAAGCCATGACCAACGCGCTCAAAGTCAGGGTGAGGATGACCAGGGGATCTTTTGTAGACTACATCAACCAAGGGCAAGGCATAGGCTGTCAGTTAATTGCTACGGGTGACGGGCGCAACTTTAACCAGCTTTCTGATATTGTCAGCAATTTAAGCGATTTGCTGGCGCAACAAGGCTGGACAGAAGTATCAGATTACACAGCCGATGGCCCAACCGAAGTTGCCAGAGGATTTCGTCAAGGCAACAGTTTAGCCGTGTTCAACGTAGAATGGGAACCCGCCCCAGGCGCTAGTTGTCCGCCAAACGAACCGATTTCAGCTTGTCAGCTAAAACCAGAACAACAAATTTATCGCATCAGGCTGAATGCGGCGACTAAATAACTCAAATTGCTAGTTACAATTAGAGCAGGCGGGTAATAAATAAATTCTTCCCAATTACCCATTACCAATTACCAATTACCTCATCTATTTGTGACCGCATCTGTCTTTACATCCGAACGCCTTTTATTTACCCCCGCGAAGCCTAACGCCGACGCGATACCGACTATATTTGCTTTTCCAAACGAGTACAGCGTCGGCATCACCAGCTTAGGCTATCAAGTCGTGTGGGCAACGTTAGCAATGCGTTCTGATGTGGAAGTCAGCCGCTTATTTACTGATACCCACGAACCATTACCCAGATATCCAGAATTAGTCGGATTTTCCGTATCGTGGGAATTAGATTACGTCAATATTCTCAACTTACTAGAATTCCTAGAAATTCCTATTCGCAGTAGCGAGAGATCCCCCCAACCCCCCTTAACAAGGGGGGCTAAGAACGAACAACCCCCCCTAGCAGGGGGGGATCGTTCTTCACCCCCCTTGGCAAGGGGGGCAGGGGGGGATCGTTCTTCACCCCCCTTGGCAAGGGGGGCAGGGGGAGATCGTTCTTCACCCCCCTTGGCAAGGGGGGCAGGGGGAGATCGTTCTTCACCCCCCTTGGCAAGGGGGGCAGGGGGGGATCGCCATCCATTAATATTTGGAGGTGGCCCAGTTCTCACAGCAAATCCAGAACCATTCGCCGACTTTTTCGACATTATATTGCTCGGCGATGGCGAAAACTTGTTGGGTAATTTTATTGAAGCGTATAAACAAGTTCGCACCGCAGATAGGCAAACTCAGTTAAAGCATTTAGCAAAAGTTCCAGGAGTTTACGTCCCCAGCTTATACGAAGTAAACTATCACAGCCCAACGGGTGAAATTGCATCGATTAAACCAATAGATCCAGAAATTCCCGCCATAATTGAAAAGCAAACTTATCGAGGAAACGTCCTTTCTGCCTCAACGGTGGTGACAGAAAAAGCCGCTTGGGAAAATATTTACATGGTAGAAGTGGTACGCAGTTGCCCCGAAATGTGCCGCTTTTGTTTGGCGAGTTATTTGACGTTACCGTTTCGGACGGCAAGTGTAGAAAGTTCGCTAATTCCCGCCATTGAAAAAGGCTTAGAAGTAACAGATAGATTGGGTTTGTTGGGTGCGTCGGTGACTCAGCATCCAGAATTTGAAAGTTTATTGGAATATTTGAGTCAGCCAAAATACGATAACGTGCGCCTCAGTATCGCGTCAGTGCGGACGAATACAGTGACGGTGAAGCTGGCGGAAACATTGGCGAAACGAGATACGCGATCGCTTACCATAGCAGTAGAAAGCGGTTCCGAAAAAGTTCGCCGAATTATCAACAAAAAACTTAATAACGACGAAATTATCCAAGCCGCAGTAAACGCCAAAGCCGGTGGATTATCCGCTCTTAAATTATACGGCATGGTAGGAATTCCCGGCGAAGAACCCGCTGACTTAGATGCAACAGTAACCATGATGCGGGACATTAAAAAAGCTGCCCCCGGATTGCGCTTAACCTTTGGATGCAGTACTTTTGTTCCCAAAGCACACACGCCATTTCAATGGTTTGGCGTCAATTCCCAAGCAGAAAAGCGGTTGAAATACTTGGAAAAAGAACTGCGAAAAATCGGTATAGAATTTCGTCCCGAAAGTTACAATTGGTCGGTAATTCAAGCGTTGATATCGCGAGGCGATCGCCGCCTGTCAAAATTATTAGAATTAACCCGGCATTATGGCGATTCTTTAGGCAGCTACCGCCGTGCTTTTAAAGAACTGCGCGGACAATTACCCGAACTATATTTTTACGTTCATGCTAATTGGAATCAAGAGCAAATTTTGCCTTGGAGTCATTTACAAGGGCCACTGTCTCAAGCCACATTGCAAAAGCATTTAGCATCAGCCATAGAGCATTTTAATTAACAAAAACAATACCCTCTACCTCTTCTTTTCTCTTCCCTCTGCGCCCTCTGCGCCTCTGCAGTTGATTAATTAGGTTTCTTCTCAGGGAAAATACGTAAGTAAACCTACGGATCGTAAAAATTTATTACTTCTTTTCCGAATTAGCCGATTCTGGAGTTGAAGAACAAATTATTGGGTAATGTAATAAAGCACATTGCCTAAAAAGCAAAAACAATAATTTTATCGTCAACGAAACGCGACCATTATGGCATTCACGCAACATAACTCCAACGGCAAACAGATATTAAAACTGACTCTAGGGGCAGTTGGTTCACTTTTAGCATTGACTCCTGTAGTCAATGCCGCAACCATTGCTCGAAACAGTACTGATATTTACAATCGCACACCTTTGGGACACGCCGCAGACGTTCGCCCTGCGCTGATGGCGCAAGCAGAATCTGTTTGTCCGCCTAATAGCGGCGGTAGTCAGTTTGTTACGGCGGAAACTAGAAGCTTTTACATCTATATTTGCGGCGGAGATTTGCCCAATACTTATGTTGGCGTTGCTAAAAATGGTCGCACAGGTGGCATTATTCTGCCGCTGCAAAGCTATACTAATGACCGATTTGTTGCAGTTAATCGAAATGTACGGTATACTCTCACCCGCAACGAATTGATTGTTACTCAAAATGGGCGAGTAATTGTCAGAGAAAGAGCTACTTGGAAATGGTAGAAACCTAGTAACGCAAGTTGCTAATAGGTAATAGGTAATAGGTAATAGGTAATTGGATTGATAGGGGTTGCGATTTTGGCAATTACCCATTAGCCATTACCTATTACCATTTTTATTTGTAGGGGCTAGGTTTTTTATGCTGCATTTCAAACGTTCTAGCTTAATTGATGCGCCGGTAGAAGTTGTTTGGCGTTTCCACGAAAGACAAGATATCCTGCAAATTCTGACACCGCCTTGGCAACCCGTGCAAATTGTGCGTCGTGAGGGAGGTTTGGATGTGGGGGCTATTACAGAGTTTCGCATTTTTTTGGGGCCAATTCCGGTGCAGTGGGTGGCGCGCCATACCGAATGCGAACAATATCAACTATTTACCGACGAACAGGTTAAAGGGCCGATGCAGTCGTGGGTACATCGCCATCAGTTTACCACAGAGGGGGGGAAAACTCGACTGACGGATGCGATCGCATATTCCCTCCCCGGCGGTTTCCTGGCTGAGTTCGTCTTAGGTTGGTGGGTAAACTCGCGCCTCGATGAAATGTTCCGCTACCGCCACGAAGTCACAAAACGCGAGTGCGAAAAATAATTTTTCGGAATCTATTCTGCGAGACTTGTAGTTGATTTTTGGGTCATATTTCATAGGTCATAGGTCATGGGTCATAAAATGTTCCCTTCTATGACCTATTTCAGTTAACAATTGCACTTGCTGGCACTTCGAGCAAAAATTTCAAATCCATAAAAACTTTCCGGAATAGTATTCACCAAATTAGAAGTAGTAATTACAGAGCAATTAAACGGATTATCTAACAGCTAAGGACGGTTAAATTATGTTTGCTAAATTTAATGTAAAACAAGCGCTGAAAATGGCATTAGTAAGTGCTGGTATTTCATTATGTTTGACTCCTGCCGCTCAAGCTGGCGAATTAATGAGAAGCATTTATGGGGTTGATAACCCATATCAATATCCCAATGTAGTTGCCTATAGCTATGATGCTTGTCCGCGCAATACTTACATGTTGCGCTACGCCGAAACGAGAAATTATTACGTATGGATTTGCGCTACTGAAGGCGGAACTCTTTACTATTCTGCTCAAGGCAAAAATCCAAACCGAGGCGGTATTACTCTCCGCATTCGCAACTATTCAGGTGAAAGATATGTAGCTGCAAACGGCAATACCCGTTATGTTGTCACCCCTTCTCGGTTAGTCGTAACGCAAGGTTCCCGCACCATCCTTAGCGAACGAATTTTGCAATGGGAACAAGGAACTGGGCTTGAAGGTTAATTCGACAGCTTTTTAGAGTTTAAAGTTTGTTTCTCCTAGAGATTTTTAAAGCAATGCCCAGATGTCAACATCTGGGTATTTTTTTGCTATCTATGAAGCCGGGTTTCTGTGTAGGGGCACGGCGGGAGAATCATTCCATACCAGGGAAGATTTTATGATTGCCGTGTCCCGAAGTTTTTGATATAAACCCGATTGATTTAAGCCAGTTCGGAGCTGATTTCTCACTCATACCAAATCCGCTTCGATTACCCCTTTTATGCGGAACGACTAAAGTCGCGGCTACACAAACAAAGCCCGCCTACGCGGGCTATAAAATAAAGCGGGTTTAGAACCCTGATTTAATCTCATACCAGTTTATTTTTGTCATCTCTCTTACTATATATGCCTAAAGACGTATGCCTAATGGTGCATTACCTTTGGTAAAAAATGTAGAAAAAATAAAAATGGTATAACCCTAAACAATATGGACTTGCTTAAAAGCTGAGGTAGCTGCTTTGCGGGCGCTACCCTAAAAAAAATTCGCAAAAATCCATCTAAAGTAAGCTTTCTTTTGCAGGGACATCGCTTTACTTTGGGAATGGGTCATAGCGCGTGGGTCATGGGTAATAATTCTTATGATTAACCACGAACTACCAACTATGAACCAAGCAGTTTTACAAGCATAGTTCAGCTTGAGAAATGCCGTGAAAATTCCTAGTTCTATTGTCACTTTAATTGCCGGTATCGTTATAACCCTGGCTAGCCTCTGGTATGGACACAATCACGGTTTACTGCCAGCTGCTGCTTCAGAAGAAGCACCCTTGGTAGACGGGTTATTCGATACAATGATGACCATTTCTACCGGGTTATTTCTGATTGTTGAGGGGACGTTAATTATTTCGATTATCCGATTTCGCCGCCGCCCTGGCGATACGACGGATGCCGCACCCGTTCACGGGAATATTCCTTTAGAAATTCTCTGGACGGCAATACCTGCGGTGATTGTGTTTATTATCGGCATCTACAGCTTTGAAGTTTATAACTCGATGGGCGGCTTAGATCCGATGGCGGCGCACGGGCATAAAATGGAAGCGAAGGTAACGCGAGGGGCTGCGATCGCAGGCACATTATCGCACAACCATACACCCCCCTCCAACCAAGTCGCCGTAGGCGTGGGTGCTTCCCCAGAAAAAGGTGTTAACCCTGAATTAGACATTAATGTAACTGGGTTGCAATTTGCCTGGATTTTTAACTATCCAGATAGTGGCGTTGTATCCGGAGAATTACACGTTCCCCAAGGGCGGGAAGTTAAACTAAAAATTAGCGCCAGCGATGTAATTCATGCGTTCTGGGTGCCTCAATTTCGCCTCAAACAAGACGCAATTCCAGGTCAAGAAACCCAGCTAAGATTTACACCCAGCAAACTAGGAGAATATCCAGTTATTTGTGCCGAACTCTGCGGCGCTTATCACGGCGGGATGAAAACGCGGGTTGTCGTTCAAACACCAGAAGAATTCGATGCTTGGTTAGAAAGTCAAACCCAAGCCGCAAGCAATAACAATTTGAATCAAGCCGTAGCCGTTAACCCGCAGGAAATGTCGGCAGCAGAATTTTTAGCGCCCTACTCAGAAAAAATCGGAGTTAATCCAGAAACCCTAGCCCAATTACACCATTAAATTGGTAATAGGTAATAGGTAATGGGTAATTGGTAATTCCAGAGCAACAAAAACCCGCTCACCAATTACCAATTACCAATTAGCAATTAGCAATTAGCAATTAGCCATGACCAGCAATATAGAACTGCAAGCCCAAGCCAATAGAGAGGTTCATAACGAAGAACCGCTGTTTAGAAATTGGCGCGACTACTTTACGTTTAATACCGACCACAAAGTTATTGCAATTCAATACTTGGTGACGTCGTTTTTGTTTTACTTAATCGGCGGTTCCTTAGCCACGGCGATGCGAACCGAACTGGCAACACCGGATGTGGATTTTGTCACGCGCGAACTTTATAACGGTTTGTTAACTGTTCACGGGACGGTGATGATTTTCTTGTGGATTGTACCAGCAGGCGCGGGGTTGGCTAACTTTTTAATCCCGCTGATGGTTGGGGCGCGCGATATGGCATTTCCTAAGCTGAATGCCGTGGCTTTTTGGATTCTCCCGTTTGGCGGTTTATTGCTAATTAGCAGTTTCTTTTTAGAAGCGCCCCAAGCAGGTTGGACATCCTATCCACCTTTGAGCATTCTTAACGCCAAAGTTGGTCAGGGAATTTGGATTGTTAGCGTTCTTTTACTCGGTACTTCTTCAATTTTGGGGGCAATTAACTTTCTGGTCACCATCTTAAGAATGCGAATTCCGGGCATGAGCATCAATCAAATGCCTTTGTTCTGCTGGTCAATGATGGCGACTTCCGCACTAATTTTAATTGGGACGCCAGTGTTAGCCGGGGCTTTGATTTTACTCGCATTTGATTTAATCGCGGGCACGGCATTTTTTAACCCAACTGGCGGGGGCGATCCAGTTGTTTATCAGCACTTGTTCTGGTTTTATTCGCACCCAGCGGTTTATATCATGATTTTGCCTTTATTTGGGGCAATTTCGGAAATTATTCCGGTGCATTCCCGGAAACCGATATTTGGATATCGCGCGATCGCATACTCAAGTATCGCGATTAGTTTCTTGGGTTTAATTGTTTGGGCGCACCATATGTTTACCAGCGGTACTCCCGCTTGGTTGCGGATGTTTTTTATGATCGCCACAATGGTGATTGCCGTACCAACCGGAATTAAAGTATTTAGCTGGTTAGCCACAATTTGGGGCGGTAAGTTACGTTTAAACAGCGCCATGCTATTCGCAATGGGGTTTGTTTCTATGTTCGTGGTAGGCGGAATCAGCGGCGTTATGGTGGCTTCCGTCCCGTTTGATATTCACGTTCACGATACTTACTTTATCGTCGCCCACTTGCACTACGTTTTGTTTGGCGGTTCGGTTTTTGGTATTTATGCCTCGCTTTATCATTGGTTCCCCAAAATGACGGGAAGGATGATGAATGAAGTTTGGGGTTACGTTCACTTTGCCCTCACATTTGCTGGGTTTAATTTGACCTTTTTACCTATGCACGAACTCGGTTTATTGGGAATGAACCGCCGCGTGGCAGAATACGATCCCGCACTCGCACCGCTGAATTTGTTATGTACGATTGGTTCTTATCTTCTGGCGATTTCTACTATTCCCTTCCTCGTCAACGCCATTTGGAGTTGGTTATATGGCCCCTTAGCGGGTGATAATCCTTGGCAAGCACTAACCTTGGAATGGACAACCCCTTCACCACCGCCAGCGGAAAATTTTGCTACCACTCCGGTTTTAGCAATTGGCCCTTATGACTATGGTATGGGAAACCGCAACACCGAAGTCGATGTTCCCTTCTCGGAAGCAGAAGATCCAGCTTTATCCGCCGGACCAAATTCTGCCCTACGCGCCGATCCCGATCCAACAAAAGCGGCGCATTCTGACGATCGTGAAGGATAATTTTAGATTTGAGATTTTAGATTTTAGATTTAATTTCAATCTAAAATCTGCTATCTAAAATCTGCAATTCAATTAGCAATTACCAATTACCAATTCATGCAAAGTTCAACCATCGATCCATCTAAAACAGAGCTAAACTATCACCATAAAGATGAAGCAACTCATGAAGCCCATCCCGATCATCGTTTATTTGGGTTGCTAGTCTTCCTGGTGGCAGAAGGAATGATTTTTATGGGGCTATTTAGCGCCTATCTCACCTTCCGCGCCGTCGCCCCAGTTTGGCCTCCCGCAGGTACGCCTGAGTTAGATTTATTGCTGCCTGGAATTAATACTTTGGTGCTAATTTCTAGCAGTTTTGTGATTCACCAAGCCGATACGGCGATTAAAAATAACAACGTCGTCGGAATGCGAAATTGGTTTATCGTCACCGCTGTGATGGGCGTACTTTTCCTCGCCGGACAAGGTTACGAATACAGCCATCTGGAGTTTGGTCTGAAAAGTAATTTATTTGCCAGTACGTTTTACGTTTTAACTGGTTTCCACGGTTTGCACGTTTGCATCGGCGTGTTGGCAATTATGGCGGTGTTGTGGCGAAGTCTTAAACCGAATCACTATTCCAGTCAACACTACTTTGGCATCGAAGCAGCCGAACTCTACTGGCACTTTGTAGACATTATTTGGGTAATTCTGTTTTTCCTGCTTTACATTCTTTAGATTCCCTTGCACGCACTTTTTAACCAAAATGTCCCCAATTGGGGACATTTTTTTGAGTTTAATCGACTTCTTTTCTTGCTTTACTCAGATCTTGCACCTTGGCTAAAAACCGGGTTTCTTGCAAATAGCTCAGCTTGAAAGCCTAGATTTTTCGTCAAGAAACCCGGTTTTTGAAGGCTTGTTGATAATGGTGCAAGATGTAAGTTTACATTCTTTAGATTCCCTTGCACGCACTTTTTGACCAAAACGTCCCCAATTGGGGAGGTTTTTTTGAGTTCATTCGACTTCAAGCATCGCACCGCTTATACTCGCATCCGCTTTTATTTCCCCGTTCATGCTTAACGACTAAAGTCGCGGCTATATAGACAAAGACCGCCTGCGCGGTCTATATGAATAATGGGGTCGTTGACCCGGATTTTGGATTGCGGTTTTACCCGATCCGCAGGCTCAGCAGTTTAACAATGTATTAAGTTTTACATTTAAATAAAACAGAAGTATAAATTAACATTAAGTTCTCAGTAGAAACGCTAGAAAGTTGCTAGGAGTTCATATAACCTAAGTCTGGCCTGAGCCTTGGTTTAGCTGGGTGGGATATGCTTTTCCGGCACGCGCGACGCGATCGCTCGCGCAATTCCAGCGCCAAAAATCCTTGTGCGGATTTGAACCGCACATCTGTCGCGAAAAAAATCAACTTTTCCCTATTTAGGGAACCTTTTTAGCGGGATTCACTCCTAAGCTACAGGTCAGGGTGCTTAGTTTGACACTCAACAGTGTTTTAAGGAAACCATTAACCTATGAATCACACTGACGATAATCTTCTAGTTCGTAAAGACGTTAAAGATCTTACCCCCCAAGAAAAACAGCGGTTTGTCAACGCTGTTTTAGCCTTAAAAAGAAGACCTTCCTCCTACACAATTTTTAATCCCGCCACCAACACAACCCAAACTCCACGCAATGCCTATGATTACTTCGTCGAGCTGCATCAATTAGCCTTTGGCGAAAATCACTCTCCAGGACACGGACAGGGCGGGGGCGGATCGATGATGGATATGCCGCCCGTCCACGGCGTCGATCCGTTCCTGCCGTGGCACCGGGAATTTATCCGCAGGTTTGAGCAAGAACTACAGCTAGTAGATCCAGGCGTCAGCCTACCTTACTGGGATGCTACCTCGTCAGAAAGCACCAGAGCCGTGTTCAGCGACGACTTTATGGGCGGTTCTGGTAGCCCGCAAGATAATTATTTTGTGCGGACGGGGCCGTTTAAAGCACCGAATTTTTCGCAGCGGAATCTATCAACAGAACAGCTAATCCAGCAAGGCGTGTGGGCGTTTAACTTTAATTCTCACTCGTCAGTAGATCCCAACGGAGAGGCGCGGTTTCTACAGCGTACTTTTGGCTCGTTAAATCAGGATTCAGTGTTTTTTGGTAGTCCTAATTTACCCACAAAAGCCGACGTTGAAGAAGCGCTCAGCCAACCCACCTACAGTACATTTCGCCCTACCTTGGAAGCTACGCCCCACGGACGCCCTCATGTCTGGGTAGGCGGCCCGATGGCTTTGGCAACATCTCCCAACGATCCGACATTTTTCCTACACCACGCCAACATTGACCGCCTGTGGGTCGAGTGGATCGAACGCAACCAAAACAATCCCAACTTTCGTCCTTATACTCCTTTAGACGGCGCGCCGGGAAGTGCTGGACTTGACATCAACGATCCCTTATATAATTTCGGCAATGTTTCTCCAGAGCAGCTGCTGGCTACCGAACCTCTGGGTTACGTGTACGATACAAGCGATCGCCAATCCACCCAAACCCCCAATCCCCCAAACCCCAATCCCCCAAACCCCGATCCCCAAAACCCCAATCCCCCAACCCCCCAACCAGGTATCGATCCATCTTTACCGCAAATCTCCGTTAACGATCCATCGGTAGGAGAAGGTAGCGGCAACGTCAACTTTGTCATCAGTTTGTCGGCACCCAGCAAGCAGACGGTGACAGTAGACTATGCTTTGACATTTGCCAACACCGAGGGCAATACCGCCTACGAAACAGTTTTAACCGGGAACCAAGAAGTCCCGCCCGTCAATTCTAAAGCTACCGGCTTCGGCTTTTTCCAACTTAACGGTCAAGGCGATGCCCTGACTTATGCGACCAAAATTTCCGGCTTAGATTTTGGCCCGTTGTTGGGCAAAGCACCTCAAACCGCCGATACGGCAGATGATGTTACTGGCGTTCACTTTCACGCCGGGTCATTAGGCGTCAACGGCCCGATTGTGTTAGATATTACCAAAGGTCAAGACGCCGACGACTTCAAGGCTACGATTAACTCAGATGGTTCGACTATTATTACTGGGGTTTGGGAAACAACCGATCAAGCGAATAAATCGATTAGCGAGTTTACCGCCAGTTTCAAGTCGGCAACACCCGGAGACGATACCAAGCTGTACTTAAACGTACATACCAAAGCGTCGCCCGCGGGTGAAATTCGCGGTCAAATTACCGGCGGGCGTCCCGACGTCAGTGCTGTTGCCTCTAAGGGTCAGATAACGTTCAATCCAGGGCAAACCAAACAGGTTATTACTTTAAACGTTATCGATGACAGGCTGCCGGAGTTTGACGAAACAGCGCCGATCTTTTTGAGCAACGCCAAAGGCGCTGCGATCGCTGACGCCCAAGGTCTTGGTACGATTCTCGATAACGACGGTGGCGGCGGCAAAAACAATGCGCCCCAAACACCGCAGACGGGTAGCAAAGGCAACGATACCCTTTCCGGCGACAACGGCAACAACACGCTTTCTGGCGGCGATGGGGATGATGTGTTTTATGCCGGAGATGGGGACGACACAGCCTTTGGCGGTAAAGGCAAAGACTTTTTCTACGGTGACGGCGGTAACGACGAACTCAACGGCAACCAAGGCAACGATACCCTGTATGGAGGTAAAGGAAATAACACCCTGTACGGTGGTAAAGGCGATGACGATGTTTATGGGGATGGGGATGACGATGTTCTTTACGGCAATATAGGTAGCGATCGCATCTACGGTAAAGGCCAAGATAAACTCTACGGCAACCAAGACGACGACTCGGTTTATGGTGGCGTAGGCGAAAGTACGATCTACGGCGGTCAAGGCGATGACATGGTCTGCGGCGACGAGGACGATGATGATGTTTATGGCGATAAAGGTAAAGACATCGTCATTGGTGCCAATCCCAAAGCCTCCAGACCTGGAGTTGGCGAGATCGATAGTCTGACGGGTGGTTCAGAATCAGATAGCTTTATCCTGGGAGGTAAGCTCGGAGCCTACTACAACGACGGCAATACGAAAGATAAGGGTTTGAGCGATTACGCTGTCATCACCGACTTCAACACCAAGGAAGATTTTATCGTGCTGTCAGGTTCCATCTCTGGCTATCTGCTGGTTGCCTCTCCCAACGGTTTACCCAGCGGCACGGCAATTTACCAAAGGACGGTAGGTGAAGATGAACTGATTGCGATCGTTCAAGGGGTTGTCGATTTGAGCTTGTCTAGCAGTTACTTTAATTACATCTGAACTAGCACACACTGACCTACGGTACAGTGTGATGGCTTTCCCAATTCATCGGCAACTGCCTCCAGGACTCCATAATCCCATTGGTCTGACATTGCCTCCAAGGGCAGGAGTCCTGGTTCCCAAGACCCATAACTTTCTCTTGCCAAGAGTACCTATCAGCTTGGTTTTCGCTTACGGTAGTGAGGGTCAAGATAGTTCAAGCTGACCACAAGACTTGCTCGTGCAAGTCGCTGTTCCCCTCCCGAGTGCTGAGTCCTGCGGACACACTGCGCGAACGCACATTGGTCACTCTATCGCTCACGGGCGAGCGAGCATTCATCTCACACTCACGGCTTCACCGAGTGTGAGATGAATGCTGCTAGAGCTAATCGATCAAATGGGGCAGATGAGCGACAATGCGTGCATAATACATCCAAGGCTTCCTCATCTTCCCCAGTTACTATGCCTCCCATTATCTTGTTCCCCCTACTGGTATTGAGCGTTTTATGGGTCGCTAACGCGATCGTGCTTTACCCTTTAGAATTGATCCGGACGTTTAGCATCCCAGGGTGGTTGAGTTTAGTTGCGATCGCCCTCGTGGTATCTTGGTGCTTCGGCGAGTAAACGTAACACTGAGTAACAAAAACATCTTCCTAGCAGAGCAAATCCGATCAAAATGGCTGGCAGAATTCCACTGATTTTTCGTTCCAAGCGTCGTGTCGCAAACTTCTCGCGCTCGGCAAGTGCAGTTAGACCGCAAGCTGCGGTGCGCCCGATGGGCGGCAAATACCGAGCCTTGGTGTTGATGCTGATTGTCACTTCATTTATCAGCGTTTGCACGGCTCGCTTAGTGCAACTGCAACTGCTACAAGGACAGTACTACCGGAAACAAGCCGAACAAAACCGCGTGCGCCTAATCCCGATGGCATCCGCAAGGGGGAATATTGTAGACCGGAAAGGCAAAGTGATGGCAGCCAGTCGGGTAGCTCGCTCTGTGTTTGTGTGGCCGATGCAACAAACCCCCGCCGAATGGCAAGTCACAGCCGGTAAACTGAGTGCGATCCTGGATATTCCCACCGAGGAAATCCTGGAAAAATTAGACCAGGCAGGCTATGTATCCGCTTTGCCAGTAAGGATAGCCCAAAATCTTTCCCCGGAAGCCTTCGTCGCCCTAGAAGAGCTTGCCACTCAATTTCAGGGTTTGGAAATTCGCGCCGAGTCAAGCCGTTACTATCCGAACGGGGAAGCAGCTTCCCACGTTTTGGGATACATCGGCGAAGCGACGAGCGCCGATATGAAAGCCAACCCTGACTTTCCGATGGGGATGATTGTGGGCAAAATTGGCGTCGAACGCCTTGCCGATAAGCAGCTGCGAGGCATGTGGGGCAACCGCTTGATCGAAGTCGATGCCAGAGGCAAAGAATTGCGCGAAATGGGCATCCGTCAGCCCCAGGCGGGCGCTCAAGTCACCCTCACCCTGGATCTCGACCTGCAAAAAACGGCGGAAAAAGCTCTAGGCCGTCGGCGGGGGGCGGTTGCGGTGATCGACCCCAGAAATGGAGCTGTTTTGGCGCTGGCTAGCAGCCCCACGTTTGACCCCAATTTCTTTACGCGCAAGGTGTCTAAGGCTGAGTGGCAAAGCCTTCAGGCACGCAACAAGCCGTTTCTCAATCGCGCCTTGCAAGGCTATCCCCCCGGCAGTACGTTTAAAATTGTCACCTCAGCTGCGGGGATGGGTTCGGGAAAATATTCCCCTGGATCGAGGATTGCTACCTCGGCGGGCATCAGGATGGGTGGATTCTTTTTCGGGGAACACTCAGGCAGCGGATATGGCGTGATTGGCTTTCGTCAGGCGCTAGCGGTTAGCAGCAATACTTTCTTTTACCGCATGGGGCTAAAAATTGGGCCGGAGGAAATTTCTAAGTGGGGTCAGAAGTTGGGAATTGGACCAGTAACCGATCTGAAATTGCCGGGAGGCACTCACGGCACTATCCCAACGCCGGAAGAAAAAGAGAGGCTTTATAAGGAACCCTGGTATGCAGGGGATACAATTAGCATGTCCATCGGTCAAGGCTTGGTGCTGGCGACGCCCTTGGAAATGGCGGTGGTGGTGAGTGCGATCGCCAACGGTGGGATGCGGGTTAAACCCCATTTGCTGGCGGATCAAACCAAAACAGCCGAATATAAACCAGAACCTACAGGTTTGGCTCCAGATGCAGTTGATGCGATTCGTTCTGGACTCGTTGCTGCGGTGACGCAGGGAACTGCTAAAAGGCTTAAAGATGGTTCGATACCTCTGACAGCAGGTAAGACAGGGACGGCGGAAGTACCGCACGGCGGTAGAAGCAATGCGGTGTTTGTGGGTTATGGCCCTGTGAACAAACCGACAATTGCGATCGCTGTAGTAGTAGAAAATGGCGGCTACGGCGGCGTCACTGCGGTTCCTATCGCCCTCGAGGTTTACAGAACCTATTTCAATCAGCGGAAATAGGTAACAGTTGATAGTTGATAGTTGATAGTTGATAGTTGATAGTTGATAGTTGATAGTTGACAGTTGACAGTTGATTGCGTCGGGACACGGGATCAGAAATATCTCGTACACACAGATAACTTTGATCGTGCCGTATCCCGGCTTATACAGCGATTCTCGCTGTTATGAGGTACAGCATTACTGATACTGAGCAAGATGGCGAAGTCATTAGTTCTATTTCCCTATCTCCCCCAGCTCCCCCAGCTAGTGAGTGTACCTAATAACAGCGCAACCCGCTGTATGATTTGTCTGGCTTTATTTGGTTTTTCGAGCCAGGATAAACGCTATTTCTAATCTGCGATATGCTAATCTGGCAGGCTGCGCGATCGCACTTCGATAGCCCTATAGCTATTAGCTAAACCAGCAACGTACTACCCCCGTAAAGATTCGCCAAATCGGGACTATTTTTTAACGCCCAAGCCCGACGCACGGCAGCATCAGCATTGACTAACCCATAACCAAAGGTATTATCCCGACCTGCTGCACCCAAATCCATCGCCGTATCGGTTAAAATTTGACGCACTTGCCCTGCATTTAAGTCGGGATTGACGCTCCACACCAGCGAGGAAATACCTGCAAGGTTGGGATTGGCAGCAGATGTGCCGCGAAAATAAATTGTATTGCCATACTTGTCAATCGCGGGCGAATCGGTTGCCGCAGTTAAGGTCAAATTAGCTCCCCGATTAGAATAGGTTGCCATTTCTGCTACCTTTGCATTCAATAAACCATTCACCCACTCAACTTGCCACTGACGTAACCCGTTAACATCCGTTTTGGTTTCCAATGCGCCAACGGAGATGACGTTATTGTGCGTTGTTTCCAGCCTTGCTAGACCATTAACACTGGTTAAATAGTTTGGATCGGTGTAATTACCGCCAGGACCTCCATTACCCGCACCAACTGCAAACAGCGCTATGTCCGAATTATTTTGGATTAGCTGTTCGAGTTGCTGCTGCGTACCTCCACTAAAATCGAGCCAATAATCCCCTTGAATTCCTGCTTGGAACACCACTCGCATATTATTGGCGCGTGCGTAATTAATTGTGTCAGAAATCCCTTGCAGTAATAAGACACCTCGATACACGTCGTTGATGTATGCTTGGCTATTCCAGTTAATCCCAGCAATGCCAAAATTATTGTTAGCCGTTGACGACATTATGCTAGTTGACAAATGCCCGTGTCCGTAATCACTGGTGCCGAAAAAGTTATCATCGTCGGTTGGATCGGTAATTAAACGCGCCGCTGCTAGATCAAAAATACTGCCGTTTGCTCCTGCTGGTGTCAAAATACCCGTATCCAAAGAAGCCAATAATACGTTATTCGCGCCTTGAGTAAAGCGCCATGCGCTATCTACATCCGATACGTGCAGATTCCACTGATAACCAAAAGACGTATCTTGAGGGCGAACTTGCAGTTCTAAACTTGTCCCGTCGGCAAATTTGAGGTTTTCAATCCCTTGAAAATAGATTTCTCCCCCATTCGCCAGGGTTAAATAATCAAAGGTTGTGCCTTTAAAAATTGCTTGATTCCCAATCGAGTTAGATACTGGATTGAACGCACTCAGGTTAGTGCCATTGATGCCGGTTACATCATTGCGAGCAATTGCCGCGAGATTCAGCGTATCTGTGCCGCCGCGTCCGAGAAATACTGCTGCTTCTCCTGGTAAAGCTGAGTAATTTAGGGTGTCCGCAGTAAAACTGCCGCTGGTTTTGTTCCAAGGTAAAATTTGTAAGTTTTGGAAGGGAGAGAAGATTTTTTCACCGCTAGTTGTAGTTGCGATCGCGCGCACTTGATATTCATCTTCTGTGAGATTGGGCAAGTCCGCTAAATTAATTAAATTATTAGATAATCTATTAACAGTCCAAGTTCCTAAACTACCTACAATGCTATCAAATAGCATAACTTCCAGGTCAACTTTGGACACTGATTCCCCGTTAGCTAAGTCATAACTAACCCGGATCGCTCCACCTGAAAAAACTGTATTAGGAGTTGTATCGCCCGAAGCGTCAATGACGCTAAAGCTAGTAAAATTTGGAACGGTATTAATAATCGGTGCGATCGCAGGTGGATTGGGGCTGACATTTTCAGGGGTTGGATTTGTTTCCAAATCTGTCCAATTTGTCAAGTCTTGTTCGGTAGATACGTTGCCTGGATTGGGAATGGAACTGTTATTTTGATCGCCAGGAGGTAAGCTGGTTTCTGCGTTAGTAAAATTGGTTAAAATGTCGCTTTGGATGCTGTCGCTAGAAGTCTCTGGCGGCTGACTAGATGAGATACCAGACACGCTGAGATTGTAGGCAGTGTTGGCAACATCAAATGGATAAATCTCGATGTAGTAAGTGCCTGGATCTAAGATTGTATCTACGGTTTCGTCGCTGATACCGGCATTAGTCGAACTGTGCAACACCTGACCGCTATCAGATAGTAGCTGCATCTCAGCATTCTCACTCATGCCACTGAGAGACATGTGCAACCCGCTGCGACTGCTAAGGGTAAACTGATAAAGATCGTAGGGGTCAACAGCGTCGATAGAATCCGTAATCGTCTGGGGAATAGACGTAATATTTAAAACCCTTGACGTCCCGGATGATTGCTCTGCGTTGTCCAATAGCATATATAACCCCCTTGGGGATCGTACTTCTACTATACAGGTGAGTTTTCGGTATTATGGGCTACCGAAAGTACTTTTACTTAAAAATTACAAAATCTTTAAATTAGCTTTATGAAAGCTTTAAAATACCTCTTAGGATAGTTATCCCAGATGCGATCGCTAGCCAAACACCTGACTTTTTGCTGCCAATTGGCGCGATCGCTGGCTGAGGGAATCATATTCAGGACTGACGCGCCGAGGTCATCACCTTAGTATTATTTGAGACATGTATTTTGCTGTGCATTAATTCAAGGCCATGTCGCGCCATAGTCAAGCATAAGTCAGGCAATCTCAGCTATTTATCAAGCCGAATCTCAAGCAGGCGTTGTTTTTAATCAATATTATCGACCCTAGAGCAAAGAAAACCCATGCCATTGCTATGTGCAGTTAAAGCGTTCGAGAAGTTAGCCACCCAGATCCGGCTGAGTCAGCCGGGTTGCTTAATTTCGGTAGATTTTAGCACCAAAAGTCACAAAACTTTGTAAAGTGTCGTGGGAATTCCTTGACGCTTTTATAAAGCTTTAGCTAAGCTGACTTCGTATCGAAGAAAATACAAACAGGTTACAAGAGCCTGATTTAAGTATTTTTGCGGGAAAAAGAAGTAATTCTTTTTGCTCGTTATCGCAGCTTTGCAATACCGACGGAACCAATGCCAAGCCCTTAAAACAAGAGGGTTGGGGTATTTTCATGGCGCAAAAACGTGAAAGCGTTTAGCAGCCAGAACAAGGGCATTAGGGTGCAACTACCACTGGTTCAAACCAACACTAATGCTCATTAGAGGCAAAGTATGGAAAACAATCAATCGATTGAAGAGATAATGACGTTTGGTCAGCAACAACAGCAGCTGGAAAATCAAACAGTCGAGCGAAGTGAAGAGAACAGGCGCGATCGCCCAGATCCGATTACCGAGGCAGAATACGTCCCCAACCAGGTGATTGTCAAGTTCAACTCAGGAGTGCAGACGGCAGAGATCGAGACTTTGCAACAAAGTGTGGGTGCCACAGTTCTCAGCACAGCGACAAATCTTGGTATCCAACTGTGGGAACTCAGAAGTTTGACTCCAGATCAAGCCATTGCCACCCTTGGCAGCGATTTCCGGATCGAATATATCGAACGCAACTATATCCGCAGTTTGGATGCGATCGCCAACGATCCTAGTTTTAACAATCTCTGGGGGCTAAACAATACGGGACAAACAGGCGGAACCCTCGACGCCGACATCGACGCCCCAGAAGCTTGGAATATTGGCACCGGCACGGATGTAGTAGTGGGCGTACTTGATACAGGGGTAAATTACAATCACCCCGATCTAGCTGCCAATATTTGGACAAATCCGGGAGAAATTGCCGGAGATGGGATCGATAATGATGGCAACGGTTACGTGGATGATATTCACGGCTATGACTTTTCCGATGGAGACTCGAACCCGTTGGATTATCAAGGACATGGAACCCATGTCGCAGGCACCATAGCCGCAGTTGGGAATAACAGCACCGGGGTTACAGGCGTCAACTGGTCAGCCAAAATCGTACCGATTAAGATTTTCCCCAACGCCACCGACTTCAACATCGTCAAGGCGATAGAGTATAGCGCCAACATGGGGGTAAAAATCACCAACAATAGCTGGGGCGGCGGACCTGCTTCGGCGGCACTCAACGATGCGATTCAATATGCAGGCAGCAAAGGACAGTTATTTATTGCCGCTGCTGGCAATAGCGGCATCGATACCGATGTATTTCCCCACTATCCTTCCAGCTTCAACCTAGATAACATCATCTCGGTTGCTGCCACAGACCACAAAGACGCCCTCGCCGGTTTTTCCAACTACGGTGCCACATCGGTAGATTTGGGTGCGCCTGGGGTTAATATTTACAGCACGATTCCTAGTGGATATGGCTACAACAGTGGCACTTCGATGGCGACTCCCCACGTAGCAGGGGTTGCCAGTTTGATTTGGTCGCAATACCCAGATTTAACTGCAACTCAAGTGAAAGAGAAGATTCTGGGTGCGGTGGATGCGATCGCTGCCTTAGATGGTAAAACCGTTACCGGAGGACGACTCAATGCTTTCAAAGCCCTCCTCGAACCGGGTAAAGGAGCGATTTTTGGCCTCAAATGGAACGACAAAGACCTTGATGGCATCAAAGATACCAACGAGTCTGGTTTGGCTAACTGGCAGATTTATCTAGACCAAAACAACAACAATCAGCTAGACGCAGATGAAATCTCTACCACCACCGACGCTTCTGGTGCTTATAGCCTGATTAATCTGACACCAGGTGCTTACACCGTCGCCGAAGTCCTGCAACCAGATTGGCAACAAACCTTCCCCACAGCAGGCACCCACGCGGTAAACCTAGCAGCCAACCAAATTGTAGAAGATCTTAACTTCGGCAACCGCGACACTAACTTTGGTGCAATTAAAGGCACTCAGTGGAACGACTTAGACGGCGACGGCATCAAAGACATCGGCGAACCGGGACTGAACAACCGGACAATTTATCTCGACCAAAACAACAACAGCGTCTTTGATGTTGGCGAAATATCAGCTCAAACTGATGCTAATGGCGACTATATTTTTACCGACTTGGTAGCAGGTACTTATCAAGTTGCCGAAGTGTTGCCAACTGGTTGGGAAACCACCTTCCCAGTAGGCGGCGTGCAAACAGTCAATCTGGAAAAGGGTGAAATTGAAACCAACATCAACTTTGGGAACAAAGCACTACCCGGAGAAATTCAAGGCATCAAGTGGAAAGACAGCGACGGGGATGGGATTAAAGACGCCAGCGAAGTCGGACTTGCGGGCTGGACTATCTTCCTAGACAGCGACCAAGACGGTATTCTCGACCCAGGCGAAACTTTCACCACCACTGGCGTCAACGGCGAATACAACTTCAAAAATCTAGCACCAGATACCTACACGGTGGCTGAACAGGTAAAAGAGGGTTGGCAACAAACCTCCCCTGGCGCCCCTGGGAATAAGAGTTTTGAAACGGGTAATTTCAACAGTTGGCAAACCAAAGGCAACACCAGCATTCAAACAGCCGCCTATGGTGCCACTCCAACCGATGGTACTTATGATGCTTTGATTACCAACGGCGTTGGTGCGGTCAGCGATACAGCATTGGAAACCTTTGCTGGATTGACTGCTGGTAGCTTAGATGGTTTGGGCAATGGCAACGCTACCGAAGGGTCGGTTCTGACGCAAACCATCTCCGTGCCTGCGGGGGCTAAATTAAGCTTCGATTGGAACTTCCTCACCAATGAAGGAACGCCCAGTTCCTACAATGATTTTGCCTTCTTCTCTGTTGGATCGGGTACCTCAAATACCCTGGCTAACACCAACAATTCTTTTGTCACTTCTCCCACCATTTTTAATGAAGAGACCGGATTCGGTACCTTCTCTCACATCTTCACGACTGCTGGAACCTATAAGGTAGCTGTCGGGGTGGTAGATGTGAAAGATAGTATGGTCGATTCCGGTCTGGTAGTAGATAACTTCTCTCTTCAAGATGACACAGGCAACCCCTTGCCAGGTTCCTATGCCGTAACAATTAATCCAGGGGAAACTGTCAAAGGTGTTGACTTTGGCAGCAAGCAACCATCTACAGAAATCAAAGGCATCAAATGGAACGATCAAAATGGGGATGGGGTGCAAGACCCCGATGAACCGGGACTGGCAAACTGGACGATATATTTAGACGCCAACCAGAATCATAAGCTCGACCAAGGTGAAATCGCGGTGGTTACCGATGCTAATGGTAATTATGCTTTCACCGACCTGGAAGCGGGTACTTACACCGTCGCCGAAGTCATGCAAAACGGTTGGCAGCAGACAAATCCAGTAAACCCAACCAATAAGAGTTTTGAAACGGGTGATTTTACCAGTTGGGAAACCAAGGGTAACACCACTATCCAAACCGATGCGTTTAAATCTGGCCCGACAGACGGCACTTTTGACGCTTTGATTACCAACGGCATCGGTTCCTTCAGCGATGGGTATCTGGAAACTTTCCTGGGTTTGACCCCAGGCAAGTTGGACAGCTTAGGCAATGGCAACGCTACCGAAGGTTCGGCGATTAAGAAGACCGTTACGGTGTCCGCTGGTGATAAGTTGAGCTTTGATTGGAACTTCTTTACCAAAGAAGGAACGCCGAGTTCTTTCAACGATTTTGCCTTCTTCTCCGTTGGCGGTGGCGCTTTGACGACGCTGGCAAACACTAAAAATTCTTTCGTCACTTCTGCTACTTCTTTCCCGAAAGAAACTAAATTTGGCACCTACAGCTACACCTTCACCAAAGGTGGAACTTACGATATAGCTGTTGGGGTGGCAGATGTGCTGGATAGTTCAGTTGATTCAGCTTTGCTGGTCGATAACTTCCAGCTGACCGATAGCAATGGTTTACCTATCGCCGCTTCCCAGAAGGTAACCCTCGAGCCTGGTGATATTGTTGATGGCATTAACTTTGGCAATCAACAGGTTGCCCAATTGTCTATCGGTAACGCAACTGTGACTGAAGGCGATGCCGGTACTACCAATGCTACTTTCACCGTCAGTCTGTCTCAGCCCGTAACCAAAACAGTGACGGTGCAGTATGCCACGGCGAACAGTACGGCTAAAGCTGGGGAAGACTATATCGCTGCTAGCGGTACTCTGACCTTTAATCCGGGGGATACTACTAAAACGCTGTCCGTATCCGTGAAGGGCGATACTCTATCAGAACCCGACGAAACTTTCTTTGTCAGCTTGAGTAATGCCAGCAAAGCTGTCATCGCCGATGCCAAAGCTGCTGGCACTATTCGCAACAACGACACCAAAGCCACTATCGGCAACGATACGATTTACGGCACTTTTGCCAATGACTCGATTGATGGATTAGCAGGTAGCGATTTAATCTACGGCGGTACTGGTAATGACATCCTCATCGGCGGGGAAGGAAATGACTCTCTTTCTGGGGAGACGGGTAACGATGTCCTCAATGGTGGCAATGGGAAAGACTCCCTGACTGGTGGCGCTGGCAATGATTCCCTTGCTGGTGGGACAGATACTGACACCCTCGTTGGTGGTGCGGGCAATGACACCATGAGTGGAGATGATGGCAACGATAGTATCTTTGGCGGTGCTGGTAATGACTCGCTCTCCGGCGGCAGCGGTAGCGACACCTTCAGCGGCGTTGATACCTCCAATAATCCCCCAGGAAAAGGCGAGTTAGATAGTCTGATTGGTGGGCTAGGCTCAGATCGTTTCGTTCTGGGAGATGCTAGCAAGGGAGCCTACTATAATGATGGCAATCCTGCCAGTAGCGGTACGAGCGATTTTGCTCTGATAACTGGCTTTAGCACCACTGAAGATTTCATCCAGCTAGCAGGAGTTGCTTCTAACTACGCTCTGTCTGTTAGTCTTGGCAATACCGATATCTTCCTTGATAACGATGGCACGCCTGGGTTCAGTGCCAATGATGAACTGATTGGTCGCGTCGCGGGCGTAACGGGTTTAAATCTCGGCGCTAGCTACTTTGTCTACGTTTAGTTCTAGCTCGGTTTAGCTAGAACCCCGACTTCTTAAAGAAGTCGGGGTTCTGCGTATCATAAATTTTACTTATTGTCAATACTTTAATAAGATATTAAAGGTTTTATCAAGTTACCTTAAATTATATTTTGTTAGGGATCGATCCTTAGAGGGAATGCTTACACTTGATTAGTATCGTAAGCTACGCATTAACCGTCAGGTGGCAGCATCACAACCTCAAAGTAAAATAACAGTTTTATGTTGAGCTTGCCAAATGATATTGTAGCCATTTTGACTTAGTGGCTAGTGGTGATTACGGTAGTAGTTGAAAAAGGAAGTAACGTGGGGGCGATCGCAATGCTAGAACTAAAATCGCGTCAAGTGGATAAATCAGAGGAACAAAGCGTCACAGAAGCATCAGAGTCAGAGACAGATTTGCAACAGCGGGTCGAAGAGCTGCAACGGGCGGATCGGTCGCTGTACAATCTGATGGGAATGGAAGTCTGGGCGATCGCCAAAACGATGGACGATATCTATCCTGGTTTTTGGCATCAGTTTATGGAGAATCGCCGGATTGCTTGTAAGCAATTTATGGAGCAGCAAAAGCAAGCGCATCGTTCTGAGGATTGATATATTTTGAAGGTAGCTTTCTCCCTTCGCGCATGTCTGCTCAATTTTTCAGTCAACCCATCGGTGAGATCGGCGTAGAAGAATTGGCTAGCCGTCTAGCATCTACCACGGATGGGGTACAGTTAATTGATGTCCGAGAAATGTCTGAGATAGCGATCGCTCATGTCGATGGCTTTGAAGTCCTCCCCTTAAGCGAATTCAACTCTTGGTCTGAGCAGATTCAAACTCGCTTCGATCCTGATGCAGAAACTCTCGTCATGTGTCACCACGGCATCAGATCGGCTCAAATGTGCCAATGGTTAATGCAACAGGGGTTTACCAACGTTAAAAATATAGTCGGCGGAATTGATGCTTATTCTATCTTGGTCGATCCTTCAGTTCCCCGGTATTAAATCACATTTACCTACCCTGGAAGGGTAGGTCTACACAAACAAAGCCTGCCTACGCAGGCTTTTAAACTCTGCAAAACTTGCCTCTGCAAAATTACAATTAATTAAAATGACAGAGCTAAAGATAACGGTTGAGAATAATCCAACCCCAGAAGATATTCGCACTTTTATCAGAAACCTAATTCCTCCCTCGATACTTTTAGCTTTCAAGCGCTTGGTTTTGCTCAAAAACTCGGCTATCAAATATTTAGGATTCTAGAAAATTTTCCCGCCGGACATCAATGCTATTTTGGCTATACGGTCAAGCGGCATCAGCCTCTGCTCTGCTTTGCTATCTTATAAGTGAACCCATCTATGGTGCTAGGGGTGCATCGCTCTATCATCGCATACCAGCATTTTCCCCTTCCTGGCGCGGAACATAGCAGGGATATCTGAAAATATATGTATTACTTGCTACCATTGCCAACCCAATCAGCGCGGAAAATATGGTCAGCGATTTGAAAATAAACTTTCCTCTATTTGGATGGGATTTTCGTCCAGCTCAATATTATATCAAAAAATGTCCTACTTCGATAGATAGAATTTTAATCTGTCCGACGCTCTATACGAACCCGTGGGAATTTTGTTATTATCCTATATCAAATTTGAGAAAAGATTGGGCTGGAACGCAGCAATTTTTTAATAATTCGATAAAACGCCACTGCCGCTTGACAAATCTATGCAAATCCATCTGACAGACAGACAACAACAAGTTCTTTGGGCAACGGTACGTCATTACATCGCGACGGCAGAACCCGTGGGATCGAAGGCGTTGGTAGACGAATTTAACCTCAGCGTCAGCCCAGCGACGATTCGCAACGCGATGGGCGTTTTAGAAAAAGCGGGTTTGTTGTATCAACCCCATACGTCAGCGGGACGGGTTCCCTCGGACTCTGGTTACCGAATATACGTTGACCAACTGATTACGCCTTCAGAACCCCTAGCACGTCAGGTGGAACAGTTGTTACAAGATCGCTTGCAGCAAAAAAATTGGAGTTTGGAAGCACTGTTGCAGGGTGCTGCTCAAATTCTGGCGACGATCAGCGGTTATATTACCCTGATTACGATGCCTCAAACTCGCACTAACCAATTGCGTCATTTGCAACTGGTACAAATTGAGACGGGGCGGGTAATGCTGATTGTGGTAACCGAGCATTATGAAACTCAATCGGTGTTGATGCAATTACCCCAAGCTGAGGATAGCGCCCAAGTCGATGCGGAAATTTTAGATCGAGAGTTGCAGATTCTGTCTAACTTTTTGAACAGTCAGCTAAAGGGGCGAAGTCTTTCGGAAATTGCTTCTCTAGATTGGACTCAAGTGGATCGGGAATTTCAACAATATGCTGAATTTCTGAAAAATTTACTCACAGAAGTTATCTCTCGGTTTCAACCAAGCGCTGGCGGGACGCAAATTTTGATTCGCGGCGTGTCGGAGGTGTTGCGTCAGCCGGAATTTTCCGAATTGCAGCAAGTACAAACGCTAATCCACCTATTGGAAGAAGAACAAGAGCAGTTGTGGCCTTTAATATTTGAATCACCTGCAAGCAAACAGTTAGGAAAGCGCGTAACGGTGCGAATTGGGGCAGAAAATACTCTGGAACCGATCCGCACTTGTACGCTGATTTCTGCTACTTATCGGCAAGGTGAGATGCCGGTAGGAAGTGTCGGGGTTTTGGGGCCAACGCGGATGGTTTATGAGAATGCGATCGCTGTCGTAGAAGCTGCGGCAGATTATCTCTCTGAAGCCTTGAGTTAAAGGTAATGTACAAATGACTCAAGAACTCATAGACTTAAAAACCAGTATCCTAGAGGGACGCTACGAAGATGCTTTGGCAATTGTCGATGAACTAGAAGGGATGTGTGAACGGGCAATCCTGCGTAACATTGAATCCTTTCTAGTGAGATTGATGGTTCACTTGATTAAAAACCAAATCGAGCAGCGTTTAACGAATTCTTGGGCTGCTTCAATTTCTGATTCTATCCGGCAAATCAAAAAGCTGAATCTCAAAGACAATAAAACTTCTTACTACATCAATGTCGATGAATGGCAGCCGTTTTTAGAAGAAGCGATTGAGGCAGCGATTAACCCTGCAAGCGTTGAAGTTGCGAATGGAAGATTTAAGCCTAACCAACTCTCCCAAATGTTGGATAAACTTCAGTTAGCTACAATCGCGCAGCAATTAATCAATCTGACTTACGAGCATTCAGCTAAAGATTTGCCAGCGATCGTTAATAGCAATCTAGCCTATTTACCCGGCGGAGAAGACTGGTTATCCAGTACGGATTCTTGAAACAGGGCTTATGCACGATCAACCGAGAAACCGGGTTTCTGCGTAGATCTTTAGTTCCAAAGCGACGATTGTTCTTAGAAACCCGGTTTCTTTGCCTAATTATCAGTAAAACACAGCAAACATGAAAATGACACTGAGAAAAGTTGCTTTTTGGTTATTGTGGATTGGATTTGTCTGCTACGCTTTTTTGTTAGCGCCTCCCAATCAACCAGATACGCCTGAGTTGATCAAAAATCTTTCTACGGGAAATTGGCAAGGAATTAATACTTTAGTTGTCTCCCTGTTCAATATTATGGGCGTTTGGCCTATGATTTATGCTTGTCTGCTGTTGGCTGATGGTAGGGGACAAAAATTACCTGCTTGGTTGTTTACAGGTTTGTCGTTTGGGGTGGGTGCGTTTGCGATATTACCTTATTTAGGTTTGCGCGAACCGAATCCAGGTTTTGTCGGTAGCAAGAATATTACTCTGAAGATATTGGACTCGCCTTTTACGGGTTTTATTCTTACCGTGGTTACGGTTGGGATTGTTGCCTATGGTTTGCGCGATGGTAATTGGGGAGATTTTGTGCAACAGTGGAGGAGCGATCGCTTTATCCACGTAATGAGTTTAGATTTTTGTCTGCTATGTCTAATCTTTCCCGCTTTGTTAGGCGATGATATGGCGCGGCGAGGTATGAAAAATCCCCCAGTTTTTTGGGCAGTATCCCTGATTCCTTTATTTGGCCCGCTTGTCTATCTTTGCTTGCGTCCTTCGCTGGTAGAATCTATGCCAGAGGTAGAAGCGGAAACCGTCGCTAGCAATACGCGCTAAGCAGTAAAAGAGAGAGAGGGTTTTTCCTCTCTCTTTTGGCGTATGCTTGATGAATTTATTAGATTTAACTAAAGATAGATTTAAGCTTTTATAGGTTAGTTTTAAAATTACTTCATAACCTTGCATATGTCCGTTCTCCAGCCTGCGATCGCAAGTCGCAGGCTCCTACTTATAGCTGCTTGCAATCCTTGTGAGGTACACCTTCGTTTGTGTAGCGGCAGTATTAATGCTGCCGCTACACAAACGAAGCAAAAATGCTGTACCTCATACGGCTGCAATCTGCTGTAATAAGCAAGCCGGGGCGGGTTTAAGGAAATATCTCGTGGTTCCAGTGAATGGTTGGTAAAACCCGCCCCTACTATACACACTCTTTGCTACCGAAAATGATATAATTCCTTCGCAATTACCAATTACCCATTACCCATTACCCATTACCAACATGAACAGAAAAATTGCTTTGTGGTTGATTTGGATAGGATTTATTGGGTATATTCTGTTTTTGGCTCCGCCTCCTCAACCAAGTACAGTTAAGTTACTGAAAAACTTATTTACAGGAAATTGGTTAGAAATAAATCCGATTATTTTATCATTATTCTCGCTGATCGGCATCTGGATACAAATCTACAGTTGTCTGATTTTTGCTGATGGCAGGATGCAAAAAATTCCAGCATGGCCTTTTGTTTTAGCCTCCACGGCAACGGGAGTGATTGGCTTAATTCCTTATTTAGCTTTGCGCGAATCGAATCAAGAGTTTTCTGGGAAAAAAGATGCTTTCCTCAAGCTGCTAGATTCGCGCTGGACTGGTGTTGGCCTCGCTTTAAGTACAGTTGTTTTACTAGGTTATGCTTTGCTGTTTGGAAACTGGGGAGAGTTTTTTTACCAGTTCCAAACTTCTCGATTTATTAATGGTATGACTTGGGCTTTTTGTCTGTTTGGTTTGTTATTGCCAACGCTGCTGGGCGATGATATGGCGCGGCGAGGTTTCCAGAATTCGCTACTTTTTTGGACGTTCTCACTGCTACCTTTAATTGGTTCGGTGGCTTATCTTTGTTTGCGTCCTCCTCTAGAAGAAACCAAGGCTGAAACTCCACCACAAGCTTTGGCAAGTACAAGTTAGTAAAAAATTATGGTCAGGAAAGTTGCATTGTTTTTAATCTGGATAACCTTCGTAGGTTATACAATCTGGTTAGCACCCCTCGACCAACCAGATACATGGCCTATTGTCAAGAATTTGCTAACATTTCAACTATCAAAAGTTAATGCAATTCTGGTGGCAATTTTCTGGCTGATGGGCGTTTGGCCTATGATATATGCTTGCCTGATGTTTGTTGATGGCAGAATGCAAAAGTTTCGCGCTTGGCCTTATTTTATCGGCTCGAATGGAACCGGAGTTATGTGTTTAATGCCTTATTTGATTTTACGCCAGCGAAATCAAGAATTCTTTGGCACAAAAGATAAGTGGCTGGAAATTTTAGAGCGACGTTCAACCGGAGTTACTCTGCTATTGATTACCATTGGTTTAATTGCCTACGCTATAATTGCTGGAGATTGGGAAGATTATGTCCAGCAGTTTCAAACTACGGCATTTGTTCACCTGATAAGTCTAGATTTTTGCTTGATGAGTTTGGTATTTCCCCTCACATCGCTATTCGATGATGATCTGGCGCGGCGGGACATTCACGATGCTAGAATTTTTTGGACAGTGGCACTAATCCCACTATTTGGGCCGTTGTTTTATCTTTGCTGGCGTCCCTCTTTAACAACAAAACTAGAGATGCGTTGGCGCAGCGTCTCCGAACCGGAATCCTTCGCACCTCTAGGCTATTAAAAAAAACCGAATTTGTATCAATTATACCAGAAGTCCCAAAGATCCTGATGGAACTGGTAACGGCTGGGTTCGGAGCGGTTTTGTAAAGAAATGTAAAAGTTTAAAACTAAAAAAATACGGAAAGCTTTTCGGGAAACCCTTATAGTCTGACTAAATTGATAATTAGGAGCCAATGGTAAACCAAGCGCGATGCTTGGCTGGGAATGAGTAAATACTCATGACTCGCTTAATACTGTTTGCAAATAACATCCTTGGTATAGCTAATGACTGAATCTGCCTTGCATCAAGACATACGCACCGAATCGAGTACCAGCCCAAAAGATTGGATTCGCCGCTTTGTGTGGAAGATAGCGATCGCGACGCTACTATTGATGGCAGTCGGCAGCGCTACGCGGGTGATGAATGCCGGGTTGGCTTGTCCGGATTGGCCTTTGTGCTATGGTCAGTTAGTACCCTCGCAACAACTGATGAACCTCCAGGTGTTCCTGGAATGGTTTCATAGACTCGATGCGGCGTTGATTGGGGTGAGCGCGATCGCGTTAGTTGGCTTATCCTGGTGGTATCGCCGTCAGTTACCTGGCTGGATGCCCGCTGCGTCAATATTTGCCCTGGGATTGATTGTATTCCAAGGCGTGTTAGGCGGACTCACGGTTACCCAATTGCTGCGATTTGACATCGTTACCGCCCATTTGGGATGTGCGCTATTATTCTTCATCACCCTGCTAGTAATAGGCATGGCGCTACTTCCCTACAAAGGCACTGGCAGCGTTGGTAAGCTACCCTGGATCGGTTTAACCGCCGCGATTTTAGTTTACCTGCAAAGCTTACTAGGAGCGCTAGTAGGTTCCCGCTGGGCGCTGCACCAATGCTTCGGCGCATCGGAGTTATGTCTGGTAATGAACAGCCACATCATCGGCGTGTTTCCAGCAACTATAGCAACTTTGGCAGTCGTAATTTTGGCATGGCGCACCCCCGCACTTCATCCTATGCTGCGGAATTGGTCAAGAATTACGGGATTGTTGCTAATTGCACAAATAGTTTTGGGAATTGCGACTTTCCGCTTACACCTGCAAGTAGAAGTGCTAACAGTTTCTCACCAAGCAATAGGTGCAGCATTATTGGGTTCACTGGTGGCATTTACCGTACTAGGAATGCGAGATTCTAAACCAGAAAATATCGCCACTAATGTTTTAGGGGCATCTGTCGGAAAAGCCGCCTAATTTGGTCAGGTAAGCGATGTAGGGGCAGGTTTTACAGAGTAATTGTGGGCAAAAACCCGCCCCCCTCCCAATTACCAATTACCAATTACCCATTACCAATTACCAAGTTTTGTTTCACACGAGAAGGATGTAACCGTAATGATAGGGACTAGCGTTGCCCGCCAACACGAAAACTTTCTACAAGTAATTCAAAGCTATTACCAGCTAACCAAACCGAGGATTATTCCCTTACTGTTGATTACAACTGCTGCCAGCATGTGGATGGCGTCGGATGGAAGAGTAGACCCGGTGTTGCTCATCGTAACTCTTTTGGGTGGAACGTTAGCAGCTGCTTCGGCGCAAACGCTCAATTGTATCTACGATCGCGATATTGACTATACAATGGAGCGCACCCGCCATCGCCCGATTCCTTCTGGTAGAGTACAGACTAGGGATGCATTATTGTTTGCGATCGCACTCGCTACCCTTTCTTTCACCTTACTAACTGTCTTTGCTAACTTGCTAGCGGCGTTGTTAACAATGTCCGGTATAGTTTTTTACATGCTCATCTACACCCACATGCTCAAACGCCACACGCCCCAAAACATTGTCATTGGCGGTGCGGCGGGTGCAATTCCTGCTTTGGTAGGATGGGCAGCAGTGACGGGTAGTTTAAGCTGGTCAGCATGGATGCTATTTGCGATCGTATTTATTTGGACGCCGCCGCATTTTTGGGGATTGGCGTTGATGATTAAAGACGACTACGCCAAAGTCGGCATCCCGATGTTACCAGTAGTAGAAGGTGAAGAAGAAACAACCCGCCAAATCTGGATTTACACCTTAATTTTGGTGCCATCAACTCTATTGCTAATTTATCCTTTGGGTACCGCAGGTGTTGTTTACGGATTGATTGCCGTTACCTTGGGTTGGAAATTCATCCAAAAAGCTTGGCAACTGTTACAAAACCCAGTTGATAATATGTTAGCCAGGTCGGTGTTTAAATACTCGATTATCTACATGATGCTGCTGTGTTTGGGACTGGTAATTGATAGCTTACCAGTGACTCGCTGCATGACAGCTAGCATCGCTCAAAATGTGGATACGCTAATTAGCACGATTTCGATACTGCAATAGTCAGACGATTAAATATCGTCGCTGTTTCCCGCTTGGTAAATAACCAAGCGGGTTTTATTATTTGGCGAGGGGCGGGTTTAGTTAGGACTTGCTTACCCAGTGAAGAACAGTCTTAAGGCTTCGTTTGTGTAGCGGCACCCTTAAGGGTGCCGCTACACAAACGAAGCGAAAACGCTTTTCCTCAGTCGAACAGCAATGACGCAAAGAAACCGGGTTTCTGTGAAAAATCTTTGGTTTGGCAACCAGAAATCTAGGCAGAAACCCGGTTTCTAGGTTGGTCAGGCAAAGAAACCGGGTTTCTGTGAAAAATCTTTGGTTTGGCAACGAGAGATCTAGGCAGAAACCCGGTTTCTAGGTTATACGCAAAGAAACCGGGTTTCTGTGAAGAATCTTTGGTTTGGCAACGAGAGATCTAGGCAGAAACCCGGTTTCTAGGTTATAC